>Ga0209536_100003953_pt1 | contig 23571 bp, 25 predicted proteins | sample DeeMarSeWOR28_12_FD_187461 | JGI IMG/M metagenome (GOLD analysis project Ga0209536, IMG submission 187461) | Marine sediment microbial communities from White Oak River estuary, North Carolina - WOR-2-8_12 (SPAdes) (version 2) | ecosystem: Environmental > Aquatic > Marine > Intertidal zone >...
ACCATTGCAGATGCGATTGAACAATTGCAGAATCCGGCAACTAGGGAACAACTTGGGCAAAACGCTGTGCGGGCAGCAAAAGACACATATAATTTAGCCACTATCCGAAACCAACTTGTCGATCTCTACCAAGAGTTATTGCACCAATAAGTAGTTCCATAAATCCTCAATGCGAATCCTCTACCTTTCACAATACTTTCCACCAGAAGTCGGCGCCACCCAAATACGCGCCCATGAGATGGCGGCCAATCTTGTTAGCCTCGGTCACCAGGTCACTGTGATGACTGAGATGCCAAACCACCCCTCAGGGATTATTCGACCTGAGTACCGGAGGAAATTCCGGGCGGTCGAAACACTGGATGGAATAGAAGTTGTCCGCAGCTGGGTCTATGCCACCCCATATAAGACTTTCAGGAGAAGATTAATTTTCTATGTTTCATTTATGATAACCACAATTGTCAACAGTCTGTTTTTAAAACGGCCAAGATTTCATGTGGTTTACGCTACATCACCACCTTTACTTGTTGGTCTGGCAGGTTTGATCATTGCTAGATTAAAAAGGATTCCGTTGGTATTTGAAGTAAGAGACCTTTGGCCGGAATCGGCAGTGGAACTTGGAGAACTCACACATCCCAGGTATATTCATTGGGCGGAAAAGATTGCAGATCTTTGCAATGCGCAGGCGAGAGGAATAGTGACCGTTACTCGAGGAATCTACCGAAGGCTTTTGGCCAAGAACTTGACTGAAGAGAAACTCTTTTTGGTTCAAAACGGAAGGTTGTAAATCCAAACATCCCACTGGCCTTGGTCCGTTCAGAGGTCTCCTGGATGAGTGGACCCAGGTCCTCAAAGAAATGAAATACACCAACGGAAATGATGATGTCGAACAATATGTTAAAAAGCGGTGATTTAAAATGACACAAATCCACCTGCTTCAGTTCTTTAACAAATCTTTTCGACTTACATATCCTGATCATTTCTTCAGAACCGTCCACACCATAGATCTCCAATCCGGCGTGGTGAAATGGCAGGGCACTTAAACCAGTCCCAATACCGATATCAAGTAAGATATCTCCTGGCTTTAAATAAGAGTACAAAAGTCCAAAAATCACATCCGGTGCAAACCAGGTTTTCGTCTGGATATGGTCATCGTAATCCTTTGCAAATGCATTGGTCGATTTTAATGTCTTGTTGGTGGTCATGTCCAACCATGAATGATCTGAACCATCTGCAGGTTATTCTTTCAGATATTGATCCAGGTAATTGGTATACTGGGTCATCAATAGTAAATAACTGGGCATGTTATATGCGACACCGTGTGCTCCCGGGGGATATACCTTGAGGTCAAAATCCTTACCATTATCAATCAAGGCCCTGACCAATTGAAAGGTATTCTGCGGATGTACATTCTCATCCATGAGCGAGTGGGCCAGGAATAAATGTCCCTCCAAATTTTCCGCATAGGTTTGAACAGAACTGTTTGTATACCCCTCCTTATTATCGATCAATCCCATGTATCGTTCAGTATATATGCAATCATACAACCGATGGTCGGTTACCGGGGCAGCTACGAGTGCCACTTTGAACACACCGGGATGTTTCAGCATGGTATAACCCGACATATATCCGCCATAACTATGACCGCGTATGGCCATCCGGTCACCATCGACCCATGGTTTTGACGACAGGTATTTGGCTGTTTCGACAAAATCAAGGGCTTCCCAGTGTCCCAGGTTGCCATATACCACTTTTTCAAATGCACTGCCATAACCACCATTTCCCCTGTTGTTAACACCCGCGATGACATAGCCATGTTGTGCCAGGTACTGATGCCATCCATTGGTCTCGAACGTGTTGTAGACGGACTGTGAACTGGGTCCGCCGTATATATCCAACAGCAATGGATATGGTTTTTCCGGATCAAAATCCATCGGTTTGATGATAAAACCATCCAGAACCTGCCCGTCAGAGGTTGTAAAAGAAAATAATTCTTTTTGGGCATAATAATGGGTGTCAATAAATTCTATAGTACTTTGATTATCAGCCAGTGTTTGGACGATTTTACCTTTTCCACTCACCAGATCCACCTGACCCGGTGTAAGAACATTGGTATACGAATCAATAAAATAGGTTCCTCCGGGTGCAACATTCACGGAATGATGCCCTTCAAATGCGGTGAGTCTTTTCTTTTTTGTACCATCAAAATTGATGGAATACAAATGCCTTTCAAGGGGAGAATTTTCCGAAGAGATATAGAATAACCGCTTCTTTTTAGCATCGATGGCATCAATTCCGGTCACTTCCCATGATCCCTGGGTAACCTGGTTGATCAGTTGTCCTGTGTAGTCATACCGGTAAATATGCGACCATCCGTCGCGCTCGGATATCCAGAAAAATTCCTCGAGATCTTCAGGAAAATAGAAATGATGCAACCGGCCCTGAAAGAAATCAAATACATCTATCCAGGTCGTACTGTGCTCCTCCATGATCAGTTGTCTGGACCCATCCGCCACATTGAAAAAATTAAGTTTCATTTGGTTCTGTGACCGATTCATCCATATGACAGCCAGGGTTTGTGCTTTGCTGGTCCAGTAGATCCTGGGGATATAACCCCCGTTCAGTTCGATATCCAGCCAGGATTTCGTTCTATTGCGAATATCAATGACCCCAATTTTAACAATGGGAGCTGAATCACCCACCTTGGGATAGGGGATCTCCATATATTCCGGATGGAGACCGGAAAAATCAGTCAGCTGGTATATGGGTACATCACGTTCATCCGATTGCCAGAATGCAATGTACCGACTGTCGGGTGACCATGCCCATGCCTGCACCAATCCGAACTCTTCTTCATAAGCCCATCCGAAACGTCCATTATAAAAAAACGATTCAGCATCGTTGGTCAACTGTGTTGTTTTGCCTGTGGCAAATTCAAATGTAAAGAGGTTGCCATCTTTGCCATATCCCAGCATGGTTCCATCGGGTGATATTTCAGCGGTAAAGGCCGATTCCACTACCCGTTGCAAAGATTTATCCTGGAGTGAATACAGGTAATAATCTGCATTTCCGGAATACCGCCAGACCGGTTGAAACCGGGTTTGAAATAACAGGTATTCATAGTTGGTAGTCCAGCTGAATGATCTGTATTGAAATGGAATGGTATCATCAGGAAAGGTGAAGTCAGCCGTGCTGAAAATCCGTATTTCCTGGTCGGCTTTGACATCATGGGTCCAGATCTCCTGTGCACCATCATTCCGTTTCGTAAATGAATATTGGTTTCCGTTCCGGATCCAGGTCAGGTTGGCAGGCGCACTGCCCCCGCGGAGTCTGCCGGCTGAGAATAACGCCTCCCGAAGGGAGTTGTATGTTGTTTTCTGCGCCCACAGCGTGGTCGAGATCAGAATGATAATAAATAAGGAAATGGATGATTTTTTCATGATAGATATTTTAGGTAATTCAGATTATGGAAGATTTTGTTTTACAAAGTAATACTTCACAACAATAATATCAAATGGGTTGTTGAAAAGATTTTTTGATCGACGCAAAACGTGGTGGCAGTAGGCGGGTTATATGCCGGAATTGCAGGTCAATCCGCTATGGGATGTGCCGGAGGGGTTTTATAACGGGGATGTTCACCCTGCTGAAATAATTTCGCAGCTCGATTCCTCCGGATCGGTAATGAACCTATGGGTCCAGACAAATCTGAATTCTCAAAAGAGAATAACTAAATATTTCAAATTCCATTTTCAATATCACCAATGTCTGCGATATATGATTTTGATTTTTGCTGTTTTGAATCACATTTCATTCCACGAATGGAATGATAAAAAGTATTTGGCCTTGACCACATGGTGGTCTTATGTGGAATCGCAGCATTTAATATGATACGCCTGTACATTATTTTATGCATGCTTGTTTTGCTCATTCTCAATAAGATGCAATCCGCTCTGCCATTGAAATTGGAAAATCCCATTATTCTGTTGGCGCGATTCTGAACCGGTTGATGTTGGATATCTTTCTGACATGTCAATTCCTTTCGATATGCTTTCCTGAAGTGGCATTCAGTGAATGCACGCCATTTCTATCTGTTTAAAGCCGTACCACGCCATGCTATCGTGGACCTGGCAAGGATTTAGTGCCGTTGAATCGTCTTATTTTAATTTCTCCAGGTTGTTTCTGAAGGCATCTGAATCATAATCGGGATCAAACGCCTGATTGGATGCGATAACACCTGTTTCATAATTGATATAGCCTTTTATAAACCGGTTAGAAAGGGTGAATACCAGGTCTCCATTTTCATCGGTAAATGGAGGAACCTCGGTTAATATCTGTTCCAATGATACTTCAGCATGACGCAGCAATTTTAGTTCCTGGTTGTATTTATTAAAAACCTGAATCCCGATACAAATGACAATGATAAATGTGCCATAGGGTTTGTTCCTGTTATGTTTATAAATCAGGTCCAGTTTGTCATGAATGATCCGGTCGGCGGTCTTGTAGAAAGAATACCTGAAATGAAATCCCTGTTGGAGGATTTGGTCCGCTACATCTTGTTCCCGGGTATAATGAAGATATAATTTCCGGCGGTCCTGGTCCTCAAAAATAAAGTTCAAAATGGGTTCCTCAAAAAACTTATCCCGTGAAAGCAACTTGGTAAATTCAACCATATGAAGCCTGGATAGGATGGTAAATAATTCATCTTTTCCGGATTTATGATCTTTAATATTCAATTTTTCCATGATGGCCCTGATGAATAGGTTTCTCTTTTTAAGCTCTATAAACAGGAAGCCTATAATCCCCAGCAAAACAATTATGATGAGCAGATTAATAACGGGCGACTCAAACAGGATCATGATGGATACTTCAGGAATGAAAATACATGTATACCAAAGTTACATTTTTGCATTTGTTTTTTTCAATTTCTGGTACCATTATCCCTTGAGATAAAAATAAGAAGCCACCTGCAGAAGACAGGTGGCTGGAATTGGGAGTTCGATAAAGGACTAATGTTTATGGTCTCCAAAGTAGGAATGGGCAAACGCATCGACCGTTTTATTTAGACTTTCAATAATAGAAAGATCGGTAGATTGTTTGGATTTCATTGAAAATACAAGAATCTGATGCAACAGGGTCAGTTCCTTTATGTATTTATCATAATGTTCTGAATCGCTGGGATCCGTGGGTTTAATGCGTTGATGCAGAAAATATTGGCTCACGATATATTGCATTTCTGCGGCATGTTCTTCTTTGTTTACCACCCAGCGAACCAGCTGGTTATAATCCGGTTGGTCGGCAGCGCTTAATTCGTTGATCATATTCATTGATTTTTCAATGGTGGCAATGTGTTCCTTTAAGAGTGCAATTCGGATCGAGTCACCATATATGCCGCAGGGAATTTCACAATGGGCATAGGACTGCTGGCCCAGAATAAGGAATCCGGCGGCCAGGGTGAAGATTGTTAACAGTTTTTTTGATTTCATTGTAAGTGTGTTTTTAGTTTTTATAATGCAACGTGTTCTTGATTTTTTGACTGTTTAAAATTAATCTAAATAAGAGTGAATTCCAAAAATGTATTTGAAAGAATGCGGATGGGAAATGATTCACCTGTAAAAAGATGGTGCAGGATGGATGTTGATTAAGGAAGGATCCGGATGTTTCAAAACCATTTTTTCCGTTTGAAATACCACAGCATCAGCACGGTAATGATGAGCATGATGAACAGGATTCCAAAATACCCCCAGTGCCATTGCAGTTCGGGCATAAAATTGAAATTCATACCATAAATACCGGCAATAAAAGTGAGCGGGATGAAAATGGTGGCAATGACGGTGAGGGTTTTCATCACCTGATTCATATAATGACCCTGGAGCGAGAAATAGAGGTTGATACCGCTTTCCAGTTTGAGGTATTGTGAATCGATCATTTCAATAAGCTGGTAGCATTGTTCTCTCAGGTCAATATAATATTTCAGGTGAATGGATTCCACGAAATTCAGAAAAATCCGGTCGGTTTGGTTTAGTGCATCCCGGAGAGGACTGATGGATTTTTTAATTCTCAGTAGGATTTGTTTGCTGGCTTCAATCTGGTGAATCATTTTTGGATCTGTGGATGATTGATTTTCAAAATTCAACAGAATTTGTATTTTATCGTCCATGGCATCGACGGTGGTGTAATAATTGTCGAATATGGATTCGATCAACAGGTAGAGTAGAAAATCGGGCCCCCGTTCACGGGAAAATCCTTTATATTCGCGAATGCGATGCCGGATATGATCAAAGTAATCATTTTTGCGCTCCTGGAAAGACACCAGATAATTTTTCCCCAGGATAAAACTGATTTGTTCCATTTCGATTCCCGTATTGGCTGAAGGTAATATGGACCGGATTGAAAAGAACATATAGTTATCCAATTCCTGGACTTTTGAACGCTGCGTTGTATCCAGGATATCCTGGATAATGAAATAGTGAATACCCAAACGGGTTCCAATGGCTTTCACCATTTCAGTATCGTGGATCCCATGGAGGTTGAGCCAATACACCTTGTTGGGATCGCTGAACTCTTCCAGCTCATCCATTTTGAGATCCTGAACTTCCTTGTATTCTTCCTTATTGTAAACAAATAACTGGGCATTTGGTATATCAAGAAAACGTTCCCCAACAAAATGCATGGTCGAAGGATCCGTTTTGCGCATTTTACTTCTGAATATTTTCATGGCGACAGGATTGATCTGTATTTCTAAAATTATGAAAATAAATTGGAATGGGATGATTATACGGGAACCATCTCTTTCCATTCATAATTTTATTCAATATCCAAATCAGGACTTTTAAAAGCAAGGGGGATCATTTGAAGAAAGTGAAATGCACATTCCCGTATTGCCGGTGAAAATGAAATGCGGGGTGCGAAGAAAAGTCATAATGCGAAGAATGTTCAAGAATCAACCAACCGTCGGTTTCAAGCAGGTCTTCTTCGAGTATCATATCGGGCAGTTCTTCCAGGCTTTTCATATCGTACGGAGGATCGGCAAAAATAATATCAAACCGGGAATGCATATTCCGGATCATTTTAAATACATCATCCTGAAAGATCTCAATGCCATCAAATTTCAATTCCTGCATCATCTTCAGGATATATTTGAAGTGAACACGGTTTTTCTCGATGAGCTGAATGTTCTGGCATCCCCGTGACGCAAATTCAAAGCTGATACTTCCAGTACCGGCAAACAGATCCAGGATAGAAATTGCGGAGAGGTCGAAATGATTTTCAAGAATATTAAACAGACCTTCCTTGGCAAAGTCGGTTGTTGGACGGGCCTGGAGGTTTTTCGGAGGATGAAGCAATTTGCCACGATATGTGCCTCTTATAATACGCACGGGTATAGGTTTAACAGGTTCAGGTAGGCATGTTCGGGCAATTTCCCAAATGTATAACTGTAGGTATAATCCCGGTTGCGTTTTGCGAAATCGATATTCTTAATATACCGCCTGAGGTTTTCATAGAGGCTGGATTGCCGGGTCACTTTACCGGATAATATCAGTTGTGTTTCTGTGGGAGATATATGGAGTTGCTCAAATACATTCAGCACAAAATACATGACATCGTTGACATGTTTGTAGGGGTAACAATTATATACTTCAAGCGATTTTGTACTGGTGGCTGCCAGGTCAAAAATGGCTGGATGGAGATTTACGTGAACGGTATGTTGCTGATCACCATTTTTTTGAGACCTTAAAACATAATCGAGTAAAGGAATGGAATGATGGAGTATCTGAATATTCGGAAATTGTTGCTGGAGACGATGAAACATATCATTCGGAATCGGAAACAAACACCATGATTCTGCACGGTTCAGCCGGTGATAGAAAATTGTTTCAGATGTTTCCAGATGCAGGTTGAACTGAACATAATCCTCCAGATTCTCTTTCTTAAACAAGGGATCAGGGACCATGGTGCATCTTTCATTGACAAAACAGGTGGTGACACTCTTATAAGACCGGTTCAGGAAGGGATCGTATTGGAGAACCGATTCCAACCAATCCATTGGGATGCCCTGCTGAGTCTGGCTCGGGTAATTCTTAATTGCGACGTACTTTTTCTGGATGCCGTCGAGGATACAAAAAGAAAGTCCACCCAGGCCAATCTGGATGGACAAGTGGTAAGATTCTGTTGAATTGATATCTAGGGTTTCATCCAAAAATTCGAATTCAACCATGCCAGGTATGTTATTCCCAGTTTCCGGCATTGTTGGTGGAGGCTTCCAGTGAACCCACTTTCAAACCTTTGAATCCAACCAATTTTTCTCTTTCAGCATTATAGTTGATCACCAGTTGACGATTTAACCCATGCAACAGGATATCATTCAGCACGTGGGCTTCAAATACCTGAACTTTAACCTTTGAGGCTGTTTCCAATTGGGAGGCCCCGAGAAAGAATCTGTTGGTGTCAGTGAACGGGACATATTGGAGTGAGTCGATTTTATAACGGGGCGGGAAAATGGAATCCAGGACGCTCACGTAACTTGTGTCCCTGATAATAATACCCATCTCCATGGCTTTGGCTTCAGTCACTCCGAGTTCCAATAAACTATCCGGTATGCTACCAATAGCTCGAACAATGGGAAAGGAATCGTACTTCACAAATAGGATCAACGTATCAAAATTACCCGTATAGGTTCCAAACTTGGCTTTGTACGCTTCTTCGGCGGTTCTTATATCTTTGAGTTTTTGGATGGTGGCCCGTTCTCTCTTGGCAACCTCTCGATTGAAGCGGATGGGTTCTTGAACACTTTCAAAGAGAAGGAAAGCAAGGAACAGAACGGCAACTGCCAGAATAATTTGGATAACAGTCTTCATTGAGTAGCTTTTGGTTTATGTTTGTCTGCAAAATTAAAATAAAAATTTAAAGAACATTAAAAAAATATCTTTATTTATAATACCTTATAGGCCTCTGATCACCTTCTCTACAAATTGTAAATACGCACTTTTTCAGTTGGATTATTGCACAAAGAAACATGTTAACCGACCATCTTGAGTCACTGCTAATAAATCACTTGGGACATGATCCCACGCCTGGTCAGATGAAGTTATTTCAATTTGTCCCCCATTTTCTTTTAGCCCTTGAAAAGGATGAAATCCTTCTGGTAAAAGGTTATGCCGGTACCGGTAAAACAACGGCCATGAGATCACTGGTAAAAACGCTTCAGCAATTCAAGCTCAAAGTGGTTTTGTTGGCTCCTACCGGACGAGCGGCCAAGGTGCTACGCAAAATTACCGGACATGCTGCCTTTACCATCCATAAGAAAATATACCGGCAAAAATCATCAAAAGATGGTTTTGGAACATTTATTCTGGACAAGAACCTGCATACACAGACCTTGTTTATTGTGGATGAGGCATCCATGATCTCCAATGCCTCACCTGAAGGATCCATATTCGGCTCGGGTCAATTGCTTGAAGATTTACTTTACTACGTCTATTCCGGGACTCAATGTAAATTGATATTGGTAGGTGATACGGCGCAACTGCCTCCCGTTGGTCGCACTCTAAGCCCGGCGCTGGATTTGCCAGAACTGCAATCTCATGGATTCCAGGTGCATGAGTTTTTTCTTGAAGAGGTGGTGCGGCAGCAAAAGGAGTCTGGTATATTGCAGAATGCCACGCAATTAAGGAAAAGCCTGGGTGCGAAACAGATCCGTTACCCTCAATTCCGGACCGACCATTATCCCGATATACAGTATGTTCATGGAAATGACTTTTTAGAGCTTCTCGGGCAGTGTTATGATACATCAGGGCAGGAAGAAACCATGGTGGTGGTGCGTTCAAATAAGCAAGCCAATAAATATAATGCCGGGATCAGGAGTCGTATACTCTGGAGAGAGGAGGAAATATCCAGAAGTGATTTGCTGATGGTGGTGAAGAACAACTATTTCTGGATGGCTGAACATGAGCAGTTGGATTTCATTGCCAATGGCGATATCTGTGAGATCATTAGCATACAGGGCTTTGAAGAACGGTATGGGTACCGGTTTGCCGACCTTTCTATTCGCCTGATTGACTATGATGACCTGGAGGTGGATGTCAAAGTGATCCTTGAAACACTGCATCTGGAAAGCGCTTCCATGTCCTCCAAACAGCATCAGGATCTGTTTTACCTGGTAGCGGAGGATTATGCCGATGTCAGTCCAAAGAAAAAACGGTGGGAAAAAGTGAAGAACGATCCCTATTTCAATGCCCTTCAGGTGAAATTTGCTTATGCCGTTACCTGCCATAAAGCCCAGGGAGGGCAGTGGAAAAACGTGTTCATCGACCACGGATATTTTGTAGACGACATGATGAGCCGTGAATATATACGGTGGTTGTATACCGCCTTTACCCGTACCACCGATATGCTTTACCTGGTGAATTTCAGCAAAAAATTTTTCCCGGAAGGCCTTCTGGAATGATCAAGTAGGTATGATAATTCTGGATTCTAATGTCCAATCTTGAATCCTGAATTGAGGATTCATATATGTTGGAAGATCGCAGGATCAGAGAGTCTGAAAGCAGGCTCAATGCAGGGATTCATTACTTAAGATATATCCAATGAATGACCATTGAACTTGGTGAAGGGAATGAGCGATCTTCCACCTCCGCACCAAACTGTGGCGACAGGCACGTGAAGGGCATAATTGCTATTGAAATACTACTGAATTTGCCATGATCGACCCATTCCCTGCTTTTCAAATTCCACATTTAAACCTCACAACCCAAGACTCACAATTCACAACTTATATTCAGGAATGTGCAATGGATTTTTTCTCATCGCAGGCGTCATATTCCATCTGGATGGTCACATGATGGATCCCATATTGAGAGGTGAGAATATCCTCAATTTTCTGGCGCACCACATCTGATTCCTGGATGGTAAGATTCTCACACAGGTCGACATGGCATTCAAAATGAATCTCTGCGTCGGTGAGGTTCCAGACATGGATGTGGTGCATATTGGATACCTCACTCAGCGCTTCAATTTTTTCCTGAATCTCCTCGATCCGGATCCCTTTGGGGCTGGCCGCCATTAGGATACCAATCGTTTCTTTAAGGATGCCAAAGGTTTCCTTAATGATAAAAATACCGATGATCACGGTTAACAGGGGATCGACCCAGATGGTATCAAAATAATATATAAGGATGGAACCGCCAATAACAGCAACGGAGGAAAATGTGTCACCCAGGAGATGGAGGTAGGCTGCCTTGATGTTTAAATTATGCTGCGAATCTTTGCGCAGGAGGAATACCGAAATCAGATTGGCGAGCAGGCCAATGGTGGCAACAATGAACATGATGCCTTCCTTAATGGGTTCCGGGTTCCTGAATCGTTCCCAGGCCTCCCAGAACAGGAAAATAGAGATGGCAATGAGTACGGTGGCATTAAACAGTGCGGCGAGGATCTCAATGCGTTTATAACCGAAGGTCTTTGATGGGTTGGGTTTGCGCTTACTTACCCGGTGAGCGACATACGCCAGTATGAGAGCCAGGGTGTCACTCAGGTTGTGGGCGGCATCGGAGAGGAGGGCCAGGCTGTTTGATAAGAGCCCACCTACAAATTCAGCCAGGGTGATCAGTAAGTTCAGTACCACACTGATCAGGATATTTTTCTGATTGGGCTCGTTTATATAATGATGATTGTGCGCCACTAATAAATTGTTACAACATGATCTGTCTGGAGGTCTCTATTGGGAGCAGGATCCCTTGGTGAGCACATATTAATACATGTCAGAAAGTTCAATATATTTCAATCGGGAGACTTTATTCTCCAATGATCTTCACCAGAACCCGCTTTCTTCGTTTGCCATCGAATTCACCGTAGAATATTTGTTCCCATGGACCAAAATCCATTTGGCCTTCCGTAACGGCCACCATCACTTCCCGGCCCATTATGGTACGTTTTAAATGGGCATCTGCATTATCTTCGAAGCCATTGTGCTTGTATTGGGAATACGGTTTCTCAGGGGCCAGTTTTTCAAGCCACACCTCATAATCGTGGTGCAAACCAGATTCATCATCATTGATAAATACACTGGATGTAATATGCATGGCATTGACGAGAATCAGCCCTTCCCGAATACCACTTTCCCTCAGGCAATCATCGATGGTGGGTGTGATGTTGATCAGTTCCCGGCGCTGCCTGGTGTCAAACCAGAGTTCCTTACGATAACTTTTCATGGTTCCATATTTTTTTAATGCATCTAAAATGTCATGCAAAGATAGGTATTCTGACCTTATTGTGGTCAAAATACCTGGGCTAAAATGCCTCATTTTATGTAATGATCGGAGGTGTTTTCTCCAAGATAAAAATTAGAATAGTTGGTTTAAAAATACGTATTAAAATATGTATTTAAATACGTATTTTATTGAATCAATAATTCTCCGCTATGCGTGTTTGTATTCAGTTCATCCGGCTTCATTCTATCCGCTGGGGAATAATTCATGAGAACGAGTTATTTCAGATTATCCGGGAACTTAAAATAGAATGGCTTCTCAATGTCACATATTTCAACAGTGATCTGTATACCGTGGTTTTCAGACGTGGAAAAACCATGCTTCAGAGCATCCAGAATACATGTACCGATGGCCTGTTTAGTGGCCTCGGACCGCCCCCCCAATAACCGGACTTCAAGATGGACAAAAGTACCATCAGGAATACCATCAGCAACATAATAGGAGCTCAAAGGAATGGCTTTACTTTTGCAATTATGGATAGAAATACCGTGTTCAGATAAAATTGAATGCAGTTTTGCAAACAATGCATCGAAAGAAGGAACTACCGGAATATTATCCGTGTATTCAAGTCTGATATGGGGCATGGTAATGGGCTATTGATTGGAAAATTAAATGATTGTATTATCATATGTGGTGAACGGTATTACGCATGATTCGGATGAGGATTTAAAATATTTCCATTTTACCGGAAATCGATGGCCTGAGAAAAATGCGTCAATTTCAAATTAATATAAAAAAACCTTAAACTCACAACTCACAACTCACAACTCACAACTCAAAACTCAAAACTCAAAACTATTACACTTTCGTTACCTCAACCTTCCCCGTTCGTCGAAGCTATTAAATCGCCTGGGTGGAATCCCATACCTTAACCTCCTCCTCAACCGTCCCACCATTTCAGTATTCGAAGCGCCCTCAGGGTATTCCAGCGGCTGATCTTTCCCGGTTGTTCCATATCAAAATGAACTTTACCGGGGTGTTTGTTTTGCAGTTTCCAGTATCCTTCTCGTGTTTGTTTGGATATCAGGATTTGAATGGCATCATGAAACCGTTCATCCTTTTCCACATGTTTCTCCTGTGCATAATCCAGGGCTCTCATGATATCATATCGCCATCGCGGCGGAAAAGAAAACCGGGTCATTTTTGGATCCACAATATGTCCGGTCCGGTGCGATCTGAACAATCGATGTTTTAGAAGAAATTCCAATCCCTGGTCTTGCTGCGGGCAGGTGCGTGTTGAACCGGTATATTTTTGATGGGCCCACAAACCTTCAAGTACCGATAAGGTGGTATGGAAAGAGCTATGCCGTGCCCCTCTGAATATGTCACAATTCCATCCCTTATCGGCCATCTGGTGTTCCATAAGAAAGTCAACAAGGCGCTCCAGGCCTGGATCATGGATCTTGAAATGGCATAAAATGGAAAGAAACATGCCGGTTACGCAGGTATCGCTATGATTTAACGTCACTGAAACATTAATGCCGTTATCCTGGTTCATGGTGCGATCAAGGAACATCAGGCAGGCCTTTGTTATGTTGATATTGTTGGTCATCCCAAACCGCATGAGCAGCAGCAGTGTATAAAAGGTGGAGATCCATTTGGGACCGTACAAGCCACCCCCCCAGGTGCCGTTTGGTTCCTGCAGGTCGAGTAAGGATTTACCCCATCCTTCCTGGCTGATTTTTGCCCTGGCGGCATCCACAATTGCTGGTTCGGAATGGAGGAGGTCCCGGTGCGTTTGATATTGGATGGCCGGATCTCCTTCCAGGAGCCATTCAATTTGCGTATCGTATCTCAGAACAACGGTTTTATCCATAATGTTATATCAGCATTCTCAGAAATGTGATTGATTATCCAGTCTGCTTCATGGATGATCCCATTTCACCTTCGAAACCCTTTCATATTCATCCGATATTTTGTAAATTTAATAAATCCCACGAGCCCATTCCTATGAAACCAGTAATTGAAGGAATCCAATTCGGTAGTATCATCATTGATGGTGTTCAATACGATCATGATGTTATTATTCGTCTGGATGGACGGATTGAAAAACGGAAGAAAAAATTATCCAAGGCCGTATATGGAACTTCTCACAGGGTGTCCCTTGAGGAGGTGCAGTTTATTTATGAACGTGGCGCGAAGAGAATCATAACCGGTACCGGGCAACAGGGCCTCCTCGAGTTTTCCGAGGAAGCCGCACAATTTCTTGAATCACATGGGTGTGAAATTGAAGCCTGTCCATCCCGGATCGCCATATATACATGGAACCAGTCGAATCAACCGGCCATCGGGCTCTTTCATATCACGTGTTAAGAGGCTTCCTTCTTTTACTCATCCTGATCGTTGTTTCTATCCATATGTAAGAGGAATTGTTGTATTTTTGAGACGTATTCAATAATTCTTTCCAATGAAGAAATTAAAGCAGGGTTCCGGGGTATCGGTTTCGAGAATTATGGAGATTATCATTACCGCTGGCCTGGTAATTGGTTTGATTGTGTGGTGTTTCATGATCCTGGCCCCTTTTCTGAATTTCATTATCTGGGGCGTCATCATTGCTGTCGCATTGTATCCCAGCTTCATCACGTTGAAAAATCTACTGGGTAACCGGGGAAAATTGGCAGCGGTCATTATTACGCTTCTTCTTCTGGCCATTTTAGTTGTACCGAGTATTATCTTAACAGAATCGTTAGTACATAAACTCAAAGCGTATAGCACGGATTTTAATGCCGATTCAATACGTATTGCTCCTCCTCCGGAGAAAGTTGCAGACTGGCCTCTTATTGGTAATTCACTTCATCAGCTATGGAATACAGCCTCTAATAGTCTTTCGAGTCTGATTGACCAATTTAAACCACAAATTGTTAAAGCCAGTAAATGGTTATTTTCGTCCATTGTAGAGACGGGTTTTGGATTGATCCAGTTCATATTATCCATTATCCTGTCTGGTATCCTTCTTGTGAATGCAAGAAATACCAGTAAAATTACGCTTTCTATTTTTACCAGGATTGCAGGTGAACAAGGCATTGAATTCGCAACTATTTCCGAAGTGACCATCCGGAATGTGACCAGGGGAATTCTGGGCGTTGCGATCATTCAGACATTGTTAGCAGGAATCGGATTTTTGATAGCAGGTATACCTGGTGCTGGATTATGGACTTTGCTGGCACTGATCTTTGCCATCATTCAAATAGGTGTTGGCCCGGTCGTCATTCCGGTCATCATATATATGTTCTATGCGATGGATCCCACACCAGCCATTTTGTTCACAGTCTATTTTATCCTGGTAATGCTTTCAGATAATATCCTGAAGCCCATATTATTAGGGAAAGGTTCACCGGTGCCCATGATCGTCGTTTTCCTGGGTGCCATTGGGGGCTTTTTGGCCACTGGCTTCCTGGGCCTGTTCACCGGTGCTGTTATTCTCTCTTTGGGCTACAGGCTTTTCCAGGTATGGATCAATGACGATAAGAACATGGCCATACCCAAACCAGTTAAAAAATAACATCAGGATATGATGGATAATCATTCTTTAACTGGCGAATCAATTATTTTTAGACAACCACATCTGCGCTCAATCGGTATGTACCGTTTTCCTTAATAAAACAGGGCTGGATCATGAAACTGCGCTCAAACTGACCAATGGTTTTGGGGCGGGGATAGCAGGGGTATAAAATGTCTGTGGTGCGGTGTCCGGTGCGACTATGGTGTTGTAACTAAAATTTGGGGACATGCCCGGCCCCAATCAAAACAGTGACCCTTTTAGGGAACCAGCCCGGATATTTATGGAATTGTTTATAAGAACATGGATCCATTATCTGTAAGTGATTGCTGGATGGGATTGAACTGAATATCGAAGAAGGTCATGCCTATTTCGATTCGCATAAAATTGTGCAAACCACTTGTATTAAATTTACTGAAGCCGCATGTAAAATTTCAGATTCAATGATCGCTGAAAAGGGATCCTGATCAGCCACCTGTAAAAATATCATTCCCTGACAAGTACATAACTGTTACATTCCGAACAACTATCGGTCAGCCGGAGGGTATCGATACCATAAAACCGGACCCATTTTGATCCGGTTGGAATGGCGTAAATGGGAATGAAATCAATTTTTAGTTTGGAAGACGTTTGCTCAATAATTTCGATGACTCCTTTCTGCAGGATCGTATCATTCCTGATTTTTTTAAAATTTCCGTACGTATAAATGTCCAGATGGTCAAAGTCAGCCTCGAAACTCCCTGAGACTGCACTAATGGATTCCACCAGACGCCAGGTTCCATATATGTCCTTATACTCCGTATTAAAAATTTCTTTCCGGTGATAATTATCATCCAGGAAGTCTTTTGCACAACTACCCAGAACCAGAATAGCCATGAATGGTATAAGGAACATGATGGTTCTATGCACGTTTCTGTTCATATGATGACTTTTTAAATAATGTATCATGGGCTTTTTATTCTCAGATAAAGGTAATAGATTTATCCAAGGCGAACAATACCGGTCGTATAGAGATTGGGTATTTTAGTGGCCTTAACACTTTGATTCGTGAGCCTCTTATTTTTTGATAATTCAGAATATTGTGACAAAAAATATCTTAAAAAAGACAGTTCCATTTATTTTCCAATCTATTACTATTAAATATACCTAACCATGAAAAGTACCGTATTACCTGCCACAATCCTGGGATTATTCTTTATTTTTTATTTCCCTTTACTGGGACAGGAAATGGAAGATCCTTCAGGAACTGAATTTTCCGTTTTTTGGGAAGAACTGACTTCGGCCGATTTTAAAAAAGCGGTTGAGAAAAGTAGCGGTGTCTGCCTGGTGCCGGTTGGTGTGATCGAAAAACATGGCCCTCACTTGCCATTGGGTACCGATCTATATGGATGTCGGGAGGTGGCTATGATGGGGGCAAAACGCGAATATGCCATTGTGTTCCCTCCCTATTATGCGACCCAGATATTTGAAGCCAAACACCAGCCTGGAACCATTGCTTACAGTGCCGACATACAGTTGAAACTTCTGCAGGAAACATGCGATGAAATTGCCCGCAATGGGATTAAAAAAATCATTATTGTGAACGGCCATGGTGGCAACCAGGCGCTGCTGCCCTATTTTATTCAGTCTCAGCTGGCTTCAGAGCGCGACTATGCGGTGTACCTGTTCAGTCCTTCCTATACTGATGAGGAGAATGAGGTCATCCAGAAGCTGTCGAAGGCTCCTGTTGATGGTCATGCCGGAGAGAATGAAACATCGCGGCGGATGATTCACCGTCCCGACCTGATCCATCTTGAACGGGCTGAAACAGAGAATTATGATGATAAAGATCGTATTGCTAACCTTATGGATGCCTATGTCGGAATCTGGTGGTATGCCAGTTATCCGAACCACTATGCGGGTCCTGCGAAATATGCCAATACAGAGCTTGGCAGCGTGGCTCTTGACATCAAGGTCGACCACCTTGTTGACATGATCAAAACCGTTAAAGCCGATACCAATGTATTGAGATTGCAGGAACAGTTCTATAATGAGTCAGCACTCCCTTTGAAGACAATACAGGATCAATAAAGATTAAAAGAAAGGCCGAAAACACTGGATCGGCCTTTATTTGATCATTTTAAATTACTTTTTCAAAACGGTTTTCAGCACTTTGTCTTTATCCAGTTTTTTGGTGCAGAAGAACCAGTCATAGCATGTCATTTCCTCTTCTTTGCCATCCATCCGGTCTTTGGCAGTTCCACATGACCCGGCCGGAGGTACGATGACATCATCGCCCGGGCGCCAGTCGGCGGGTGTGGCTATTGAAAATGCATCGGCTGTCTGAAGAGCGATAAGAACCCGGTAGATCTCATCAAAATTCCGGCCCAGACTCAATGGATAATAAATGATGGTGCGAATAATCCCTTTCGGATCGATAAAAAATACAGCCCGAACAGCTTTGGTGTTGTCCTCATTGGGCTGGATCATGCCATATTTCTTAGCCACATCCATTTTGATATCCTCGATCAGTGGAAATGTGACCTCGACATCTTTCATACCCCGGTACTCAATTTTCTCTTTGATGGTGCGTAGCCAGGCAATGTGGCTGTATAAGCCATCCACTGAAAGTCCCACCAATTTACAATTGGCCTGTTCAAAGTCTTTCTCCATATGGGCAAAGGTCATAAATTCCGAAGTACATACCGGCGTAAAATCAGCCGGGTGGCTGAATAATATGACCCATTCACCAGAGTAATCGGCCGGGAACGTGATCTCTCCCTGGGTGGTTACGGCTTTAAATTCAGGTGCGGGATCACCGATCCTTGGCATTGAAAAAACGTTTTGTTGATTTTCTTCCATTTTCTTATAACATTTTTAAGATTAAAAAACTATTCTATTTATTCAGTAGCTGTTCCTGCGGAAAGATTCTTACTTCTTTCAATGGATTGAAGCGCCAGGTAATTGTCTCCAAACTTACCCAGGTTCTCCATCTCCACATCATATTGGTCAAAATGCCGTTCTTCATCTTCCACCAGCGATTCAAACAATTTCTTTGAAACAGAATCGGCATTCTGGGCGCATTCATTGGCCCATTGATTATAATCGTTGGCACTGTTGGTTTCCATTTCACTGGCCAACTCGAGCATGGGCTTAACGTCGTGGATTTTCTTCACATCTGCGGAAGCTGCCATCTCCACCTCACCCTTCAGAAATAATACCCGCTCGGCCAGCATCTCAATATGCAACATCTCTTCAATGGCGGTCCGTTTGAACAATCCTGCAAGCAAGTCGTATCCCTGGTCATCACAATGAAAATGGAAATACATGTATTGATGAACGGCGGTCAGTTCATCCGCAATGGCTTTGTTTAATAATTCGATACTTTTTGTTTTCATATTAATTAAGGTTTAATTGAAATCACGGAATTTTTTAAGATCTATTATAGAAAAAACAGGCGTATTAAGACCTGCCAGGTCCCAGTTTCACTCCTGGGTTTAAACTTCATAGCAAGACCGCGGGTATATGGAGAACATAATCCTGCATAAGGATGGGTCCCCCTGGACCAAAGGCCATGCTATTTTCATTTTCAAAATAGGGAATGCCCGAAGTAGTGGTCGGTTTTTCCCTTTTTTTTGTGCAATAATATTGTTAGGTTTTTAAGTTATTTGTTTTAAATCGTCCTTTTATCTGCAGTTTAATGTCCTCAATTTCAAAATCTGGTAAATGTTTTTTATTAAAATATTTCATCAGTATTTCATCCAGGTCATTATCGAAATAATCCTCTATACGATTCGACTCAGAACAGTATAGGTGGTGATGCGATTCCAAAATGGCATCATAACGCATGATGTCTTTGTCGGTTTTGACTTTTCTAATAATGTTGTTATCAGTCAGGGTCTCAAGAGTTTTATAGACGGTTCCAGAGGAGATATTCGGATGATTTCGCTTAATAAAATCGATGATCATTTCAGCGGTAGGATGGTTTTTAAGTTTGTTCAAAGCCTCGATCACTGCCATTCTTTGGGGGGTGACCTTGAGTCCTCTTTCAGTTAGTAATTGGCTGATCTCTGCCGGTTTCATTTGCGGTTGATGTAAATAGGAATGATTCTTATTTAGAACTGATTCAAAATTAGTAAAAACCACACGGTTTTCAAAAAAATGGAGCTATAAACTTCAAAAAAGACCATCGATTTATTATCATAAAATGTTTTTTATTGATTTTCCAATTTGTGATTACCGTACAGAAATAGATTCACTTGAAACCGGAGATCCTGAAGTTCAATTCTTATTGAGGTCATTTTTTATATTCCAAGTACGGTCAGATCATTCAGGCGTACCGGGTCAGCCTGAACTGATGTTCCCTGAAGATTGAGGGGTTCCTCATGTGGAACAGTATGTTTTGCTAACGGATTCTATTTCACCATGATGACTCTGCTTGTATTGGATCCATCGTTGGCCAGAAGGAAGTGCTGACCTGGTATAACCGCTTCAAATATAAATGTGAGCTGAAGTGGAGGTGGGTCGTCTGGGCATGGGCTGAGTCGATCGGTATTGGAAAAGAATGTACTGATCAGGATGGTGGTGTCTATCAATTGAACATCCAGGTGATGTGGGTTGAAACAGGTGGATTCGGCCCCTTCAAATACTACCAGAATATCCGTAAACGCTACTGGTTGAACCGTGTCAGGAGCTTCAAAAGTAAGAACTTGTCCTTGAAAAATACAATACTGGTCCGGTATTTTTTCACAGGATACGATAAGGAGTAAAAGGATCAGGCTGCCCAGTATCCATGTGATGACTTTTCTTATTGGCATAATATTCATGGGAGATTCTTTTCATAAAGGAACGATAAACATTAGAAAGGTAATGATCAAAGCACCTGTGATGTTATAAATTTAGGTTTTCACGGTATGGGACTCGGGATTGCATTATTCATTTGCTCCGATTTCTTGGATCAGCCGATTGGTTTTCTCGTTTAACCGTGATTCAGTTTTTTTCAGGTCATCTTTTGATGGCAAAGGTTCTTTGACACTAAAATAGAATTTAATTTTTGGTTCGGTCCCGGAGGGCCGCACAGAAATCTTGGAACCATCATTCAGAATGAATTGAAGGACATTAGAACGGGGCAATTGAATGTTTTCCTGAGAACCCGTCTTGGTTATCAATGTTTTACCGCTTAGATAGTCGTGTATCTTATTAACCTGGATTTCATTCAGGCTTTTGGGAGGTTTGTTCCGCAGGTCTTGCATGATCTTCTCAATTTCTTCCGATCCCGTCTTACCTTTGCGAACCAGATTCACCAGGGTTTCTTTATAAAATCCAAATTCCATATAAATATCCACCAGTTTCTCGTACAGTGTTTTTCCTTCAGATTTTGCCCATGCGGCTGTCTCAGCGATGAGCGCGCACGACATGATGGCGTCCTTATCGCGGACAAATTCACCGGCCAGGTATCCATAGCTTTCTTCACCACCCACGATATAGGTTTTCCTGCCTTCATTTTGCCTCATCAGGTCAGCGATGTATTTAAAACCGGTAAGAACATCAAAGTGTTCCACTCCATAGCGGTCGGCAATATCGGAAAGCAATTCGGTAGTAACAATGGTTTTACAAATATATTCTTTGCCCTTTAACTTCCCTTTTTCCTTCCATTTTGTGAGCAGGTAAAACACCAGCAAGGCCGCCGTTTGGTTACCGTTTAGAATCATATAATGATCCTGCATGTTTTTGACCGCAATACCAACGCGATCGGCATCGGGATCTGTGGCCATGACCAGGTCTGCACTTAATTCACTCGCTTTGTTCAAAGCCATTTCCAATGCAGCTGATTCTTCAGGATTTGGGGAAACGACCGTAGGGAAATTACCATCCGGTATATCCTGTTCAGGGATGCTATACACATTGGAAAAACCAAATTTTCTCAGCACCAGAGGCACAAGTTTGACGCCGGTCCCATGTAATGGGGTATACACGATTTTCATATCGTGATGTTGCTGTATCAGATCGGCCGACATGGAAAGTTCTTTGATCCGGTCTGTGTAAATCTGGTCAAACTCATCGCCAAGAACCTGGATGTTGGATTGGGGGCCATCGAACTGGATCTGGCCAATATCTGAAATATGGTTGACTTCCTTAATGATATTCGTATCATGCGGACTGATGACCTGGGCGCCATCATCCCAGTAGGCCTTAAATCCATTGTACTCCTTCGGATTATGGGAAGCTGTAATGACAATGCCTCCCTGGCAGCCATAATACCGGATTGCAAAAGACAACTCCGGTGTGGGCCGCATATTTTCGAAAAGATAAACTTTAAACCCATTTCCTGAAAAAATACCTGCTGCAGTTTCAGCAAACAACCGGCTATTGTTTCTGGAATCGTGCGCAATGGCAACCCCAATGGATGCCATGCTTTCAAACTCTTTTTTTAAGTAGTTGGCATACCCCTGGGTGGCCATCCCTACGGTGTAGATATTCATTCGGTTGGTACCCGGGCCCATAATACCCCTGAGACCACCGGTACCAAATTCCAGGTCTTTATAAAATGCCTCAATAAGCCCTTCTTCATCATGATCCATCATGTGACGAATGGCATTTTTTGTCGCGTCGTCATACGGGCCTTCCAGCCATTTTTGTGCTCGCGCCTGCACCTTTTGTCTCAATTCCTGATTGCTCATGGAGGTCGTTATTTATTTTGTGTTTGCTGCAAAGGTAAATTTAAGAAAAAAGAAAATGATGCATGGAATGACCACCTGATGACCACAGAATGATCTCATGGTTCAATGAGTGAAAGTCTTAGTTTTATAAGTATTACCATTGTTCTTCGAGAATGAAATGAACGATTTTCCACCTGCGCTTTGGGTTCCGGCAGATGGGCGCGACCGGAAGGAGTTATTCATGTTGATTTTCTATTCTGGCTCAAGTCGACCCAGGCATTCCTTCAATCCCTGTCGCCAATGAGGAATGGTCAGACCCTGTTTGGACATTATTTTTTTTGTGGATAATACGCTATATGTCGGACGCTTGGCTGGAGTAGGAAATTCTGAGCTTTTTATGGGCTTGAGGGAAACATGAAGTTTCGTTTCGGCCAAAATGGCCCGGGCAAATTCAAACCATGAACAGAAACCTGAATTGGAAAAATGAAACACCCCGAACTGGATTGGCATGCCCTTTAAAGAATTATCCAATATTGTCAGGATGGCTTCTGCCAGGTGTCCTGCGTAGGTTGGTGTCCCATGCTGGTCATCCACCACCCTCAGATCGTCTCCCTTTCGGGCTTTGTTCAGGATACGTTTTAAGAAATTATGACCAAAGGATGAATACAGCCAGGAGGTGCGGACAACCAATGTGGGTTCATAAGCGAGGGCCACTTTTTCACCCGCCCATTTGGTCTGCCCATACACGGTTTGCGGATTTGGAATATCATCCTCAGTGTATGGGCGGGTATTGGTACCATCAAAAACATAATCGGTGGATAAATGAACCAAACGCCCGTTAAATGTCTGAATGCATTCAATCAGATTTTGTACCAATAGTACATTACCCGCTTTTGCTCCTGCCGGGTCCGATTCTGCCTGGTCGACAGCTGTATAAGCAGCTGTGTTGATGACCCAGTCATATGTTTGACCTTTGAAAAATGAAACGGTGGCGTCCCGGTTGGTCAGATCCACATCCTGTATATCGATGAAACGGAACTCCCATGATGGATGGTCTGTGGCCAGCCGCTTGATGTCTGATCCCAATTGTCCATTGGCTCCGGTAACAAGTATTTTCACACGACTTTACTTAAAATTCATTTCAGCTTCAGGGAGAGCTGGGAGTTTCGAATCC
>Ga0209536_100003954_pt1 | contig 23569 bp, 16 predicted proteins | sample DeeMarSeWOR28_12_FD_187461 | JGI IMG/M metagenome (GOLD analysis project Ga0209536, IMG submission 187461) | Marine sediment microbial communities from White Oak River estuary, North Carolina - WOR-2-8_12 (SPAdes) (version 2) | ecosystem: Environmental > Aquatic > Marine > Intertidal zone >...
GCAGACAAGGAGGGAGCCGGCGGGGCGGTGGGTCCGTTAAATTTCGCATCGAAGAGTTTTTTCGCCTCCCAGACATTGGCATAGTAGTCTGCATCGTCATCGCCCGCCACCACGGCAATTGTCAGTTTCACCGTATCGTCGATGGCCATGTCGAAGGGACCGGTGGCGACGATCCAGACCAGATCCTCTTTGATCGCAATAAGGCTCACATCATCGATGTGGACGTCGGCACCGTGGAAGTAACTGGAGGCCGTGCCGGCGATATTCCGGTTAGTCGGATCGCTCGTGATAATGGGCCAGAGAAATTTGTCGTCGGTGGGGCCCGGATCAAGGAAGTAGTGAAAATCGGTGACACCGATATTTCTGGGCGTCTCCAGAATTACGGTGCCGAAGGTATAGTCTTCGGTGATCCCCCGTGCATTGGGGCGGGTGGCTCCTCCGATATCGCCATCGAAATCGCGGTCGGCAATCGACCAGAGTCTCGAACCATCATCGAAGGTCGAGTCCTTCCAGAGCAGAGTCTCTTCGGTATGGTCGCTGCAATCGGGGTCCTGATAGAGCCCGAGGTAGCACCCCTGGAGCGGGCGGCCGCTCTTGTTGATGACAAAAAACTCGTAGAACAGGGCATCCTCGGCATACACGCGGCCATAGGTGTAGGCCATCTCGTGGACCTCGATACCGAGGGCATCCCCCAGCTGGTTGTTCTTGTCATCAAACTCCATGTAGATGTCCCGGTCGGAGGCGAACTCTCCCGGCACTTCCACACCCGTGCGGGAATCCCGGCGAAACAGCCCGGGCCAGAACGGATCCCCTTGCGCATCCACCGGCCAAGTATCCGAAAGGTCACTGTGCGCCAGGTACGGCGTTTGCCCGTTGTACTTCAGCTCTGTGTGTGGTGTGGGATCGAGGGCCGGATTGTAGTGCGTCTGACCATAGGAGCCGTCTTTGGCAACCCAGTCCTCATTGTCATTGTCCGTCCAGCCGTCGATGACATTGCCCTGGTCGCCGTTTTTGGAGTTCTCCTGCAGCGCAAAGAAAAGCGAGAAGTCATCGCACAAACCCGTGAAGTTCTCCCTCGGGTAGCGGAAATCGAAAAACACCTCCGTGGGGGCATTTCCCACATCCTCATAGCGCGTGTCGGTGATCTGCCCGTAATTCATCGTGAGGTTCTGGAGCTGCCCTTTGGTCTGCACTCCCACCGCCTCATCGGCGAAACCGGCCGGTTTGCCGAGACGCCCCGAGGCCGGAGGGTCCGGTTCGGGATCGTGACTTCCGCCCGGGAATGCGCTCGGGAGCACCAGGAGCAGCGCCAGAGGAAATGCGAAGGCAACAGTACGCTTGGTCATGAAGAGTCCCGTAGTCGATCAGAATTCCACAAATGCCCCGATCCGGACTGACCGTCTTGGTCCCACGTTCTCCGGATTTGCCTGCCGGTCCTTGCTCCGCACCGAGGTCGAACCCTCATCCCATGGTTCACCGGTCCGGGTCCAGACGAGCACCGTATTGATATTGTCAAACAGGTTGTCCACATCTAGAAACGCCGTGAAACGAATGGGCCCCATCGGAATCTCCCGCGAGAGCTTCAGATCCAGGTTGAAGGTCCACGGTCTGCGGGCGCTGTTGGGCTCGGGTACAATGCCAGTCTCTTCGGCAGCACGCGAGGTGGGCGTGTATGGAAGGCCACTCCCGGCAACGAAGACGCCTGAAAGTGAGAAGAACTCAAACGGGTAGAATCCCAGGATATCCGGTCCGAAGCGCTCCGGCGTGCGGGAGATGAAGGTGAGGGAAATCTTGTGCCGCTGATCAAAATCCAGGGGGTAATTCCGGTTCGGGCGGAGGTTGGCTTCCTCTTCGCGGTAGGAGAACCCCTCGGTCGGATCCGAGTGGTTCCCCTGCGCATTCATGAGCGAGTAGGTCAGGCGCAGGCCGTACAGCTGGGCGAATCGCTTGTCGAGCGTGAGGTCGATCCCCTGGATGCGCGCATAGTCTGCGTTGATGAAGATCGTATAGTCTCTCCCCACAAAGTAGTAGAAGCTGGAGGTGAGGTTCGTGATGTCCTTAGAGTAGGCCGTAACGTTGAGCGCCCAGTCCAGCGACAGTTCCTGCTGGAGGCCGAGCTCGAAGGAGACGGTCTTCTCGGGCTTCAGCCCTGGATTGCCGACGAGCGCGTCATTGACCAGAATATCGTCCAGCCCGTCGTTGCGATAGAGGTCGTAATAGCGCGGGGTCTGGAAGAAATGTCCGTAGGCAAAATGGATCGAGGTTCGGTCCGAGATCGGATGGGCGATCCCGATCCGCGGGCTCACCTGGAACTCCCGCTTCACGGGGATCTTCTCCTGCGCCGCATACTCGGCGGACCCCGACGGCGTGGTATAGGTGTAGAGGATATCCGACGGATCCGGGTAGGCCGAGGCCATCGGGTCGAACATGTCGAGACGGAGACCGATCTTGAGGATCATGAAGCTGTACTCGATCTTGTCTTGCAGATAGGCCGCTCCCTCGATCGGTCGATAGGTGAAGTACTCGAGATTCGGCAGTGTCGGCATCCCGATCCGGTGCCGGAAGATCTCGTGGAATTTCATCTCCACGCCGGTCCGCAGTTGATGGCTCGGGTGGACCTGACTTTCGACGTTACCTTTGACGATATACTGTGTGCTCTTGGTGTTGATCCAGTAGCGCACGTCTCCGTAGCGGAACCCCGAATCGTTTCCTCCCACCCATTGTCGCCGGACATAGTCGGATGCGACGAGCTCCCCGGTGACCGGGTCTGCCACGACGGTGCGGTCCGGCACCACTTCGCTCGAGTATTCGTAGACACGCGCAAGTGAGAGGTCGTAGAAGGTACTCTGAGACAGCACATGCCGGGCAGAGAGCAGCTGCCGGTTACTCTGTGTCGCATTGATGGGGAAGCCCCCCTCCCTGCCCAGCGTATCCAGTCCCGCATCCCACCATCGCCAGTATTTGTACTGATGATTGTAGAACTGGCGGTACCCCTCTGACCATTCGGCTGACCCGCGCAGCGTGAGCACCGAGCTGAGCGGGTAGGTGAGCTTCACGGTGGCGGTGCGCAGGATGTTGTATCCGAAGGGAAGGTAACTGTTATCCTGAATCATGCGCCCGGTAGCGAAAAACGTGAGCGGCGAAAGGAACGGAACCGGCCCGGAGAAGTTTGCCGTCCATGTTCCCAGTGCCTTTACCAGCAGACGGTCCTGCGCGTAGGGATCGTCAAGGACGCTGGCCCATTCATAGGCCGAAGACCCGTCTGGTCTTCGCACCTCGTCGAGATACTCCAGCTGCTGGTCCGGGGGAAGCGCCTGGACATCGGAGCGATCGAGATTCCAGTCGGGCACCTGATAGGGAGAGGCATTCAGCCGGGGCGATTCGTAGTAGAACCGGCCGGCATAGTTCTCGCCGCCGTCTTTGGTGTAGACTGTGACCACTCCATCGGCTGCGTTGCCGTATTCGGCGTCAAAGGTCCCTAGGAGCGTCTGAAGCTCCTGGACGCGCTCGACTTCAACCTCTCCTACCTGGGAGCGGTCGAAGGGATTCTGAAGTGGGATGCCATCCACCTGATAGAGGGTCCCTCCCGCCCTTCCACCCCGCACATGGAGCTGGCCGTCGGTGCCCCGCACTACTCCGGCCTGGAGGCGCAGGACCTCGCTCACATCCTGAAAGCGCAGATCCTTCACGATCGTTTCCCCCTCGACGATGGTCCGAGTGGAAGTGAGGTCTTTCTGGACGACGGACCGTTCAGCGGTAATCTCGACGGCACCAAGCTCGACCGCTTCATCGCTCAGGGCTCCACCGAGCTCTGTGGTGACGTCGACCATGATGCGCACGTCATTCAAGACCAGTGGACGGTAGCCGATCAGGGTCACGCGGACGCTGTAGACTCCGGGCGGGACATTATTGATGAAGTAGAACCCTGAGGCATCGGTGGCGGCACCGAGGGTCGTCCCCACGATAATCACATTCGCTCCGACCAGTGGCTCTTCGCTACCAGCATCGCGAATGAAGCCCGAGAGTTTCCCCGTCACCCCAGCACGCAGGGGAAGGGGGAGAAGCAGAACGAGCAAAAGGACGCAGGCTGAGGTACGCACGGCTCGACGTTCCCTATGGTCTGTACGTTAGGCAGTCGGCGGATGCTCTCTCCCGCCGACTGCCGATGCACACGCAAATGATCACTTCACCAGCATCATCTTCACGGTCCGGACGCCTGAGGCAGACCTCATCCGGGCAAGGTACACCCCGCTCATGACGGCCCTGCCGGCACGATCGGTCCCGTTCCAGCGGACCCGGTAGTTCCCCGGCTCCTGTGGCTCATCTATCAGCCGCCTCACCTGGCGTCCGAGTGCGTCAAACACCTCGAGCGTCACGGGGCCACGTGTCAGGACAGAATACTCGATCACGGTGGAAGGATTGAAGGGGTTGGGATAGTTGGCAAGAACTTCATAGGCGACCGGCAGGCCGGGATCTCCCACTGAGGTGACGAAGCTGTAGGGGATATTCATGTGCACCACCGCTACCGTGTCCTGCGTGAGCACAAACTCGTCGGTCGACTCACGCCATACAACGTCGATGCCGTAGCTTTCCCCTACACGATTGGCCAGAGTCACGTAGCCAGCGTCGTGATTCACCCGGCTGACGACCAGTGGCTCGGACCACGTCGCGCCAGCATCGTTCGAATACGTGTAGACAATCTCATCCATTCCCGTCGCTTCGCTGACAATGTCTCTTCGATACGCGAGGTGGACAACGCCATTGGCGTCGGCCACCGCCGTCGTGGAGAGCATATCAGCATCTGTTTCGACAGTCAGGACGGTTGTTGTCGATGCAGACCAGGTGTCGTTCCAGGCTTTCTTCTGCAAAAGCAGCTGTCGGTCCGTGCTCCCCGGAGGATCATTCGTGTGATAGATGGCATAGATGTTATCCTGGGGATCAACGGCCACCGTCGGGTACCAGTTTGCCGATCGGTCCGACACGGTAGTATCGGAAATCATCTCCGCTGTACCCCAGGAAGCGCCGTCAAAGGTGTTCACGTAGATTTCCCTGCGATCCGCATCCCATGGCTGGCCATTGTGCCAGATGGCAATCATCTTGCCGCCGGAGGCGGGCGCGAGCGTCACGCGGGCGTTGGTGATGGAGCTGGCGATCGTGCCCCCCGAGGAGATCGTATCGGCCTGGGTGCTCCAGGTTGTGCCTCCATCGGTGCTGTTGACAACCCAGACATATTCGTTGCCGACACCCTCGCCGTCGTTATTATAGGCGACCCAGATCCGGCCGTCAGAGCCGACTTCGATCGTCCCCTCTTCCGAGCGAACTGAAGCATCAACCGAGACCTTTATCGGCGTGGACCAGCCGCTCCCGGAATATTTGGCATAATATGCCTGATACGGGTCCGAGGCGGCGTCGCGCTCCATCCAGACCGCATGAATCCCTCCACTGTCGTCCGCCGCCAGGGCCGGCTGCCGGGCTCTGTCGCCTGCATTGGAGAGGGCCGCCGGGGGCAACCAGCTCTGGAACACCGGATCGTAAATCGAGTACTGGACCTGTCCACCCGCAGTGGCGACCGGGAGATCGACCCACGCGACCATGAGCGTGCCGTCGGTGGCACGCGCCACATTCCGTTGGTGGAAGTAGTAGACCGCCTCGAGGTTTGGGACGCCGTCCTGCACCACCGTGGTCGTCTGTCCCAACGCTGGCACGGAAAGTATTACAGCCAGCGCACACAGTAGCAGTTTCTTCATTGTGAGACTCCTTAGGGATTGTGGGAGATAGATCCATAGCTGAGATCGCGAGTCGGGGATGGCAGGGGTTGGCTGGTCCCGGGACTCTCCCGAGCCGATTAACGATCTTTCAATGACCAGCAATGCGTGTCCCCCCTGAAAATGAGATTTCAGGTAGGGGTAGAAGGTTCTCAGAAGGAAGGCAACGTATACCCTGACAATAATACTACGCACATTCAACAAGGTCAAGAAGAAACCTCCGAGGGCGCGGCAGGTTGCAACTGCCCGTTCCCCGATGTACTTTGACCATTAGCTGCTCCTTTCACAGCCACAGGTTTCACGATGCGCACCGTTACTCTGGCCTTGTGCCTGCTGCTTGGTGCCGGAGCCACCCGGAGTCAGACCCATGGCTCGGGTGACCTCCTGTCGCACATCGACAGCCTGATTGCAGCGATTCCGTCGGGGACGGGCTCGGGTGAGTACCAGCCCCCCAGCACAGCCGAACGGTCTGACTGGGAAGCGATGATCGGTCACATCCTCAATGAAGACTACTCTGTGGCCGACAGTCTCGCGGGGATTCTCGGCTACCATTTGCTCGCCTTCCAGAACACGGGGACCCCGTCGCAGGGGCGTCACTACATCCTGGAGAAGTCTCAGACCTCATCGAGCTACTGGGGGACCTACATCATCAACCCCTCCCCCCTGCGTCCGGACCTCATGATTATGTGCCCCCACCCCCTCTACGATCGATACACGGGGCGACAGGGGGCCTACGTCTACGCCGCCGTCGCGGCCAGGATGCTGGCGATCAGTGGAGCGCACCGGTGCAACAGCCCGCTGTTCAGCCCGTGCAGCGGCACGACGACCGCATGCAGCAGCACGAGCGAGAGCTACCGGATCTCTGATCTGGCACACGTCACCGACGGAATATTTCAGACGACCACTGCAGCAGTCATGGCCTTCAACGATAGCACGATCCAGATTCAGCTGCACGGGTTCAGCAAGACCGCCACCGATCCCGATATCATCATGAGTAACGGAACCTCCCTTGCGCCTCCCGCGGGCCAGGACTACCTCGTGTCGCTTCGGGACAATCTGACGGTGGTTGATCCGACGCTCACCTTCAAAGTCGGACACCTCGACACCGACTGGACCCGGCTCCTGGGAACCACCAATGTTCAGGGTCGCCTGATCAACGGCAGCCCCGCACCCTGCACACTCTCGGCATCTTCGGCCACAGGAGGATTCTTGCACCTCGAGCAGATGTACTCCGGCTTGCGCGACACCCCGCAGGGGTGGGACAAGATGGCGACGGCCATCGCCATGACATTCCCGCCGACAGCGACCGATGTCGTGACTCGTTCCTATCACGTACCTCTGGCCTTCGCTGTCCGCCCGAACTTCCCGAACCCTTTCAACCCCGCCACTACGATAACGGTGGAGCTACCGCAGGCACGTCACATCACGATTACCATCGTCGATATCCTGGGCAGGAGCGTCGCCATCCTCCTGGATGAGGAGCGACCGGCAGGGACGATACAGGTGCGGTGGGATGCGAACGCTCACCCGAGCGGCCCGTACTTCTGTCTCGTACAGGCCGGGGAGTGGCGCGCAGTCTCGCGGCTGATGCTCCTGAAGTAAGGTCCGGATCGGAGGGAGGGGAGATGCGGCGGCCATCGTGCGGGCCAGGCGTATCGAGAGCTGACTAGAGCACGTCGGTCCCGAAGGTATCACCGCGCGACAGGTCCCCGCTCTCAAGGCCCAGCCGGAACCATCGCACTCGCTGTGCGGAGGTGCCGTGCGTGAACGCATCGGGAACAACATACCCTTGCATCCTGCGCTGGAGCCTGTCATCGCCGATGGCGCTGGCAGCATTGAGGGCCTCCTCGATGTCGCCGGCTTCGAGGATCTGGCGCGTGCGCTGGGCATGATGCGCCCAGACCCCAGCCAGAAAGTCCGCCTGGAGTTCCAAGCGCACCGAGAGCTGATTGTACTCCGCATCGCTGACACGCCCTCGCATCGCGTGGACCCTCTCGGTGATGCCGAGCAGGTTTTGGACATGGTGACCGACTTCATGCGCGATGACATAGGCCTGAGCGAAATCGCCGGGTGCGCCGAAGCGGCGGCTCAGATCCTCAAAGAACGCCATATCGAGGTAGACCCTGGCGTCACCCGGACAGTAGAAGGGTCCGGTGGCAGACTCGGCAAAGCCGCAGGCCGATTGCACCGCACCGGAGAAGAGGACCAGGCGAGGCTCCCTGTAGGTCTGGCCGCTCCTGGCAAAAATCTCTCGCCAGACATCTTCGGTCTCCCCGAGCACGGCCGAGACAAAATCGGCCATCACCTCGTCTTCCGGTGATCGCACGCCCGGATCGGTCGTCACCATGGGGGCTTCGGCCGAGGCGCCCATCTGATCTAGCAATGCGGCCGGATCCCCTCCCAGGAGCATGACCACGAGCAGGAGGATCACGAAGACAATGCCGCCACCGGCGGCAATCGGGCCGCGTGACATCCTCATTCCACGCCGGTCCTCTACGTTCTGGCTACGCCGACTCGTCTGCCATCGCATGGCGATCTCCGCACGATGAATGATCTCACGGTGAAAGGGGGGCCATGGATTCTAGCAATTCCACCGCCAAAGCACAAGAGAGCGTGGCGTGCGCCGCAGGCCGTGCTCAGACAGTGACTGCGTCCCCAGTCACTGCGCCGGCCCCTCCACACTGTCGCAGAGCGACTCAAGCCTTGCCAGACCCGTTGCAGGAGTCCGATCCCAGTCGTACCTTAGCGCAACGCACCAAAGGGAGTCCCCATGGTCACAGGTCGCGAACGCGTCCGCGCCGCACTGACATTCTCTCAACCCGACCGTCCCCCCCGCGACCTCTGGGCCCTCCCGTACGTCCAGCTCTTCTGCCGAGGTGAGCTCGACGAGCTCTTGCGGCGGTTTCCCCTTGATATCGATCGGCCCGAGCTGAGTCCGGGCTCGGATGACGAGGATCTCCAGAAATATGCCCGCGCGGGAAGCTACAAAGACGAGTGGGGAAGCATCTGGCACATGGCGGAGCCGGGGATTGTCGGGGAAGTGAAAGAGCCCGCGCTCTCGGACTGGTCAAAACTTTCGCGCTATCGCCCGCCCCTGGAGAGCATCCGGAACCGGAACTGGGACCATGTCAACCGACTGTGCGACGGGAGCGAACGGTTCATGATCTCATCGGTCTGCGCGCGCCCCTTTGAACGGCTCCAGTTTCTCCGTGGAAGCGAGAACCTTTACATGGACCTTGCCGAGCAGAGCAGAGAGTTCCGCACGCTTGTCGAGATGGTGCACGCGTTCTATCTTGAGGACGTCGCCGGCTGGGCCCGAAGCGACGTTGACGCAGTTTTTTTGATGGATGACTGGGGATCCAACACATCGCTCCTGATTCATCCCGAGCAGTGGCGCTCCATCTTCAAGCCGATCTACCGCGACTACTGCCAGATCATCCACGCGCAAGGAAAATTCGTCTTCTTCCACTCCGATGGGCAGATCGAGGCGATCTACGACGACCTGATTGAGATCGGCGTTGACGCGCTGAATTCCCAGCTCTTCTGCATGGATATCGAGCGACTCGCTCGCCGCTACAGGGGCAGGATCACATTCTGGGGAGAGATCGACCGTCAGCATGTCCTCCCTTTTGGAACGCGGGAGGATGTCGAGCGAGCCGTCCGGCGCGTCCGCACGGCACTGGACGATGGCACCGGCGGTGTCATTGCCCAGTGCGAGTGGGGCAAGGATAACCGCCGGGAGAACATCGAGGCGGTCTTTGAGGCGTGGGCCTAGAAGCACTCCTGCGCCTCAGCGTCATGACTACGACACGGCGAGATCGGCCCGGGGTCAGGCCCGGCGCGGCGGGCGAGCTCTCAGACTCTCCCCGTCCAACGAGCGTTCATCAGCACTACAGATGCCCACCCTTACTTGAGGAGACCTATTCCATGCGTTTCCCCGGTTGGATCATTCCCCTTCTCGCGGGAGTTCTGGTGACGGCACGCCCTTTGTTTGCCCAGGTGGATTCCACAGGGAGCAGCAGCCTCCGCTCGTTCGACCTTCCTTACTTCACCTACGGATCAGGGCTCGGGATCACCTCCCCGGACAGTCTCTTCAGGCTCAACATCAGATTCAGGATACAGAGCCGCGTGGGCATGGAACTCGAGAACGGGGAGGTCGGGGCTGTTCAGGCGCGGGTCCGCCGGCTCCGGTTGCGCCTGGACGGGTTTGTATATACTCCAAAGCTTCGCTACAGCGTGCAGCTCGGCTTTGCCACCGAGGATATCGAAACTCCCCTCCTGGACTACACTCCGAATGTCCTTCAGGATGCGATGGTCTACTACAGCCCGGACGAGCACTGGACGCTCGGGCTCGGTCAGACAAAGCTTCCCGGGAACCGCGAACGGGTGACATCAAGCGGTGACCTCCAGCTGGCGGACCGCTCGGCCGCCAACGGCATCTTCAACCTCGACAGAGATTTTGGCCTCCAGGCAGTCTACGTCAGCACGCTGTCGGGGAAGGCGCTCTACACGCTCAAGGGCGCCATCTCGACTGGCGAAGGGCGCAACTGGATCTCCTCACCCGGCATGCACCTCTGTTACACAGTCCGCGGAGAGCTTCTCCCCTTCGGTTCTTTTGCCAACCGGGGCGATTACTACCAGGGAGACCTCGCCCGCGAGGAGTCGCCTAAACTCTCCATCGGCCTGGTCTATAGTTTCAACAATAGGGCGCTGCGCTCTGCCGGCCAGCGGGGCGCCCTACTGCATGACCCGCGGGACATTTCCACCTACATGGCCGATGCGCTCGTGAAGTACAACGGATGGGCCTTTTTTGTGGAGTGGATGCGACGGACGGCCCCCGACCCCGTCACGCGCGATCCTGCTGTTCCCGACGACATTGTCTTTGTCTTCAAGGGACACGGCCTGACGCTGCAGGGAAGCTATCTCTTTGCCGGCGATTACGAGCTCGTGGCCCGCTATGTGATCGTGAAGGCGGACCCCGAGATCCAGGATTACATCAACAGGAGCCAACACTTCACCACGATCGGATTCACGAAGTACCTCCGGGGGCACAGGCTCAAGCTCCAGCTCGACGCCACGTATCTGGACGAGCTCAGGATCGGCCAGCTGAGCGCGGCAGGCGTGTGGAACTTCAGGGGACAGATCGAACTCGGGATCTAGGGATGAGAACCGCCGCCTGTGTTGTCGCCCTTACAATGCTTCTGGGATTGGAGAGAACACCACTCGCCTCGCAGGATTTCGGGGATCCCGACAGCCTGCGCGCGGTGATGCGCGAGCAGCTCTCCCGAATGAGCTCCGAGGAACTCGAGGCGCGCAAAGCCAGGCGACGCTGGTTCCAGCAGCGGGGCTACGCCAACATCCTCTACGAGGTCGTGCGGCGTGACGGCCTCGGCGCGCTCCTGTCGTACCTGCGCATGGTGGCACGCCTGGAGCTTGCGCTGCCTCAGGATCAGATCTACCTCTATGTGCCGGTCCGCCAGCCCGAGCCTGAGATGCCCGGTCTTCCGGGATTCACCGGAACTCCCAGCGGACCGATCGCCGTTCCGCTCAGTGAACCGAGGGAGTTCCCGGCGGACCCATGGCAGCGAGAGACGCCATGAAGAGCGTCCTCGCGCGAACGGTCGGGCCTGTGGCATGTGAGCTCCTGGCAGCGGAGCACCTGCTCTTGGAGAGCCGGGGAGGATTCCGACGGGCAGCACCGTATCTGCTCCTGTTTTTCAATCTCTTTGCTGACGGCTACATGCATCCGCTGATGAGAGCCGATCCAACGGGCCACGTCCTGGCGCTCTTCCTGTTCCTGAAGTCTTCCCTGATCGCGGGCCTTTTTCTCCTGCATTATCTGACAGTGAGCGAACCGATCCTGGGCCGCATCGATCACCTGCCGGTGTCAGGCGGATCCAGATTCTCGCTCGTGCTGCTGGGCGGGGTGCGCACGCCTGGGGTGAGCGGGCTGGCTGCAACCGACCTGCTTTTCCTCGCGGTTATTCTCGGCGAACAGCCCGTGGCAGCGGCCGTGGCGATTGGCGGCCTAATGCTCCTGGCGCTCGGCACGATCGCGCTTGTCTGCACCGCTGCCTTTCTCCTGCGCAGGAGCCGCTATCCGGTCACGGCCCTTGCCGCACTCGGGTCGCTGGGATTCATTGCTCTTTCCAGCTCGCTCCTTGTCTTTCGCAGCGGGGGACTTCTCCCGCTGGTGCCACTGGTCTGGCTCACGCAGCGCGCGGTTCTTGCCGCACTCGGTGGGTCCACCGGTCTCGCGCTGGGTTTGCTCGGAGGCCTGGGGGCAGCATCTGGCGCGATCCTCGTTCTGGGAAGAAGACTTGCCTAGATCCGATCCATGACGCAGCCCGTTCTACGGACAGTTGTCTCCTGGGAGCTCAGGTATTTCTTTCGGAACCCCCGTCAGATTCTCCTGCTGCCGCTGGTCCTTGGCGGGATACTCCTGGCGATGTGGCCGCACATCGGCTCCCCGTTTGTCCCCGTGTTCCTGGTCGTGTTCCTTGGAACGGAGCGCGAGTTCAACAATATTCTGAACCGCTGGCCCTCCCAGCATGAAGCCATGCTGATCCTTCCGGTGCAGTGGCGCGGGGCGGTGGTGGCAAAGAACCTGGCAACGATCCTCATGACGCTGCTGGTCACCATGGGGGGAAGCATTATCATTCTTTACTTTGCTCCCGAACCTCCATCGGCAGAGCAGACGTTGCTCGCACTCCTCTACCTGCTCAGCGTGCTCTTCCCTCTCATTGCCGCCGGCAATGCCCGCTCCACCCACAGCCCGCGGCCCGGCCGCATGGTCGACATTGATGATCTTCCGGAGGCGGTGATCAGCCTTGTTCTTCTCGGTGTGGCGTCTATTCCGTTCGCCGTCTTCTGGGGGGTCCTCAGATCCCCCGCGCTGACTCTCCTCTACAGCACGGCGGCAGCCGTGTACTGGCTTCTGGTCTCGGTCCCCAGGACGGCCGAAGCGGCCACATCGTCCACGACACTCCCGAGGATAATGCAGTGAAGGCGATCGAGCTCGGCTCGTTGATTAAGACGTACGAGACAGGCCGCAGGGCACTGGATGGTTTGACCATGGCCGTTCCTGCGGGCTCACTTTTCGGGTTTATCGGCTTGAACGGTGCGGGTAAGACGACGACAATACGGATTCTGGCGGGCCTGCTCTCTGCCGACAGCGGGTCGGTCCGACTATTCGAGCGCGATGTGGCACGGCGCGACCGGTGGCACAAGGGGCAGCTGGGGTTTGTGCTTGACCGGCCCGTCTATTTCCCCTGGATGACCGGTCGGGAGTACCTGGGGTTTGTGGGACGGCTGTACGGGATCGAGCCGCGAGAACTCGACCGTCGGAGCGAGGAGCTGTTCGAGTTCCTCGACCTGGAGAGTCAGGCCGACGATACAATCGACTCGTATTCAACGGGGATGGGGAAGAAGATTTCTCTCGCGGCTGCGATCGTTCACCGCCCGCGTCTCATCGTCCTGGATGAGCCCCTGGAAGGTATCGACGCCCTGTCGGCCGCCGCCATCAAGGAGACGCTCTCCCGCATCACTGCATCCGGGTCCACGGTACTGATCACCTCCCATGTGCTCGACACGATCGAGAAGCTGTGCACCGAGATCGCCCTCATCCACCGCGGGAAGGTTTTGCTTCAGAGCACGACCGCCACCATTCACGAGCAGGCAGAGGCGCTCGTCGGGGACAGACAGTTTTCTTCGCTCGAGGAGCTCTTTCTTGATCTCGTCTCCGATCGACAGAAGACGAGGCATCTCTCGTTTCTGGAGACGTGAATGGTACCACCCAACACGATGAAGAGTCTACCGCGACGGGCGATCCTCCACCTCAAACAACACCCCCGCTGGCTCCTGGCGTTTGTTCTCTTGAACATGGGCCTGGGGGCGATCGAGTTGGGCATGCATCCGCTCTTCCGCCAGACGGCCTTCCAGCGGCTTCCGGCGGCGGCGACCGCAGAGGACAGGGCAGTCCTCAGCGAGATGCTTCAGGAGCAGCTGCCTCTGCGCCTCGCATTCCTGCCCGTTCGCAACGCTTTGGCCTGGGGCCTATTTGGCCTCTGCCTCTACTACACGGCACTGGCCCTGGGTCCGCTCGAGCCAGTCCGATTTGTCCAGGTCTTTGCGCTCGAGGTCTGGGCCGAGTCGACGGCTGCACTGGAAGCTCTGGCGACGCTCATCAGGGCATGGATGGATCCTTCAGGATCTGCACGTGGTCTCATTGCACCGCCCTTCAGCCTTCAGGGCGTGCTGCCCGCACTCAACGGGCTGGAGCTTCACACACTCCTCTCCTCGCTCAACGTCTTCACAGTGCTCTATCTAGCGGTGCTGACGGGGGGAATGGCCGTTCTCGGCGGCTTCCGCCCCGGACGGGCATTGCTCGTCGTCGGGTGCGTCTGGGGGGTGACGGTGATACTGAACGTGGCAGCCCTTTCAGCGCTCCGGGGCCTGCTTCAGTTGAGACTCTAAGGTCCCTCGAAAATGCCCGGTGCGAGTAGCGGTGCTCGGGGATCTTCAGCACGGACACTATTGCCTTCAACGCTCCAGGCGGAGCGTTGCGATTGCGCGGGGTTGAAACTGCAGGCGGACGGCGCCGTCAACGACGGCCAGCCCTCGTTCGGGCTCTTCCAGCAGGTTCACCTCGGTTGCCGATCGTACCGGGACGCCGAAACGGACGGTCGTATCGGTCAACTTTCCCTCCGCCTCGAAGAGGCGCACGATGAGCTCCGGCCCGTCCTCGGCTTTCTTGACCGATTCGACGATCACATTGGAACAATCGACATCAACCAACGAGAGTGTCCGGGGTAGCGTGCCGTTGCCTGTGCCTGCGGCCACTGCAGTGACCGGGTAGTTGAACTCATAGGCCGCCCGCACAACGCCCCCACCGTAGCAGTCTCCCGCGTGGGGGAAGAGGCAGTAGGTGAATTCGTGTTCCCCCCGATCAGCCACAGGATCGGGATAGCCCGGGCTCCTGAGCAGATTGATGTCGAGCATGCTCTGCGTGATGCGATGCCCGTATTTCGAGTCCTTAAGCAGGGCCACTCCGTAGTCGGAACCCGAAAGGTCCACCCACTGCTGCGCGGGGATCTCATAGCGGGAGGCATCCCAGGATGTGCTTCCGTGGGTGGGTCGGCGGATTGATCCGAACTGGATCTCGGCGGTGCACTCGTTTGCGCGCACGGTCACCGGGAACGCAGCGCGCAGCATCGTGCCGGACTCCTGCCAGCTGACCCGGGTCTCGAAGTCGACTCTCCTGCTTCCCACCGTCACTGCCACACGCTGCACCAGCCGGGACTGGCCGTAGTGATAGGTGTGCTCCCGCACAGCGCACGGCCCGTCCAATGACCACCGGCTTGAGTCCAGCGAGAATGACCCCAGGACGCGTTGATCGTAATCGTAGGCGAAGTCCCAGGCATCGCCATGATCCTCATACAGGAGGAGACGGTTGAGTGCCTGACCTTCTGGGACAAGTTCGCGCTTGTGTTCCTTGTCCCACACCGACGCGATGGTCCCATCCTCGTTGAACTCGAGGCGCAGGAGTTCGTTCTCAAGACCGTCCTCCGATGCCACCAGGCCGGAAACCCCGGGTGCGGGCTCTGCCCCTTCGATCGTTGTGTAGCCCAGCGGGGGAAGCTCCGGATGGTACCACTGCCCCTCGGAATGAATCCACGCGGTGCGGTGCCACGAGAGCGGGTTCAGCAGGAGGAGTGGCTGCCGCAGGCCCTGCGCCTCGAGGCGGGAGGCGATCGTCTTCAGCGCCTCACTTGCGATCTCCCCGGCGTCCTGTTCCATGGCAGGGTAGCGCGCGGCGGTCTCTTCATAGACCCGGGTAATGGATGAGCCCGGAAGGATGTCGTGGAACTGATAGAGGAGGGTTTCCTCCCAGAGCCGGCGCAGGTGCTCGGCCGGATAAGGGTGCCCGGCCAGGAGTGCGGCCATAGCCGAGAGGAGTTCGGCCTGGCGCAGGGCCTTTTCCATGAGCCGGTTGTGTCGCTTGTTTCTCCCCTGTGTCGTGTAGGTTCCCTGGTGGCAGGCGAGGTACATCTCGCCCACCCAGGTGTGCAGTCGATCCCCCTCCTCGGCGAGGCGTTCGATGAACTGGTGCACCGGCTCCTGTGTCACCGGTGGGAGCCCCAGGAGGTTCTTCTCCCTGGCCAGCCGCTCGAGATGTTCCACGCCGGGTCCGCCTCCGCCGTCTCCGATACCGTAGACGAGCAGGCAGGTGCCCGAGACGGCCTTGTCGGCGTATTCCCGCTCGGCTTTCGCGATCGCCCTCGGCGCGGCGGAGCTGTTGTAGGTTCCTTCCGGGGGGAAGTGCACCAGGACGCGCGAGCCGTCAATGCCCTCCCACCAGAAGGAATCGTGCGGGTAGCGATTGTATCTGTCCCAGGTGAGCTTCGTTGTCACGATGGCGTCGATCCCCGAGCGCTTCATCAGTTGCGGGAGCGCTCCGGAGTAGCCGAACGTATCGGGGATGAACAACACGGTGACATCCCTGCCAAACTCCTCCCGAACGAACCGTTTCCCGTGGAGGATCTGCCGTACCAGTGCTTCGCCCCACGGCAGGTTCGTATCCGGCTCGACCCAGCTGGCTGCCAGCGGCTCCCAGCGCCCCTCCCGGATGCGCTCCTTCACCTCTGCGTAGAGTGCAGGGTAGTGGTCCCTCATCCACTGGTAGAGCTGTGCCTGGCTTGCGCAGAAGTGGAAGTCCGGATAGCGCTCCATAAGGCGGAGCACCGTAGAAAACGTCCGTGCACCTTTACGAATGGTCTCTCTGATCGGCCAGAGCCAGGCCAGATCCAGGTGGGCATGCCCGATGGCGCTCATACGCAGCGGATGGTCGCCTGAGGTGCGATCGAGCTCCTGGCGCAAGGCTTCGCGCGCTGCAGTGGCTTTCTCGTCGGTGGTGTCGGTGAGGGCATTGCGTGCCTTCCAGAGGGCGAAGAGGATACGCTGATAGCGGGCGGACTTCGGATCAAGCTGCTTCATCAGCTCGAAGAGCACGCTGAAGTCATAATAGAGCGCTTCCATCTCCGCATGGCGTGCGGCGATGAAGGCTTCCTGGACCGTCCCGTTGTTCTGCAGAATACCGAAGAGATCGTTGTTCCCTCCGTCGGCCCAGAGATCGACCGCCTCCCCTCCCCGGGCCGGAGAGGCGAAGGGATAGATGCGTTTCCCCGGCCGCCCCAGGTCAAAATCATAGAACGAGGCTGCGGTTGTCAATCCCTGGCCCGGATTGCCGACTCGATCCACGACAAGTAGTTCTCCGCTCACGTCGATGACCAGAACGACATCCTCTCCGGCAGCTTCCTCAGGGACGGTCCCCGAGAAATGGAACCAGGCGCAGTCGAAGAGCCCGCCCCAGGTGTCGCCCTTGCGCAGCACACGTTCGGATCCCTCCTTCCGACGCTCAAAGGGTACGGGCTCGCTGGTCATCCAGGCGGTGATGGAGAGATCGGCCAACGGCGTCACCATGGCCCGTTCGATCCTGCCGAGCGCATGCTCCAGTTCTGTAAGCGTGGTCTGGGTAACCTGAAATCTCATGGCGGCGCTTCCGGGACGTGTCGTTGATGGTCCCGAGAAAAACGCACATTGTCAAGCATGCGATCTTCCTTCAGGCGGTGGCTACCCTGGGCCGGCGTCGCACGGCCGAGACGGCAAACAGTGCCACCAGCGCCAGGAGAACCACGCCCGTGAGCACGATTGCCCACCAGTTGATCACGCGGGATTCGACCCACATGGTGTAGTCACGCACATAGCAGTAGGCCTTGAAATCCGACCAGGAGACCCTGCTCCCTTCGATCGAAGGCCCGTTGGTGTCGGTGATGAGCCCGGGCATCTCCACACTCATCTTGAGTCCCGTCGTGGCAACGGTTTCCAGGAACTTCAGTCGCCGATCATACTCATCAAAGCCCTCACGGTTCGCCTCCATGGCACGCCGGACGGGGGCCTCACCGAACAGTTGTGCTGCATAGTCGGCCAGAGCCTCGGCCGTGTCGGGATCTTTCTGCCCGGGAACGGTACGGTAGAACTCTTCCTTTGACGCCATCAGGCGTTCGGCAGTGAGCGCCGGGTCGCCGGCGCGCTCGGCGCCCTTGATCAACTCCTGGTAGAACGCCTCCAGACGATTCCGGAGCTCCCAAGCGTTGAATCGCTCGGAGGCATCGTCCAGGGCCAGACTGTCTCCCGGCGTGGGATAGGGTTCTTCCTCCAGCTCGTGATGGAGAAAGAGGTCGATCTCCCCGGGAGAGACGAACTCGGTGACCGGCACCGCATCGAACGGATAGAACACGGCCAGCGTCTCTTCATACCGAAACGTTGTCGTGAACCAGAGGAAGCGCCGCTCCAGTGCCGCGCGGAACTGGAGCGACCTGGCCGGTTCGCCGCGGATAGCTTCATTGAGTCCATCGACATCACCGAACTGTCCGATGGCCTTCAGGCGGAACTTCCCCTTTTCGTTTCGCTCGAGCTTCTTTTCCCACTGGCCCCGGAGAGCCAGGGGGTATCCACCGCGGGCCAGCGCGCTGGAGTCGCCCGTGATCTCGATCGTCCGCTCGAATGACCCGTCCTCATTCACCCTGGTCGTCGTCTCCACTTCCAGGCATCCCGGCTGCAAGAGGGCCAGCACACACGCCGCCGTCAGCGTAACAAATCGTTGGTGCGTAGTCATAAGACTATCCTTCCGAAGTCTGGAACATCACAGACACGGAGATCGACCCCGTGATCCGGTGCAGCATCCGTTCGAGGGTCGCCCGGTCGATTCTTGTTCTGAGGGGGCCCCCGTGCATGGGAAGTGCAAGCTCCCGCAGCACCGGTGCGTAGGAGCGGACCGCCTCGGTAGTCATCGCGAGCGTGCCCCCGGCGGGCTGCGCGGGCATGACGTGATCGAGGGCGGGACGGAGTTCCTCGACCTCCTCGAGACCTTTGGGCTCGACGCTGTAGACCAGCGTCGCACTTGGTTTGTACCCGGATCTGGCGGCAACGCGCTGCTCAAGGTCCCACACGCTCATGAAGAGTGTTGCCTGTTGAACGAGAAACGCCGCCGTGACCGTGCAGACAAAGCCTGCGGCAGCATATCGTACCGTAGGACGCTCCGTCAGATCGATGATCCGGTCAAGGAAGCGGCTCAGCAGGGGGGCAGGATGCATGGACTCCCGGTCGACTCCCCGCATGACGCGGGCCGTCAGGGCCGGGGGATCCGCAGGGAGGGGAGGTGCGAGGCGCAGCTGCTCGAGTCGGCGGTCATCGCCTTCAAGTGCTGCGGCCAGTGCGCCGCATCGCTTGCATCCGGCCAGATGGTCGCGGAGTGCCCGGGCATCCCCCTTCCCGAGCTCCCCCTGGCGGTAGAGGAAGAGCATTCGTTCGTAGCGTCGACAGGTCATGATGTCACCCCCGTGATGCTGTACTCCTGGGTGAGCTCCCGGCGGAGTTTCCTCCGGGCCAGATGGAGGTTTGTCTTGACGCTCGCCTCCGAGATCCGCACGATCGCTGCCACCTCCCGAACCGAGAGATCCTGGAGATCCCTGAGCGTAAAGACCAGCCGTTGTTTCAGAGGGAGCCGCTCGGTGAGGCGACGGATGATCTCCTGGAGCTCGGCCGCGTTGACCGTAGCGGAGACATCGGCCGGGCCCTCGAGTTCATTCATCTGCTCGGGCTCCATCTGTGTGGAGGGGCGCCGTTGTCGCTCCCGCAACCTATCGCGGCAGCGATTGGTCGCGATGGCATACGCCCACGTGGTGAACGATCGCGTCGTGTCAAACCGCGCAAGGTTCCGCCAGATTCGTACAAATGTCTCCTGCACCACATCCTCCGCCTCGTTTGCATCCCAGAGGAGCTGGAAGGCGATCCCGTAGACAAACCCCTGGTGCAGGCGGACCAGCTCGGTGAAGGCGGCTCGGCTGCCCTGCCTGGCGCCCTTGACCAGTTCCATTGTTTCGCGGCTGTTCATCCGATCGGGATTCCCGGTTCTTCCCATGATACGCCACAGGGGGGCGAAAGGTTAACTGTCGCCGGAGCCACGCGCGCAGCCCCGGAGTACGAGGGCAATCATTTAACCAGGAGGATCTTCCGGACCTGGGGCGGGGCAGTAGCCTGAGGACCAGCGCCCTGGAGGCGCAGAAAATAGACCCCCGCCGCAAGGGCGGAGGCATCGAGCCTCCGGCGATGGGATCCTGCGCCGAGCTCCTGATCAAGGAGCACCATGACCTCACGGCCGAGGAGGTCGAGGAGGCTCAGGCGCACTCTGCCACGCTCCGGGACCCGGAAGCTGATCACAGTCGTGCTGTTGAAGGGATTCGGGAAAGCCGGATCCAGACGAAGATGCCCGGGGGGCTCGCCTTCTTCGAAAGCGGCGGCGAGCACGATCCCTGCGGCCTCCAGCAGGTAGGCGCTGTCGGCAGAGGCACCGAAGAGCACCGAGAGTGTCTGGGTCGTCTGATCGTAGCGGTAGCCTCCTTCACGCCCCTTTTCCTCCTCCGGTCCCCGCAGGAGATCCAAGGGAATGCCGTTGAGCGACACCGTCGCGGGTTTCCCTGGGATTCCGTAGGCGTTGCACCAGTAGAGACGGTGATCCGGTTTCCCGTCGTAGGCGCCTGAGGAGGGTCCGACCGAGAGCGTGAAGGTTCCTTCTTCCGCCCCCGGCGCAAACGACTGTGTTACCGACGTCAGGGTGTAGGCTCCGCTGCGGTATCGAAGCGTCTCACCATCGTCTTCGTAGATCGTTGTCGATCCAGTTACTCCCGTATTGGTATAGACCTCCAGATAGAGGGTATCCAGCGGCCGCTCTGCCGCATGCTGCATCGCCGTCTGCATGGGGAGGATGGCTCCCGCTCGCACCAGCAGCGGGATGCGCTCCAGCGGGGCGGGGAGTGTGACGGTGGCAGGTCCCATCAGGCGTTCTCTCGTCCAGAAGTCGATCCACGTCCCCGGCGGGAGCCGCACCGTTTTCTCGCGTGCTCCATTGACGGTCACCGGAGAGACCAGCAGATCTTCTCCCAGGAGATAGGATTCACTTTCGTTGGAGAGGGAGGGATCACCCGGGTCGAGGAAGAAGAGCGGGCGCGCCAGGGGCATCCCCGTCCTGGAGTTCTCCCAGGCCAATGTGTAGAGGTACGGGAGCAGCCTATAACGGAGCTCGATGAAGCTGCGGGCAATGGCCTCTGCCTCGGCTCCGTACTCCCAGGGTTCGGTTGGATAACGTGAGCCGTGCGCGCGGGCAATCGGCGAGAGCGTTCCATACTGCATCCAGCGAATATAGAGTTCCGGCGTGGTCGGGCCGAAGGCGAAGCCCCCAATGTCTGAGTTGTGGTAGGCGAGTCCTGAGAGGCCCATGCCGAGCATCAGGCGGGGCTGAAGCGAGAGGCCGCCGAAGGAGCGGGCGACATCACCTGACCAGGTCAGTGCGCCATAGCGCTGGATGCCCGCGTATCCCGAGCGCGTGAGATTGAAGATCCGCGCCTCAGGCCGGAACGTACTGAAGCCGTCGAAGAGCGTCGCAGCCCAGAGGAGGTTGAACGTATTGTGAATCCTCTCTGCTGGCCCGCCGAGGTGGTGCATGGCCGACGGGTGGCGCTCCGGCTCACCCAGATCCGTCCAGAGCCCCGCCATCTCCTCCCCCATGAAACCGGGGTGTTGTGCCCACCACCAGGAACGTGCTGCCGCGTTGGTGAAGTCGACGAGCGCGGCGTCGCATCCGCACGACCACCAGTTGGAGAGCCGGTAGGGAACGCCGCCTTCCTCCTGTGCCAGGTATCCCGCCGAGGCAGCCACGGCGAAGTTAGGAGAGTATTCAACAACATAGGGTTCAGTGATGACGATCGTTTTGACGCCTTGGTTCAGGAAATCCCGCATCATCCCAAACGGATCGGGCCAGGAGGCCGGATTCCATGCCAGGTCGCCCATGTGGCGGAACCAGTCCAGGTCCAGGATGACGGCATCGCAGGGGATGCGGCGCTCCCGAAGCGTTCGCACCACATCGCGTGCCTCTGCTTCAGTACGGTAACCGTAGCGCGACTGCAGGTACCCGAGCGCCCAGCGGGGAGGCAGCGGCTGCCGGCCCGTGAGCCACGTGTAGAGCTCCAACTGCTCGGCGATCGTGGGTGCGACCATGAGGAAACAGGAGAGTTCACCGCCCTCGACCGTATAGGAAAGAACCTCCGGATTCACCGTCCCGAAATCAAACCACCCCGGATAGGTGTTCTCGAAATAGAGCGCGTAGCCGCGCGAGGAGACGACCAGAGGGACATTGATCATCATCGTAGGCTGAGGGGTGGAATAGCCGAACACCTGGGTGTTATAGCTGCGGAAGCTCCACCCCCGGTGGTCGAGCGCCGTCCCCCGCTCGCCGGTCCCGTAGAAGTGTTCGTCGCCATGGAGCCGGAAGCGGACATCCCGCAGAGGCCCGATTGAGCGGAAGCCACCGGCAGAGGTTTCCTCCAGAACTGTCGCGCCGGCGGCAGAACGGTACCGCACCCGGAGCGGCGTGCGCGCGCAGACAATGCTCAGTCCTGAGGTGGAGAGTTCGATAGTGGAGTCGTTCTCGAGGAGCCGGACGCTGACTGGATCGGTCGTGTCCCGGATTACCACGATGGAGGAATCGAAGATCGTCGCCGGACGGGGAAGGTAGTCGACGCGGACGATCTCCGGGCGGAAGAACGTGAAGCGCAGGGCGGCGGAGTCCGCCCGGACGATGACCGTTCGCCCCCGGTCCTCCACCGCCGTCACGTTCCCGAGCTGTGCGTTCGCGGTCAGAGAAGCGACCACGCACACGATGAGCGTGCAGAGCGCGCTGGCCGGCTGCCGGTGGTGGTTCTGCATCAGCGTCAGAGGATCATCCGCACTTTCAGTCATAGTGCGGGAGAAACCTCTGAATAGCAAGGGGGAGCTTAACGCTCCTGGTAGACCGGTTTACTCCCCTCGGCGATGAGGCGGACGGCGTCATCGAGCGCTGTTGAGTTTCTGCTCTCCCGGAGCGTCTGGTCGAGGAGCGTCGTCCCGTCATCGGTGCGCACGCATCGCAGCGTGATTGCCAGAGGCGATTGCCCGGCGACCGCCCCGTAGAGGACGTACTGAATGTCGACGGCGCGCAGCGCAGTGCGGACCGCCTCTGACTCGGGATCCAGGCTGGTCAACCCCAGGGCCTCCTGTTGGTCTGCCAGGGAGGTGGCCGAATAGAGCGTGAAGCGATCGCGTGCCTTTCCGTTCTCGGCCAGTTTTTGATAGACCCGCTCGGCTAAGTCGGAGCCTCCCTCGTGAGCAGAGGGGAGAACGGCCATCCCCACGCCCTTCCCGGCCTGGGCGAAGGGATCCGGCTTCAGCCGGACATACTTCACCGAGGGAGCGCTACCCTGCTCACGGTTTTCGAGCCAGGCCAGCGCTGTCGAGTCTCCAAGCTCCGCCGCGCGCTTGATTGCCGGGACGCACCGCTTCATGTCCCCCAGGTACTCATAGACCAGGCCCTGCAGGAGGTGCGCCTGCGCCAGGCCCGGGTCTTTCTTCACAGCTTCTGTATAAAGTGCCAGGGCTGTTTCGATCTCATTGCGCTGAAAGGCGGCGGTGCCGCGGTGCAGATCGAGTTGGGCGGGCCCGGCGAGCGCACGGGCGATCTCCCATCGTCGCGAGAGCGAATGCCTCTCCTCCACGATCGTAACTCCGGCTCGGACGGTGTCTGCCTGCGGCCCGATGGCAACAAGAACGCGATGGAGGATTGAGTCTCCGGAGGCAAGATCACCGACCACCACGAGCGTGTCTGCCGACTCGAGCGGGAGCGACCCGGCGTATCCGCCCAGATGGAGTGAGAC
>Ga0209536_100003955_pt1 | contig 23567 bp, 18 predicted proteins | sample DeeMarSeWOR28_12_FD_187461 | JGI IMG/M metagenome (GOLD analysis project Ga0209536, IMG submission 187461) | Marine sediment microbial communities from White Oak River estuary, North Carolina - WOR-2-8_12 (SPAdes) (version 2) | ecosystem: Environmental > Aquatic > Marine > Intertidal zone >...
CAGGAAATTTAAAAAGCAAGAAATTTTTTCTTTTTTCGTGTTTTCGTCTTTTGGTGCTTTCGTGGTAAAATTATATAGATTTGATTCTGCCTACGTCTGGGCATAGCACTATCGGCTCTTATTGAACCACCCGGAATGATAATTATTGGGCCTGGGTTCTGTTTTGGCCGACATGCACAGGGTTTCAACCGCATTGTATCCCAGCAACTCATTTACGTCCCGCATCAAAGCGCCGCCGGCCCTCAGCCTCATCGAACTGGGCAGCGCGATAATCGCATCAGAATTGTCTGCGCTGCGCAAATGCAGGTACGCCTGGCAGTTGCCCGTGTGTTTCTTCAATATCTCATAGAGGCTGACAAGCGCCGCGCGATCGGTACGGGAAACTTCAATTTTGAAATGGATGCTAGCTGTCCAGATCTCCTCCGCTTTTTCCATGGCAACCACTTTTTCGGCCAGTATTTTTACGGATTGCTCGTCTTTTTGTACCTGTCCTTGGATAAATATGGCTTTATCCTCAACCAGCAGATCACTTACGCTGGTATATACCCGAGAAAATACCGTGGCCTCGACCGCACCATGCAGATCTTCAATGGTCACAAAGGCCATCAAATCCCCTCTTTTTGTCTTGATAATCTTGGTGCTGCGAACCAGCCCGCCAATGCGAACGGCATTGCCGTTTTTTAGTTCTTTTATTGAAATCGCATTCGCGTTGGTAAATTTATCAAGCAAATCCGAATAGCGTTTCAGGGGATGCCCGCTGACGTAAAACCCGAGTGATTCTTTTTCAAATGCCAGACGCTGATTTTCAGACCATTCCTCGATCTCCGGCAAAGCCGGTGCATTGATGACCTGCGGATTGACGGCACCGTCGAACAGACCGATCTGTGGATCCAACCGTTCCTTTTGCACCCGCTGACCGTAATCCAGAGCATCTTCCAAAGCTGCCATCATTTGAGAGCGTTTGGCCCCGGTGGAATCAAAGGCGCCGCATTTGATGAGGGATTCAATGACGCGCTTGTTTACTTTTTTTAGATCCACCCGTTCACAAAAATCAAATAGCGAATTGAAGGCGCCGCCTTCACGCGATTCGACGATCGTTTCGATTGCAGCTTCACCCACATTCTTAACGGCCACCAGGCCAAATCGAATCCTGTCGCCATCAACGGTAAAGGCTTTCTGGCTGTAATTGATGTCCGGCGGCAGGACTTCAATACCATGATTGCGGCACTCGACGATATATTTGACCACGCCATCGGTGGAATGCATTTCACTGGTCAGCAATGAAGCCATGAATTCGACCGGGTAATGTGCCTTCAGGTAGGCCGTTTGATAGGCAATCAATGCATAGGCGGCACTGTGGGATTTATTGAATCCATATCCCCCGAATTTTTCCATCAAGCTGAAGATCGGCGCGGCCTGCTCGGCGGGAATTTCGTTTTGAGCGCTGCCGCTGACAAACCGCTCACGGTGCTCGGCCATAATCGCCGGGATCTTCTTTCCCATTGCCTTGCGCAGGTCATCGGCTTCCGCCATGGAATAATTGGCCAGATCACTGGCGATCTTCATGACCTGCTCCTGATAAACAATTACGCCATAGGTTTCTCTTAGTATCGGCTCCAGCTGCGGTAACGGATACTCTACCTTTTTGCGCCCGTGTTTGCAGGCCACGTAGTCATCTATCATGCCGCTTTCCATCGGTCCCGGGCGATAGAGCGCCACGAGTGCAATCACATCATCAAATGTTTCCGGTTTGAGCCGCACCAGCAAATCCTTCATGCCCGAGCTCTCAAGCTGAAACACGCCGGTGGTGTCACCGGCAGACAGCAGGCGATACGTGTCGGCATCGGTCAATTCGATATTGTCTAAATCCGGCGGGGTATGGCCCTGGGCGGCTATAAGGTCAAGGGTGCTGGCAATTACGGTCAGGTTCCGCAGGCCCAAAAAATCAAACTTTACCAGTCCGATCTTCTCGACGACCTTCATATCGTACTGGGTCACCACTTCACCCTTTTTCCCGCGGTAAAGCGGCATGTAATTGATCAGGGGCTGATCGGCAATCACCACACCGGCGGCATGCGTCGACGCGTGCCTCGGGAGTCCTTCAAGCACCCGGCAGATATTGATGAGCTCTTCGATTTCGGGCTTTTGGCGCGCCAGCTCAAGCAGGCGCGGTTCCCTTTCCAGAGCCTCGTCCAGACGAATATTTAAAATATCGGGCACCATTTTGGCGATGGCATCCACCTCGGCCAATGGAATATTTAAGGCCCTTCCGACATCCCGGATGACGGCCCGGGTTTTCAGCTTTCCAAACGTAATGATCTGGGCAACGTAGTCTCCACCCCCGTATTTATCAACAACATATTTATAGACATCTTCCCGACCGTCGATGCAAAAATCGACATCAATATCAGGCATGCTTTTGCGAGCCGGGTTCAAAAAGCGCTCAAAAATCAGCCCGTGGGCAATCGGGTCCAGGTCGGTGATCCCCAGACTGTAGGCAACCAGGCTGCCCGCTGCCGAACCCCGCCCGGGACCGACTGGAATAGTGTGTTCTTTGGCGTGGCGGATGAAATCAGCCACAATCAAAAAATAGCCCGAAAAGCCCATATCCTGTATGACCGACATCTCGTAGCTCAGGCGCTCCTGATACACACCTTCATCAATCCGGGGATTTTTATCTTTGAGGCGCTGCATCCGCAACTCAAATCCCCGCTGGACCTTTTGGGTAAAAAGCGTGTCGGTGTCCAGGCCGGAAGGATCGGCAAACCGGGGGAAATGATAGTTCTTGAAATCAAAGCTGATGTTGCACCGCTCGGCAATATCCACAGAATTGCTGAGTGCCCCGGGATAGTCTTTGAAGGCGGCGTACATTTCAGCTTTCGATTTGAAGTAGAGCTGATCGGTCCGGAACTTGAAGCGTTCGCTATCCTCAACGGTTTTGCCTGTTTGAATACATAACAGGACATCATGGGCCCTGACGTCTGTTTTGTCCAGATAATGACAATCATTGCTGGCTACCAGCGGAATCGATAAGCGCTGGCTGATGTCCAGCAGGGCCTCATTGACCTGCTCCTGCTCGGCGATGCCGTTGTTTTGCACTTCCAGAAAAAAATTGTTTTCCCCGAAAATGGAATTGTATTCGCGCGCTGCTTCTTCAGCCTGATTGATATTGCCCTGCTTGATTCTGCGTGGAATTTCACCATGCAAACAAGCGGTTAACCCGATCAAGCCCCGGCTGCATTCTTTGAGTATCTGCTTGTCGATGCGCGGCCTGTAATAAAACCCGTCAAGCTGCGCAGTGGTCGCCAGCTTGCACAGGTTGCGGTACCCTTCTTCATCTTTGGCCAGCAAAATTAAATGCGAAAGGTCTTTGTTGTCCAGCGGTGTCTTATCATAGCGCGTTCGAGGGGCCACATAAATCTCACAGCCGATGATGGGCTTAATACCCGCTGCGCTGGCCTTTTGAAAAAACTCGACCGCGCCAAACATGGTTCCGTGATCGGTAATGCCGACGGCTTTCATGTCGAATTCGGCTGCACGGCGTAAAAGGTCATGGATGCGGATGGCACCATCCAAAAGACTATACTGGGTGTGAACATGCAAATGAACAAAATCAGGTATGGCTTCAGTCATGAGTGTCTCGTTTCAAGATTGAATGTGGATAAAATTCAAGCTGAACCTAGATCAAAAAATTGTGAGGGCAATTGGGCAAGACATCAACCTATATATCATAGTTGATTTTTTTTTTCGATGCTCTAATTTTCAACATATTGCCGGAAAAAAAGGACATGATCGGATGTCAGCAACAGGCACACCTATTCAAGGGAATAGTTGGGCGCCTCCTTGGTAATAATCACATCATGAACATGGCTTTCACGCATTCCCGCAGCGCTGACTTTCACGAAACGGGCCTTTTCGCGCAGCTCATCCAACGTGCGGCAGCCGGCATAGCCCATACCGGCCTTTAACCCGCCCACCAGTTGAAAAATGAGTGCGGAAAGCGACCCCCGGTACGGAACCCGGCCGACAATTCCCTCAGGGACCAGCTTGTCCTCTTCCGCTTTTTCGGATTGATAGTAGCGATCCTTGCTCCCTTTTTTCATTGCTTCGATGGAGCCCATGCCGCGGTAGACTTTATAGCTGCGCCCCTGAAAAAAGATCTGCTCTCCAGGCGTTTCTTCGGTGCCGGCAAAAAGGCCCCCGATCATGATGACATGCGCACCGGCGCCGATCGCTTTGGTAATATCACCGGAAAACCGGATGCCGCCGTCTGCAATCAAGGGTATGCCGCTTTTGGCGCCTACAGCCCGGCAATTCTGTATGGCGGTAAACTGCGGCACGCCGATTCCGGCCACGATTCGGGTTGTACAGATCGAACCCGGACCGATTCCGATTTTAACACCATCGGCGCCGGCGCTTATCAAATCCTCAGCGCCTTTCGCTGTGCCCACGTTACCGGCGATCAGCTCAATGTCGTCATGATTGCCCTTAAGTTTTTGGACCGCCTTTAGCACATTTTCCGTATGCCCGTGCGACGTATCAATCAAAATCACATCCGCACCGGAATTCAGAAGCGCTGCTGCGCGCTCCTCCATGTCCGGCCCCACCCCCACGGCAGCGCCGACTCGCAGCCGACCCATCCGGTCCTTGCATGCATTGGGATACTTTTTTAATTTCTCAATGTCTTTAATGGTAATTAACCCCGTCAATCGCCCTTTGGAATCGACGACCAGCAGCTTTTCGATGCGATGCTGATGCAGCAGCTTTTTGGATTCCTCCAGGCTGATGCCTTCCGAGACGGTTACCAGGTTGTCTTTGGTCATTACGTCAGACACATTTTTTTCAAGATCTGTCTCGAAGCGCAGGTCCCTGTTGGTCACGATCCCCACCAACTGGTCACCTTTCGTCACCGGTACCCCGGAAATACGATATGTTTCCATCAACTTGAGCACTTCTCCTACTTTCTGCTCGGGATTTATGGTGACCGGATCGACAATCATGCCACTTTCAGATTTCTTGACCTTGTCGACCTCCATGGCCTGGCTCTCGACGCTCATATTGCGGTGAATGAAACCCATACCGCCTTCACGAGCGATGCTGATGGCTGTGTCCGCTTCAGTTACAGTGTCCATGGCTGCGCTGACAAGCGGAATGTTCAGATTAATGTTACGCGTCAGACGGGTACTGACGTTGACATCCTTCGGTAACACATCAGAATAATTAGGAATAAGAAGAACGTCATCAAAAGAATAAGCCTCTTCCGGCGGTATCTTGGACATGGGACTCCTCCGCTATATTCGATTAAAAATATGGTTATAAGAACGATTATTAATCTCGCAGCAATAAAAAGGGGTAAGATATATACCACGAAGGGCACAAAGATCAAGAAGGACTTTACCAGATATTCTTGGTTATACTTTGAGCCCTTCGTGCTCTTTGTGGTTATATTACGTTCATAGCATCTGCTGGATAGGCATCCGAATAGCAGAACGCATGGGCTTTGGCAATCCTTTTATTTGCTGCCTTGACAATAGGCCCGGCGGCATAATAAAAGCAATTTCCTGTAACCATTAAAGCAAATGCGCTTTCGATAACGTTTATACTAAAAAACAGACAAAATCACACAAAAATGCTGATTAAAATAAATCCTCTCAATCCCCAGGCTCGACTCATACAAAAAGCGGTGGATATTTTGACAAAAGGTGGCATCGTCGTTTATCCGACCGACACCATTTACGGCATCGGCTGCGATATTCTCAACAAAAAAGCCATCGAAAAAATTTACCAGCTGAAACAGAGAGACAGAAACAAACCCTTTAGTTTCATCTGCTCTGATCTTAAAAACATCAGCCATTATGCCAAGGTATCCAATTATGCTTACAAGACCATGAGACGATTATTGCCGGGTCCATACACCTTCATACTGGAGGGCTCTAAACTGGTCCCCAAAATCATGCTGACCAAGCGCAAGACAGCCGGCATCCGCGTGCCGGATCATAAAATATGCCTGGAACTGGTCAAGGGTCTGGGTAATCCCATCATCACCACCAGCGCAACGATGGCCGACGGCAGCATCGTAAACGACGCCTCTTTGATCCACGACGTTTTTGGAAACCGCATTGAACTGGTAATCGATGGCGAAATCGCGCCGGGGTTGCCATCAAGCGTCATCTCTTTGATCGATGATGTCCCGGAGGTTATCCGCAAGGGGGCGGGGGATGTCAGCATCTTCGAATAAAAAAACCTCTGCCCATGGCAGGGCAGAGGTTTTTGGGATATGCAATTTTAAGATGGGTTTTAGTCTTCGTTGAGCTTCTCTTGCAAATTCTCGCGTAAAATCTCTCCAAAGCTGGAAGTGGCCGGCCCCATGTTGTTAACGTATTCGCTGAGCAGATTTTGCTCGTCTTCAATTTCCATGCGTTTAATCGACAGGCCGATACGCCTTTCATCGCTGTTGATGTTCATCACCCGCGCAGTGATCACATCGCCGATTTTAAATTTTTCCATGGGCGTTTTAATCTTTTCCTTGCTGATTTCCGATACGTGAACCAGCCCTTCAATGCCTTCTTCCAGCTCAACAAATATGCCAAAATCCGTTAGGTTGGTGACGGTTCCGGTTATTTCCTTACCGACCTCGTACCTTTCGCCAACGCTTGCCCACGGATCATCCTGCAACTGTTTGATGCCGAGCGAAAAGCGCTCGTTGTCTTTTTCAATATCCAGCACGATGGCCTGTACGACATCCCCTTTCTGATACAACTCTGAAGGATGTTTGATTCTTTTTGTCCAGGAAATATCGGAGATATGAACCAGTCCATCGATGCCTTCATCGATACCGATAAATAAGCCGAAATCAGTGATATTCTTTATTTTTCCTTCAATGGTCGTTCCGATCGGATATTTTTCGCTGATCACATCCCAGGGATTGGGAACGACCTGTTTCATGCCCAGGGAAATCCTGCGGCTATCGGGTTTGATATCCAGAACCACAGCCTCCACTGCTTCACCGACGGAAACAACCTTGGACGGATGCCTGACCTTGCGCGTCCACGACATTTCAGAAACATGGATCAAGCCCTCAATGCCTTCCTCAAGTTCGACAAATGCACCGTAATCGGTCAGACTGACGACTTTGCCGGTCACACGCGAACCCACAGGATATTTTTCGGCTGCGGAGGTCCATGGGTCTTCATTGAGTTGTTTCATCCCCAATGAGACCCTTTCATTTTCCAGGTCGAGATTAAGAATCTTAACCGTAATGGGGTCACCTATTGAAAAAAGCTCTGAGGGATGCTTTACCCGACCCCATGAAATATCGGTAATGTGAAGCAGCCCGTCAAGGCCGCCCAGATCCACAAACACGCCGTATTCCGTAATATTTTTGACGGCGCCATCCACAACCTTGCCTTCGGCAATCGTCGCCAGAGTTTCTGAGCGTTTTTTCTCCAGCTGTTTTTCCAGAATCGCTCGACGGGAAAGAACGATATTGCTGCGCTTGCGATTGTATTTTAGAATTTTAAAATCAAATTCTTTGCCGACCATCTCGTCCAGATTCCGAATCGGCCGCAGGTCCGCCTGTGACCCGGGCAAAAAAGCCGGAACGCCAATGTCCACCGAAAATCCGCCTTTGACCCGGTTGGTAATCCTCCCTTTCACGGTACCTTCTTCATCGTAGGAAATCTTAATGGCCTCCCAGACCTTGATATTGGCAGCTTTATCTTTAGACAGCAGGACACGCTCGTCCTCGTCGTCCCACCATTCGACCATAACTTCGATGGAATCACCAATTTTGGCGGTGACTTCTCCTTTTTCATCCAGGAATTCATCGATCCTTACCTGACCTTCAGACTTGTAGCCGATATCGATCAGAACATGATCCTTGTCAATTGAAATGATCCGGCCGGTGACCACTTCACCTTCGGCAAAACGCTTGAAGCTTTCTTCATACATGTCCATCACGCTTGCCATGCTTTGCACCGGTTCTGTTGCACTGTCTTCGGATGATCCCTTTAATGATGGGTCTGCATCGGGTGCCTCGGCTTGCGGTTGATCGCCGGCATCCGGCTGCGTGCCTGCGCTATCAGCGGTAGACTCACCTTGTAAATGATTTTGGGTCTCATCCTTGTTGGTTTTTTCAGTCATGTAAAATTAATCCCCCTTAGCCTATTTTATTCTACCACCCAATCGGTGGCACAACCTCATATTTCTAACAGAATAAAGAAAAAAAGCAATCCTTAATTTTAATTTTTTATTAAATCACCGGCTGTTACGCTTGTGTAAAAAAATTAGGGTAAATTAAATGCAGCTACCCCTTTAACCGGGCGATATGCGCCAGCATTGATTCTACGACTTCGTCTATAGATAAGTCACTGGAATCAATAATAATTGCATCATCTGCAGGCCTCAGGGGTGCCAGGCTGCGGGTGCTGTCATCTCGATCGCGCCGCAGCATATCTTTTTCAACCTGCTTGAGCGACTGACCGGACTTGGATTTTAATTCGTCATAGCGCCGTCGGGCGCGCGTCTGAGATGATGCATCCAGAAAAAATTTAACATCTGCCTCCGGGAATACAACGGTTCCCATATCCCGGCCTTCAAAAACAGCCGCTTTCCGACGCCCGATATCCTTTTGCACGCTTAAAAGATACTTCCGAACCACCGGTTTTGCCGAAACGGCTGATGCAAGCATGCTGATTTCGGGCGTGCGAATAAGATCGGAAATGTCGGTGCCGGCGGAATAAAGCCGCATCCCGTCGCCTTCTTGTTTGAACGCCAGTTGAATCCGGTCACACAGAGCCGCCAGAGCCGCCTCGCTTTCAGGATCTATCCCCTGACGTTTGACTTCAAAGGCAACCCCGCGATAAAGAGCACCGGTATCAACATACCGATATCCGAGCCGTCGCGCTAGTGCGCGGCTAACGCTGGTTTTACCGGCACCGGCCGGACCGTCTATTGTAATTAATAGCTTCTTCATCATAGCGCCTGCTCGAGCGCATCCAAGAATCGGATATTTTCTTCAGGTTTTCCGATGTTGATGCGAATATGCTGCGGGTATCCATAAGATGCCATCGACCGCACGATGACACCCAGGGGCAGAAGTTTTTTAAAAACATCATCTGCTGATTTTCCACGGCTACCGACATCAACCATAAAAAAATTGGCCTCTGACCGGATATAGGGGACATCGATGTTGTCGAGAGCCGCATACATGCGTTCACGTTCGCGATGGACCAGATGCAGCGTTTTCTGCAAAAAATCTGAGTCCTCCAGAGCCGCGGCTGCAGCCACCTGGGCAAGCATATTTACATTAAACGGCTGTCTAACCCTGTGGAGCAGTTCGGCCAGAACAGGCGGCATCGCGCCGTAACCGACGCGGAGTCCCGCTAACCCGTAAGCCTTGGAAAACGTACGCATGCCCACTATCGCTTTATCGCCGCTTATAAAATCGAAACTGTTGCAACAATCGGCATCTTTGACAAACTCAATATAGGCTTCATCCAGTACCGTAACGACTTCAGGCGGTATTTGAGTGATAAAATTTTCAAACTCTGATTTCGAAATAATGGTGCCGGCAGGATTGTGCGGTACATTTAAAAAGATCATGCGGGTTTTGGGACTGATTTTTTCAACCATTGCCGCAAGGTCGGTTTTGAAAGAACTCAAAGGCACCCAAACCGGTTGCGCGCCCAGGCTGCGAAGCGCGATCTCGTAAAAAAGGAAAGAAGGTTGCGGTAAAATCACCTCGTCGGATGGTCTTAGCAAAACACTGGAGAGCAATGCGATAATTTCATCGGATCCATTACCCAGCACAATGCTGTCGGGATCGATATGAAATTTTTCAGCAATGGCCCGGGTCAGGTGGTAACCGCCGGCATCTGGATAACGGTGCAGATTATTCAGTGCCTGCCGTATGGCTTCAACAGCCATGGGAGATGGGCCCAGCGGATTTTCATTGGACGCCAGTTTAATGGAATTTTTGATCCCATATTCGCGTTGTACGGCCTCTATCGGCTTGCCAGGCACGTAAGGCTTAATGGCTGATATGTAATCGGGAATATTGAGTTTCATTCTGTCGGGTTTCGTGTTTAATTCGAAGTACAATCCTGATTTAAAAAATGACCACGAAATCAGGAAAATATAAAAACACGAAATATTTTTAGCTTTCGTGTTTTCGTCATTTCGCGCTTTCGTGGAAATTAATTTTCTCGCATTACTGTATTGCCAATGCGGCTTTTTTGCCTGCATCAAGCGCCTTCATGTTAAGGGGAATCAGCTTTTCTTTTCGGGAAAATTTGGCCTTCACCGATTCTCGCAGCAGTTCAAAGTCTACCACCTGGCTGCGACTGACAAATGCCGCCAAAGCAACGATGTTGGCTGTTTTCACATTTCCGAGCTCCTTGGCGATTTCGATTATGGGAACCTTTATAACATCGACGTCATCCCGGCCGGCATCGATCGAAATCATGGAGCTGTTGATGAAAATCGTGCCTCCTGGCTTTACTGCCGGTGCAAATTTTTCAAGAGAAGGTCGATTCATCGCCACCAGGTGCCTGGGATTTCGAATAATCGGTGAACCAATGGGTCGGTCACTGGTTACGACTGTACAATAGGCGGTCCCACCCCGCATTTCCGGACCGTAAGACGGAATCCAGACGACCTCATAACCCTGTTGCATGGCGGCTTCTGCCAGAATCTGGCCCATTAACATAATCCCCTGGCCGCCAAACCCCGCAAATTGGACTTCATTTTGCATGTTACCTCCCCTATTTGGCAAGCGGCACAGATTCAATTTTTGAGCGCAAGCTCATGAAGTTGCCCTGTTTTGGTGAGCCGCAACTTGCAAAGATATTTTTCATGTTGGCGCTCACTTTTGATTTCCGCCTGCCGATGCCTTACTGCGAATTCGGCTTTTGCACCTCATTGCCCTCTTCAGGCGTCTTAAATACACCCAGTGAATAATATGGCAGCATCTTCTTTTCTGCCCATTTGATGGCATCCAGCGGGGTCATGCCCCAGTTTGTCGGGCAGGTGCTGACCAATTCGACAAAACTAAAACAGGTGTTTTCAATTTGATAACTGAAGGCTCGCTTGATCGCTTTCTTGGCTTTGTTGATGTATTTCGGATTTAAAAGCGTCTGACGGGTAATGTATCCCGGGGTTTGAAGCGCTGCCAGCAATTCAGCCATCTTTATCGGCATGCCGGTATCCAGAACCCTACGGCCAAAGGGCGATGTAGTCGTCCGCTGATCCGGCATTGTGGTCGGCGCCATCTGTCCGCCCGTCATTCCGTAAACTGCATTGTTGATAAAAATAACAGTGAATTTTTCACCGCGGTTGGCGGCGTGTACAATCTCACTCATACCGATGCTTGCCAGATCCCCGTCACCCTGGTAGGTAAACACAATCAGATCCGGCCGTACGCGCTTGATACCGGTCGCCATCGCCGGTGCCCGGCCATGGGCTGCTTCCTGAAAATCAAACGTAAAATAATTATACATCAACACAGCGCAGCCCACCGGTGCGATGCCAACGGTCTTGCCGCGGACACCCAGCTCGTCAATGACTTCTGCGATAAGCCTGTGGGCAACCCCGTGGGTGCATCCCGGGCAGTAATGCGTGACTGTCTCGGCCAGGGCCTCGGGCTTCTGAAATGTTTTTCCCATTTCTTTTCTCCTATATTCAGTCAATTTGTTAAACGGTTTGCTGGTTAAGTGGTTTGATAGAAAATGCACTGATGGTTATACTTCACAACCATTCAACCAATCGACCATTTAACTATTTGACAAATCTACGAATCTCTCCCATGACCTCCTCGGGTGTGGGGACCTCACCACCGCATTTACCGTACCAGTGCACCGGCCGTTGTCCGGAAACACTGCGCTCCACATCCTCCACCATTTGTCCCATGCACATTTCGACACACAACACCTCGCGGCAGCTCTTCTTGCCGGCTGCGTCGTGAATAGCTGTTTTGGGGAATGGAAAGAGTGTCTGCGGTCGAATCATGCCGACTTCAACACCCTGATCTTTCAAATTATCAATGGCGGTGCGGCAAACGCGACTCATGGTGCCGTAACTGACAACGAGCAGGTTGTAATCTTCATCAACATTATAGGCCTCATAGCGCACTTCTTCTTTTTCCATCTGCACATATTTGGCGCGTAGCATCAAATTGTGGGCATTGAGCTCCTCTGGATTCAGATAGAGGGTTTTAACCAGGTTCCGCTTGTCACTGTTGCGGGTGGCCATGCCGTTGGTCGCCCATTCATCTTTATTGGAAGGTTTGGCTTTGAGGGCATCTGGAAATTCGACCGGTTCCATCATCTGACCGATGAGTCCGTCACCCAGAATCATAACCGGGTTGCGGTATTTTTCGGCCAGAGCAAAGGCGTTCATCATCATTTCGACGGCTTCCTGTACACTGGCCGGTGCCATGACCAGCAGTTTGTAGTCACCGTGCCCTCCTCCTTTTACCGATTGCATATAATCAGCCTGGGAAGGCAAAATCCCACCCAGTCCCGGACCGCCGCGCATGATATTGACAAACACGGCCGGGCATTGAGCGGCTGTAATGTAGCTGATGCCTTCGCTCATCAGGCTGATGCCGGGGCTGGAAGAAGTCGTAAAAACGCGCTCGCCGCAGGCAGCAGCACCAAAAATCATGTAGGATACCGCCACTTCGCTTTCACCCTGTAAAAATGTCCCGCCCGCTTCGGGTAAACGGCGCGATAGATATTCAGCAACTTCAGATTGAGGCGTGATTGGATAGGCAAAATAGTTTAAACAACCAGCCCGGATCGCAGCCTCTGCAATAGCTTCATTGCCTTTCATCAAAACTTTCCCCATAGTTCATGTTCCTTCGCTTGCTGATTTTATCAAACTGAGCTTCGCACGAAAATGTATTAAAATTCGGCGTAGCACAAATTTTAGGATTTGGCTGCCGCCTCTTCCTCAATTTCGCGAATGGTTATAGCGACATCCGGACACATTGTGCAGCACAGTGCACAGAAAATGCAATCTTCTGGACGTTCCTGATATGCCGGAAAATAGCCTTTCGCATTTACCTTGTTGGAAATCTCGAGAACGTTTTTGGGGCATACGGTCACACACAGTCCGCACCCCTTGCATCGATTGTCATCAACTGAATGCTCATATGCCATAAATGACAACTCCTTTGATAAGTTTACGCTGCCGGGTATAATACCGGTAATCGAATGAGAATTAATTTTTCCACAAAGTTTACGAAGGACGCAACGCAACAAACGAAATCAGAACCTGTATCCATCTTCATGCACCGTGTGGTGAATGACATTCATACGATTTTTTCACCGCCCTATCATAGCGCCGCCCGCATCAAATCGCAACCATCATTCGGATGCACCTGTCCGGCCGAATTCGGCGCGCTTTTGCCAGGGTGGAACCAGTTGCCGATCAATCGGCAGCACCGGGCATTCAAAACGATGAAGATCAACAGACGGCATGAGTGCCCGGGCAACGGTAATAAATTCTAAGGGCAACCCGCTGTGTTCGGACAGGTCGCGCACAAATGAGTAGCCGTCATAAATGTCATCAGGCACGGTCTCGTCAATCAGATTGGCATTGCCGATAATGCCGGTAACCTTCAGCTTGGAAGCTGTCTCGATCGCATCCCGAATTTTAAGGCAACCTTCGCGGGTCTCGGTAAACGGCCTTAGCGGATTGACAACCTGCAGAACCCGGGGTGATATTTCATTGAACGCATCTTCAAGTGACGCCAGAATGGTGGCACCCGCATCATCGCCACCGACATCCAGCAGCGTCAGTTGACCGGGTTTGCGGATAATCCCGGCCACTTCGGGGCTCAGAACCGGAAGATCTGCCTGCAGGTATTGTTCCGGCGGCAAAATCACTTCGATTCCCAGTTCTGCGAGCGGCCCTCTGGCTTCTCGCGTACGAAAATAGGGATTGACCACATCCAGATCAGCAATCCGAACATTCATTCCGTCGTGTTTTCGGTATGCCGCCAGATTAATTGCCACTTCGGTCTTACCGCTGCCGTAATTGCCGACGATAATGACCACGCCTTTTAGTTCTATTTTCAAGGGTCTTCCGCTCAAAGGCCTGATTGAGCGCCAGGGGCTCAAACCAGCCATAATGGTTAATGCAAATCGACATTTGGACCGCATGCGGATTTTATGGCATCTCCACGGACGGCAATCGACGTATCGGACCAAACAGCGAAGGGTAAAATAGCCTGCTTTTGTAAGAATTATGGCCTGTAATGTCAAGCTTTTTCACTTGATTGGTTATGGGTTATTGGTTATTTGTTATTTGTTGATAGTTCATTGATAAGGCTTAACGCCCCAGCATATAAAGTATGACCGGTTTCATTTCTAACAACGATTAACGCATAACCGATAACAAAGGAGGGAGCGCCTTTTGGCAATTGTACAAACCGGACTTGAAGGTTTTTTAGAATCACCGCCCAAATGGGCGGCAGATGCCCGACTGGGACTTTTGTGCAATCCGGCATCAGTGGATCGTAAATTCAATCACGCCCGCCTGCGGATCCAGCAGCGCTTCGCAGATAATCTCAAAGCGCTGTATTCACCCCAACATGGTTTTTTTGCTGAAAAACAGGACAATATGATCGAGTCCGCAGATGGCATTGATCCGGTCCTGAATTTACCGATTTACAGCCTTTATGGAAAAACGCGTGCGCCTACCCCCTCAATGCTAGATCCGATCGATGTGCTTCTGGTTGATCTGCAGGACGTCGGCACCCGTGTTTACACTTTCATATACACACTCTCCTATTGTCTGGAAGCTGCCAAAGCGCTGAATAAAAAGGTTGTGGTTTTTGATCGACCCAATCCCATCAACGGTCAAACGGTCGAGGGCAATTGCCTGAATCCAGATTACCGTTCGTTTGTGGGACGCTATGCGCTGCCCATGCGACATGGTCTTACCATCGGAGAACTGGCAAAGCTCTTCAATGTGCATTTTAAAATCGGCTGCGATTTAGAAATCATTCCAATGAAGGGCTGGCGCAGGTCGATGTATTTCAGGCAGACGGGGCTTCCGTGGGTGGCGCCCTCCCCCAATCTGCCCACATCTGTTTCTACCATGGTCTATCCGGGACAGGTTCTCTGGGAAGGCACCAATGTCTCCGAAGGTCGGGGAACCACCCTGCCATTTGAGCTTTTTGGCGCGCCGTATCTAAACCCTGAAAAAATTATTGCCGGCATTAACAACGATTCGATTCCGGGCATCGTTCTCAGACCGGTTGTTTTTGAACCCACTGCCAACAAATGGCAACTGCAGCCATGCCAGGGATTCCAGATTCATATTATTAACCCGGAGCAATACCGATCATATGAAACCAGCCTGCGGTTGCTGCAGGCCGTCATCTGTCACCACAAAAAAGCATTTGAATGGAAACAGCCGCCATATGAATACGAAACCCAACGGCTGCCGATTGACTTAATCATCGGGGATCGTCAAATCCGTCAACGACTTGAAAACATGGAATCAATCGATAGCCTGGCCGAATCCTGGCAGGCCGGTCTCGCTGAGTTTGCTGAGACCAGTCAGCAGTTTTATCTCTATTAATGATACGTTCCCGGTTTAATGCTTCTAAGTTCAGCATCGCGCAATGCAGGTGTCAATTTCAGGCTCCTGGCTGCTGGTCTCTGGCCTCTGGCTCTTTTTCTTCGATTATCGCCCCCAGCCAGCAGCCAGCGGCCTTCGGATAACCGAAACATTTAATGGGCAAACACTGATTGGGTGGAAGAAAAAATGGATTCGGACCAAATAGAATGGAAGCGCATGCGCTTTAAAAAAAACAAGGTCTGGCTTTGCGTCGATCGAACCGGCAACCCGATCGAACAAAACGGCAAAGTCTTGATCAAATACCAGCTTGACCAGACACATGAATACTGGGTTCACAAAAACAATGTTAGACCGCTGGACAGCAAACCGACAAAAACGACACGACCTTCTGCGAAAATAGCCACGCATGCAGGCATCGATCCAACCGGAATCCAAATTTTTACAGACGGAGCGTCAGCCGGAAATCCCGGCCCATCGGGCATTGGTGTGCTTTTGCGCTTTGGTGATCATGAAAAGGAAATTTCAAAATACATCGGCCTGGCGACCAACAATATTGCTGAACTCAAAGCCATCCAGGCGGGATTGCATGCTTTGAAGAATACGGCGCTTCCAGTGCAGATTTTTACCGACAGCAGTTATGCGTATGGTGTTTTGGCGCTTGGCTGGAAAGCCAAGGCCAATTTGGAACTGGTAGAATCAATTAAAAAAAAGATAAGAAAATTTAAAGATGTGAAAATTATCAAAGTAAAAGGTCACGCCGGTCATAAGTACAATGAGCGTGCTGATTTTTTAGCTACATCCGCAATCAAACAGCAATCAAAAAAGTAAATATTACCGGCCCCGCAAATGCGCCCTGGATGCACCCACTGGGAGGCCTCAAACATGGGATATTGACATAATGGAACGCGGGATAACCGGGTTTGGCCAAATGAAAACTAATTTTACATTTTTGGATATCATCTGCTTTGATGCCCAATATTCCAATTTTCCACCATTCCATTATTCCATGGGTATATAGACGCCTCCCCCCTTGACTTTCTTACCTGAGCCACTGGATCCGATTCAGGTCCTAACGCAAGAAGAGCCCGGCAGATTGACAGGCCGGGCTCTGATCAATTTATAACCCCAATCCAACTATTCCTTCTTTAAGGTCTTAATCTCCTCTTTGAGATCATCGATTTCTTTCTTATATTTTTCGACGTCTTCACTTTCGCCACTTTCAGAGGTGGATTCAGCTGTTTCATCCGGTTTCCAGGAATCTCTAAGTTCATCAAAACCAAGGTAGATCGCCAGTGCGCCACCCAGCAATAGCATCGCAGGGATGATCCCGGCCAGCACCATTAAAAATTGTCCCCACCAGACAACAAGACCAACTAAACCCAGTGCCGCTGCGACTGCGCCACCAATTAAAGTTTTCATATCCGAATTTACCTCCTTTCAGTAAAGCTTAAAATCGGTTTCAGAGATGGGATGGCTTATCGACCCATAAAATAATATTATTAATATGATTTGCTCGCAGCGTCAAATAAAAATTGGCCGGTAGCGCCAAAACCGGCAATTAAATTCGGTCCCAAAACAGGTATCCTTAATTTTAGATAACCGAGGCGAGCGGGGTGTTGAGTTTGAGAAAATTACCGCAATTTTGATCTGTATAGGTATCATAACCCGTTTATTTTCACAAGCTTATTTTAAATTTCGGAAAGTAACGCAAATCAATAAATGATTGCAAAGCACCATTTATTTTGTTAATTTTAGATGTTAACGTCCACGTAACCATTTAAAATATGTGAATACTTAGAGAGCTCCAACATTCAATCCTCCAAAATCCATGTAAAGCAAATCAGTCCTCAACCGGATTAGATCAACGTTATCTTCAATTTGGAACCAAGGGCAGCGGTTCGGTATAGAGGGAAAAGGTTAAGTTGATGGCAGCACAATACGGTCGAAAATCGGGCAATTGGAAAAACAGGCTGCTCGATGGCACACACAACCATTACAGCTGCTATCTGCCGGATTCCCTCGGGAAAGTGGCTTCACTGCTTTTGCGATTGTTTTATTCCGGCATCAAAACGGATAAGGACCAGACCGCTGTTCTGAAGCAATTTGAAGAAGATGCAGTTGTCGTATATGCAACCAAATTTAAAAGCTATTTTGAATGTCTTTTTTATTATATCCGCTATCAAAGAAATCGCCTGCCATACCCGCAAATCGGATTTGATTATCAGGTTTTTCTCTGGCAACCGGTTTCACGTCTGATAAAAATTTGGCTGGCCCATATCGATTTCTTTTTTCACCACCGCAAGTTTCCCAGCCCATACAAAAGCGGATTCATCGGCCAGATTCTGCTGAAAAATAAAGCCGGCATGCTATCTCTGGTGGGTAAGCGCGGATTCTACCGGCGCTTTATCAAAGCCAAAACAGATCCGATTCAATATTTAATCGAACTGCAAAAATCAACCGAGCGCCCCATTTACATCGTTCCGCAACTGATGTTTTTCAGTAAAAAACCCCATCGATCGATACCCACATTGACCGATATTTTCTTCGGCCCGGAAGACAAGCCTGGCATGTTGCGGCGCCTGTTTACATTGTTTAAAAATCCCGGCAAAGTCTTTGTCGAGATATCCGAGCCGGTGAATCTGAAACACTACCTTCAGTCAGAGCCGATTCGAAGCCAGCCGATCGAGTATCAGTCGCTGATGTTGCGGCGCAATTTACTGGTTCAGCTCAACCGTCATCGTCAGAGTATTACAGGGCCGACCCTAAAGACCAATCTGGAATTAAAGGAAAGTATTCTGACCGGCCAGCGATTTCAAGAATTCATGGATGCCTATTCGAAAAATCGTAACATCCCGATTCATGAAGTCCGCAAAAAGGCGGATGCCTACATTGAAGAAATTGCCGCCGGTTATAACCCGGCATATATCAAGTTTTTTTCAGGTGTCGTCGGATGGATTATTCGCACCATGTTTGACGGCGTCTCCGTCGATAGCAATGGCCTTGGTAAAGTAAAGCGGCTGGCCTTAAAAGGCCCATTGGTCCTGATTCCCTGCCATAAAAGTCATATCGATTACCTGATTCTATCCTACCTGCTGTATCATAACAATATGCCGGTTCCCCTCGTTGCGGCCGGAAAAAACCTGTCATTCTGGCCGATGGGACCGCTGTTTCGCAGTGGGGGTGCTTTTTTCATTCGGCGCAGCTTTCGGGGCGCGGTGTTGTACTCTAAAGTTTTCGCCGAATACATACATAAGCTGCTGGAAGAAGGGTATAACATCGAGCAATTCATTGAAGGCGGTCGCAGCCGGACCGGCAAGTTACTGATGCCAAAACTGGGATTGCTTTCAATCCTTCTCAATGCATTTAAAAACGGTGCCTGCGGGGACATGATTATTGTGCCGATTTACATCGGATATGACAGGGTCCTGGAAGAAAAAGCGTATTTGCAGGAATTGGAGGGCGGGAAAAAGGAGCCGGAAACGCTCAAGGGCGTCATCAAAGCCCGTAAATTTTTATCAAAGCGATACGGCAAAATTTACATCCAATTTCATGAGCCGATATCGATGAATGAGCTGCTGGACAAATGGGGCACCCCGCTGGCCGATATGGCACCCAAGGAACAAAACGCCCTTTGTCGCAATCTGGGTTATCGCATTATCAATGCCATCAATCGGTCTGCTGTCGTTACGGCTTATGGATTGGTTGCCGGTGCAATTTTAAACTGCTCCCGGGAGCGGTTTTCATACGAACAGATCATGTCGATTGTCGATATCTACATAAAATATCTGACCACCCAGGATGCCAAATTCGCCGATACGCTAATCCTTGATCAGGTTCGCGCCGTTGAGCATGCCTTGGATGCATTCGTTCAGAGCAAATTCATCGAACCGGTTTCAAAAGACAAAAGCATCCCTCATCCCGAAAGGAGCTATCTGGTTAACGCCGCCAAACGACCATCTCTGGAATATTACAAAAACAGTTGTGTTGCCTTTTTTATACCAGCAGCCTTTACCGCGCAGGCGATATTGGAGAAAGACGCGTTTCAGTTCTCGGCGGCCGATCTGCATGCAGATTACCGATTCCTGCAAAATTTCTTTAAATTTGAGTTTGCATACGATTTAGACAAATCACCTGAATTCAAGGTGCGCAAAAGCATTAAAGCTTTTATTGACGATGCCATATTAATGCCCCATCAAACCATACCGGATACCTACAATGTGACCTCATCGGGCTTTCGAAAACTGAGGCTCTTTTCCATCTTTTTAAAAACATACTTTGAATCATACTGGATTGTTTTAAGCTTCTTGCAGAACAATGCGAATAATTCGATCAAAAGCAAGGATCGCCTCAAAAAGATTCTAGCCAGTGGCAACCGAATGTACAAGCGACATGAGATCGTTCTTCCGGAAGCCCTCTCCAAAGTCAGTTTTCAAAATGCAATCGATTATTTTACCAGCAAAGGCATCAAAGGAGCCGACAATTCTGAAAAGATTGAATTCTACACCGAAGCCATTCAAAAGTCTTTAAAGGCACTCCACTAGTCGGTGCGTAATCAATCAGGAAACAATTCGGCATGACCTCTGGAAACATGAAAGCACTGATCCTGGCTGCGGGCCTGGGAACGCGACTGCGCCCTTACACCGATCATACACCCAAAGCGCTTTTTACGGTCGCGGGCAAAACACTTCTGGAAATCGCCATCACCAAACTGATCGATGCCGGTTGCTCGGCGGTCATCATCAATACCCATCATCTGCACGATCAGATCGAAGCGTTTGTCGCCCGCCAATCGTATGCCATTCCAATCCAGACGCGCTATGAACCGCACATTTTAGGCACGGGCGGCGCCATAAAAAATGTACGCGATTTCTGGACGGATAAACCCTTTATGGTCGTCAATGCCGATATCATATCCGATATTGACTTCAAATCGGTATACGAGTTTCACTGCCGGCATTCGTATCCGGCAACCCTTGTGCTCACAGATGATGCCGAGTTTAACAGCGTCACATGTGATGGCGCCGGTTTTGTCACCGGATTTGCAAACAGCCCATCACAAGCCAGTCGCCCGGCTCCGGCCCTGACTTTTACCGGCATTCAGGTGTTAAATCCAGGCGTGCTTGATTTCATATCGGAAGCCATGCCTGCCAGCAGCATTGATGCCTACAGGCGCATGATTGCAGAAGGGAAAAAAATACGGGCCTATGTCGCCAAAGACGTGCACTGGAAGGATATCGGCACCCCTGAACGTTACAGAACCGCCGTATTTGAAACCATGGTAACCGGTGTTTATCAGCGCTTCTTTCCCGGATCAGACATCAAAACGCCTTGGCAACAGCACCTTAAGGGCGATGGATCGGATCGGCGGTGGTATCGTCTATACGTAAATCAAAAATCCATAATTTTAGCCGATCACGGCATGAAGGAAAAAAAGGGGATCGATGCGGCAGATGCCTTTTGCAACATCGGCCGACACCTGTTCAACCAGGGTCTTCCGGTGCCCCGAATTTATGACGGGGATACCCTTTCCGGCTATGTCTTTATCGAAGATCTGGGAAATCGTGATTTACAAACAGCCGTAAAAGAGGCCAAAGATTCCGAGCAGATTATCCGTCTGTATCGATTGGCCATCGACCTGCTGATCAGATTTGCACAGCGCGGCGCCGATCAATTCGACACGGCCTGGTGTTACCAGACGCCCGCTTACAGCTTGTCAATGATTCTGGAGGCAGAATGCCGCTATTTTGTGGACGCTTTTTTAAACACCTACCTCGGATTAAACCAGTCGTATGACGAACTTAAGAAAGAGTTTGAATTTCTGGCTGAAAATGCGCTGCAGCATGCCGTGCAGGGCCTGATGCATCGGGATTTTCAGTCACGCAACATCATGATTAAAAATTCTAAATTATATGCGATCGATTTTCAGGGTGCCCGCATGGGGCCGCTGCAATATGACCTGGCATCCCTGCTGATCGATCCCTACGTTGATTTACCGCCGGATATGCAAACACAGCTGCTGGCTTACTGTCTGGAACAGCTAACAGATCAAATGAATGTTACCGCTGCTGAGTTTCGCCACTGCTATCGATACTGCCGCCTGACACGCAACCTGCAGATGCTGGGGGCATTTGCGTTTTTAACCTGCGTCAAGCAAAAACCGCACTTTGAAAAATATATTCCATCAGCGATTCGAACGCTCACAGCCAACCTCAAACAAAGCCACCCCAAAAGCCTGCCCCGGCTGTGCAATCTTATGGATTCCATCAAAGACCAAATTGCCGCTGTTGAAAAAAACAAAGATTGGTGACATAAGCAGATCAAAAGGAGGGAATATGAGTCGCATCAACGTAATGGTGAATGGAATCCCCGGTAATATGGCCGTAAATGTAGCCCAACACATACTGGCAGACGATCGTTTCGCGCTCGTGCCCTGTTCTCTAACCGGCCCCGAAATCCAGGCGGCCGAACACAAACTCGCAGCGATTTCCATACGGTTGTTGCAACCGGACATTCGGAAGAGTGAAATTGAAAAGATTGTTCAGAGCGAAAACGCGTTTATCAGCGTTGACTATACCCACCCGTCAGCGGTCAACGCCAATGCCGAATTTTATTGCCGGCACCGGCTGCCGTTTGTAATGGGCACCACCGGGGGCGATCGCAAGCAACTGTTAAAAACTGTGCAATCATCTGCGATCGCAGCCGTGATTGCGCCGAACATGGCCAAACAGATTGTCGGCTTTCAGGCCATGATGGAATACGCTGCCGAAAATTTTCCGGGCCTGTTCGAAGGATATGCGCTGGAAATTAAGGAAAGCCACCAGAAGGGAAAGGCGGACACCAGCGGCACGGCCAAAGCCATGGTTCGATATTTCAATCAAATGGGTTTGGACTTTAGCGAGGACCGGATTGCCAAAGAGCGGGATCCCGGCATTCAAGCCACCCGCTGGGGAATTCCGCAAAATTATCTGACCGGCCACGGCTGGCATACCTACGCCCTGACATCTGCCGATCAAACCGTTCACTTTGAATTCACTCACAATGTCAACGGCCGTGACGTATATGCCAGAGGCACCCTGGATGCCGTGCGCTACCTGCAGGCCAGGGTTGTAGACGGGGCTGCCGGCATTGTCTACAGCATGATTGATGTCCTGCAAAACCGACCGTAACGGACGCCTCAACGAGTCGAACCGTTATCGCAAGGGAGCAAATTGTGGATCTCAGAAAACGAGGGCTTTTTTTTCTTTTCTGTCTTTGGATAATGCCTCAGACTGCCTTTCCCGGCGATTTTGATGGTATAAAGCCACTGTCAGGTTCTGTTGATAAAATTGTCGAAATCAATGCTTTCAAAATCATCGATGATGTTGACCCCGACACTGTCGGTCTTCCACGAAATTTTTTCATAGATTTTAAGGAAAAAAAACTGCGGCCATCCAAGGATAGCCTGGTCAGAAAAACCAGCCGTATCGATCGTGTTGCGCATATTGAAAACAAACTGATCCTTCAAGGGGTTGACGAAGGCGTGGAAAGCGTTGACGACGGCTTGGCCTGGAGCATCACCATTTCAAAAAAAACAGGCAAGGCGGTTCTGTCCGCTTCGGGTGACGGTGTCGCTTATGTTGTATTTGCAACATGCATTCCAGTCGATAATTATCAAAAATAAAGGCCTGTGAATCACCGGATAATCTGTGAAACTCGTTTGGTATCTGTAAAGTTGGGATAGTTGGACATCTCTCAATCTATCCAAATTTGACGTAACACTAAAATACCTGTCAGAAAAAAAAATATTATTGACACGAAGGTATTTTCTCTAATATCAAATTATCAATTGTGCGCTAATTGAAGTTCAATTTCATATCTAAAAATCATTTTCATCTCACCTTTTGTTTACTGTTCCTATTCGCCTGTTGAGCGGACCCTCGACTTCTAATTTTCGTCTCTCACTGATTTAGGCGCCAGTTCCAGCTGACCTTTAGCAT
>Ga0209536_100003957_pt1 | contig 23561 bp, 20 predicted proteins | sample DeeMarSeWOR28_12_FD_187461 | JGI IMG/M metagenome (GOLD analysis project Ga0209536, IMG submission 187461) | Marine sediment microbial communities from White Oak River estuary, North Carolina - WOR-2-8_12 (SPAdes) (version 2) | ecosystem: Environmental > Aquatic > Marine > Intertidal zone >...
CAAGTTCTCCTTTAAACCTTCTCATAATTGCATCTGAGAGTTCTTCTACAGAAAAAATATTTGACACACGAATTAATGCTCCTAAAATTATCGTATTAGTTATATTTCGTCCTAACACATCTAATGCTATTCGTGTAGCATCGATTGTTGCGACGTTAATATCTTTCCGGTTCACAATTTCTTGAATATCCAATTGATTAAGAGAGGTATTTACAATTAACCACCCACCAGGGGGCATCCCAGCTACCACGTCAATCTCACCTAATAAAGATGGATCTAACACAGAGACAAAATGGGGGCCATATACTTGTTCATTTGACCTTACAAGTTCTTCATTTGCCGAAAGTCTAACATAACTCTCGGTAGGAGATCCCATTCTCTCAGCCCCAAAAAGAGGTTGACAGACACCATACCCATAGAAAGCTTCCACGCATAAATTTGAAGCGGTAACACCACCTTGCCCACCTCTTGCGTGGAATCGAAGATTAATTACATTATCAGCTAAAACTTCTTTTACTTGTTTTGGAGTCAACATATTCATTAATATTTCTAGAGTTTAAATTAATATCAGTGAAATAAATCATATAATATAATTTAAGTTTTATAAAATATATTATTAGAAATTAGAGGATTTTACTTTTTAACGGTTATTTAGTCTAATTAAGTTCTTTTTCTAATTTTTTTACAATATCAACACATAGATCGAGGATCATTTTTATTCCCTGTATAGACACTAAATCCATAGTATCTTTGGCTGTATGAACATATTTTAATCCGGGTTCAGACCCAATCCAACATGCTTCAAATCCCTCTTGAACAACTGGCATAAGATCAGACCATATTCCTGTTGGAGCATAGATTTCCTTAATTTTTATTCCTAATTCTTCAGCGCTTTCTAATATAAGTTTTATCAGTTTTGGTGAAGACGTTTTACGTGGAATTCCATACGAACTTGTGAGTCTGATTAATTCTACACCCCCAACAAAGTCAAGATTTATAAAAAAAGTTGAGTTCTTATCGAAATTATTTTTATATTTTTCAATGAACACACCAGCACCTCCTAGATTCAACTCCTCAGAACCTGTACTCAGAAAAGTAAAATCGATATATTCAGAGGGATTTAGTTTGTAATATCTGGCAAGTTCTAAGATTACACCCACTGCTGCTGCGTTGTCAAAAGCACCCGGAGATTTATTTCCAGTCTTATTGAAATAATTTAATCCCCCTATTGTCGCTAAAATTAGGCAGAAGTCTAATAAAATATTGTTAAGTATAGGTAGATTCCAGCGAAAAGTAAGATATACTATTGCTAAAATCAGGTAGGTTATGAAGATTAGTAAGCTCCCAAGGAGAAATACTAAAAAGATTAGTATTCGTGTTGACGTAGGAAAAGTTTGAGATTTAGAATCCCAATGAGCCATAAAAATGATTGATGCTTTAGAATTTTTGCTTTTCAATTCAGTAAAAACGTTTTGTGTTTCATAATTATATTCTTCGTGCTTGCTTAACTTGATACGAGCCGAAGTTGAGATTACTAATATCCTATACCCGATAACGAGACCCACAATAAAGATTCCGATGGTTATTAAGGGATTAATATAAAATGATAATGCCATTAGAATTAAGATCGAGCCTAAAACTAAGAATATGTATCGGGTAAAATTCCAGTTATAAAAACATGTCTTAAATTTATCTTGTTTTGGTGAGATATAGCCAGCTTTTTGAAATTCATCAATAACAATAGCTAAAGCTTTACTCTCTCCCTCAGATCCAACTAGCCGAGGAAAAGCGAGTCTTTCAGTTATTTTATAAGCATTATCAACTTCTATTGACATTTCTTTAATTAGTTTCTTGTGCTATTTGGTCAATTAGATTATTTTTGTTTATATGTTAGAACTTATAATCTATTATCATTTTGAAAATATTTAAACCACTTGGTTGGGACGCTTTCTTCTACTTTGACTAAAGGTTTTTCCTTTGATCCAAAGGAATATGAATTCAATCAAGCTAATATTTAAAAATATGAAGACTATTATCAGCTAGATTTAAAGATTTTCATCTTTTTATCAACTCTATTTCTTTTTAATAAATATATCCTTGAGGTAAAAAGAAAATTATTTTTCATTTTGAGTTTTAAAAATTGAAATGTAGTAACTTCAATAAAAAAAAAAAGGTAATTTGACGTTTAAATACTTATTTTCATGAATTATTATTTTGGTACTACCGAAACTGTATAATCTGCTACACCAACTTTGTTGGAAATAAGAAGCACCACATCAGGATATCTAATATCCTCTCCAATTGATGCAAGGTAAGGATCAAGATCAAGAACACCATCATTGGTACCCATAATCCAATTTAATTCAGCTAGTTCATCGTAGTAATATTCACCATCAACAAAGGTTTCTCTCAACACCGTAACCATAAACTCTGTTTCTGGTACAGGAGTGAAAAATCCAGTCACCTCAAAAAGAGGAGTAGCTCCTGAATATACCCATACGTTATCAATCCACCACCCTGGCTCTTCAGTACCCCAATCTGTCATGTATCTAAAGCCTACATGTACTTCTTCATTTCTGTATAGAGAAATATCGAATTCCATCCCATAAATCCAGCCCCCACTAGAACCACTTAATCCAGGAAGTGCTGCTATAATAGATGGATGTGCTTGAGGATGATGTATATTAGTTGTGTATGAATTAGCAAGAGAATTCCAATCAGAATCAACTAAAGGATCACCAACATTATCTAAAACTTGAACAAAACCAAAGTCCCAATCCAACTCAATTTCGTAATTAGTATCGAATACTAATTTAAGATCAGGTACATCTGGCAATGAAACAGCTGCTGCATGAAGCATATTTGCCAATGGGCCAGCTGGTGTAGAATACCAGGTCTCACCATCCATTACCCATTTTGGATAAGTAGCATATTCGTCTCCATCAAAATGAAGTTCAGAGGGAGTTTGCCATTTTAATTTACTCAGTCGTATATAATCTGTTCCGTAAGGGCCTAATAGTGATACACCCGTATCATAGTCTAATATCGTGATTGTGTTTCCAAAATTGGTACCTGCAAAATCCGGTAATTTATCTTTAACCTCATATACACGCACAGTCCCAGCCTCTTTATCATTAAAATCGATTGTGTCATATTCTGAGCCAATTAAATTAGCAAGTATCCATGCATTGAAAACTTCTTCAAAAGTATCTCTATCTGTTGGATAAGAAACAAGATTAAAGTTAAGTAGATCAATACCAGGATTGACTGAAGGTCCGTCTGTCCTACCACTCAAAACATAATCCTTTAGGAAGTCCGTGTCAACATAATCGTTCAAAAAGGTTGCCCAAAGGAATGAGGCACCATAATCAGCCAAAATATTAATACCACCCTGATCTTCCCATTCAGTAAGAGAATTATCTGGTGTTGCTAAAAAGCTATTGATGCTACTCCAATCGGTTGGGTACCCACATAAAACTTCAGCAAACATCGAACAAGCTTCATTCATGAAGGTCGCATCTGGAACAACGACAAAATAATCATCATGGATTAAATGCTGATATTCATGAGCAATTAAACCTTCATAGAGGTAAGGTCTATCCGCATCAGGGCCAATTCTATCTTCCCAGTTGTAACAATCCATACTGATGATGTTTCTATCAAAGTAGCCTTCAAAACTTGGTGAATAGAATCCTGCGATATAGTATGGATAAGTTTCATCATAGTAATTCTCGTCCTCGATGTTTGACACTAAAATTACGTCTCTACCAGCCACATCATGATAATAACCTGGTGGAACATAACCCCAAGCCTCTAATAAGGAAAAAGTCCCATCATGAGGATCAACATCTCCGAAGTATTCTGTATCTGTTGGTTTAATATTGCCTTCAAATTCGGCCAATAAATGAGCAACTTGTGAAGGAGTTACCACTGGGGTAGATCGTGAATCATTTTCAGGCCAAGATAAGTCTTGCTGAACCCAAACTTGAGCATCAGTTCCATCCCCTACACTCCAGAGATCAAACATTGTGAAGAAATAAACGCCATAATAATCGTCCAAGCTAAGCCATAGTTTTGATTCCATTATTACTGGTTCTTCACTATCCCCATTTTTGCCTTTACCTTTACCACTATTTCCAAGATTTTCAGGTAACGACTCAACGTTAATTTCAGGTTCTGACAATCTGAAATCTTCTCCTAGAAGCATAGGTTCATATTCCGGGAGTACAATTGCAGGTTTTGCTAAAGCAAATGCGACAAAACCAGTTGTGAATACACCGAGAATTAATATCGATAGTAATCCAATTGTAAATTTTTTATTTTTCATTTTTTTATCAACTCGTTATTTTTTTTGTAAATTTAGGTTTGTAGTTCTAAAAATTCATTATTTTCCTCAGAAAGAATGAAATATTTGAACCCTTACAATATCCCTTGAAATTAGATAAAAATCAAAGTATTGATATTTGAATAATCTGAAGCCTTGGTATTTAAAATTTTCCCTTTTATCTTGTAATAGAAATAAACTAGATTGGATGAGATCAATTTCCTATATTTTTATATGAAATAGGCCATTGACATTTTTGTAAATAACATTTAGATTAAAAAAAATAAAGCTTAGTTACAATTATGTCAATTTAATATACCATCTTCCCACTTAGACATTTTTGTTAGATTTTTTAATTTATTGGGAATCATTAATTCTATTATAAAATAAGGATTTTCATTAGGTCTTATCCATAATTTAGAGGAGGTTTAAAAAAAAAAAATAAATTTAAAAATAAACGTTAATCAAATCAAATGAACAAAGAGGATTACTTCAATAGTATGTTAAATTGTCAGGATTACCTGAAAATTCTATCTGTATCAATAATCCCCTCTGTTTTATTAATTATATCCCGGAATCTTTTGGAGATTGAGTGGTGATCAGATTTCACTAGTATCAACAGTCTTAAAAGTATACTCTGTAATTCTTACTCTCTTTGGTGATGATTCTTTTTTTTTTGGCAAATTTAAATTCGGGAGTTGGGGATTCTGGAAACACAACGGCAGTGTACCAGAATTAACTTGAACTTTTGGTTAACATCATCACAGCCTGCCCAGCTGGAAAATACACCTATGTGTACCCATTTGTCCAGATTGCAAGTAGGTTCTGCTTCTATTAAGAAAGGATAATCGGCATTAGTAATCACTTGGGGCAAATGATTGCTTTCAAGTATAATGGGTCCTCCCCCGACGATATCAAAAGAGGCGGAATACACCATGGTGGAACAAGGTAATTCCTCCAAGCTTTCTTCCCAGGTAATATCAAGGATACCTCCTTTACCTGTTTTAGGCTGGTAGAGTACCATGTAATTTCCGCCAAGATCATCGGGATGATAACCACCATATGACCATACTGTAATTCCAAAATTCTGATCTACATAATCTTCTGTTATGCATATTGGGAATTCATAGGGAATATCATACTGAACTTCCATCCATCCAGGCTCGACATCATGACGGAGATCAAAAGCTACTTCAGCTCCTGGTACGAGTTGTCGTTCCTTAAAGCATTCCTCATAATAGATAATAGTTGGAGTTATATCTACTGACATATCAAGAGATGTCCCTCTATTAAAAGTCTCAAACTCTTGATTGGAATGCGTTTTAAAATCCCCAATTCCCAATGCGATAACAATGATAATAGATGCTACAAATGCTAGCAGAATCCCTGCGAGAATTATAGAGTATCTTTTTTTGTTCAAATCTATTGTCATTGTTTATCCTTAATGAACTATCTTTAATTCATCACCTTTGAATTTCGATAAATTGAGAGTTAATCAGTAACTGTTTAAGGTTACAATTTAAGTCTTATGTTATGTACGCTGAAGACTGAGAGAAGAAATAACGAGTTATTAACTAGTAGAGCTTTAAAATTGATTAATATTCGTCTATCATTTACTAAACTTTAACATTTTTGTTAAAATTAAAAAAAAAAAAGATAATTACGAATAAAAAAATTTAATTTACCACGGTACAATATCAGCATAGGTTTCGTAATAGGTTCCAAATGTGTGTTCATACCCAGGTTGATTAGCAGCCACCATAACAGCATAACTTTGCTCAAATTTCATGTAATTAATAACCAATTCTTCCTGACCAACCTCAGTGATTTCATCAAGATCCATAGAGCTTACGAGATGCCATGTATCTAATAGCATGTCATTAAAGACGAAATTAGTGATTGTGATAATACTCACTTCAAAATCATTTATCACTACTCCATCAGTTATATACCACCCTGCATTCACTACCCAGTCATCTTCACCACTTTCGACGTCATCAAAGAATCCGATTTCAGGTATTTCTATGTCATCAATATACCATCCTAATTCAAGAGTATATGGATCGGTCCAGTAGGTAAAGAAAATCTCTATCTCATGACCAGTAAACATAGAAAGATTCATTGTTTCTTGGTACCAGCCATGACTGGCCCCTGTGAATGCGTTCCATCGCCCAGCATCAAAATATGATGATGGTTCAAATTCATCAGGACAATAGGGGTTGTCAGTTGTGTATGAGTTAGGAAGACTTGAAACTGTCTCAACTCCTTGAAGGGTGTACCACTCATCTGTACTCAGATCATGAACCTCAACAAACCCATAATCCCAATCTGCTTCAATTTCAAAGTAGGTCCAGAAATTAAGAGTTGCACCACCTTCTGGGATGGTGAAATTTTGACCCAATCTGAACCAAGAATAAGGAATTCCGTCAGAATACCATTCGTATGCACCACTATATGGTAAAACGCCAGAATAATCAGCACCATCGAACTCTAGATTTACTGAGGAAACATCATCATTAAATAATTCAACGTAATTCACAACATAGGGTAGGGAGAATCCAAATGGATAATTATATCCATAATTTGGATAAGTGTCAACTTGTGTGTCGAATAAGCCAGGATATAAGAACTCCCACATCCATAATGTATACGGAATGTCCCACCATTCTGTGTCCTCTGAAGGAAGATCTAATGCGTAATAACCGTATTTCCCACCGGCGATAGATGTATCATCAAGATAGTTAGCGATGGCCCAATCTTGGAAGATCTGATCAAATGATCTCGTTATGCCATGGGATAGTAGGACATTGCTCCATCCTTCTATTCCATCCGCTTGTTCATGGACCAGATCCCATATTAAAGCTGATCCACCGTAATGTTCGTACATATAAAAAGTCCACAGGAATACAACCCCATAATCTGCTAGCGTACTCTGCCAAATCACTAATGACGTATCCCACCAATAAATTAAATACTCTGATATCTGTCCCGGTGAAAATCCATATCCACATATCCATTCAGATAACATTGAACATCCTTCGTTTACCCAAGACAACTCGTTTGGATCTACGTCACGATGAATAAGATGTTGAAATTCATGGGCGAATGTTCCTTCGTATTGATGTGGAAGTGGACCTAAACCATAATAGGTAACGCTGGGAGAACCAAGGCGCCTCCACCACTGATAACTATCCATATGGAATATATTTGCATCATTAAGATTACTTGCATAGTACCAGTAATATCCCATTATAAACCAAGGAGCTGTTACGGGATCATAGAAAAGACCATCTCGAATATTAAAGATCAGAATTTGAATCTTATAGTCGTTAAGGGGCCCTGGTCGATCAGCATACATGCCAAAGTGATTTACTACGGTATCATGAATATTATTATCGAATTCATCAAGTATGAATTCCAAATCTGCTCCAGTTATCCAATCACGATAACCTGGAGGTAAATAATACCCGTCTCCATCTGGATCAGGGGCATCCCACTCAGTTGCATTACCACCTTCCGAACTCCAAGGATACGCAAAATACCAGGTATCATCACTAATATCCGTAGTACCGTTATCATCATGTTCATCTGTGAATCCGCCGTCCCAAATAGTATCGTTCAATCCAATCCATATATTAGCATGTTCACCTTCTAACACGCACTCAAACGATTGAAGATAAAACCCACCCAAGTAATCGTCACTTACAGGTACAACCCAAGAATTTCCTGTATCTGGTTGGAACCCTTCTACTGTCACTCCTTCGAGTTGTGGAGTTCCATCAATTCCCTCGAAATCCTTATCTGATCTCAATTTCAACGTCCTTTCTCCTGGTGATTTAGGTTTCCCGCCATCTCCAGGTTCCTCATTCTTAGGTTCTTCTGTTAAATAAGAGGAAGGCTCCTTTATTACAACTTCACTCGTATTAACACTTGTGAATAGTACCATTGACATACCTGAAACAGTGAAGAGAACGAAGATCATAGAAATTATATAGATTAGTTTTCTTTTCATTTTTTTATCAACTCATTGTTGTTAAATTTACATAATCTAGACTGGTTAGTCTAGATTACACAATCTAAACTATCCATTATTGTCAAATTCTAAATTGACAAAAATATCATGGTTTTCGATTATTGAAATATTTGATCGATTATTATATAAAATTTACCATTTATTCATATTAAAAAAAATGGCATGAGAGAACATTAAATCAAACAGAAGATTGAGTTTTTATTTTTTGACAAGCTTACTTGTTTTAGATACGATGTCTGCAAATTTTTTACCCTCTGCTGCGGAAATCCATTCGGTTGTGAATCGCTCATCAGCAATTTTATTTTTTTTCATCCAACTTCGAATTTTCTTCTCTCGTTTGAGGGCAAAATCATTTCCTGAGATGTAATGACAGTCTTGGGGGTGACAACCCGTTAACATAACTGCACCCGCACCACATTCGAAACAATGTTTAATAAAATCGACATCAACTCGTCCGGAACACATTGTTCTAACGATTCTTGTATTTGTAGGGTATTGTATCCGACTGGTTCCTGATAAATCTGCTCCTGCGTAGGAACACCAATTACATGCAAAAATGAGTACTTTTTCTTTAGCATTTTCACGCAGGGCGATATCAATCTGGCGAAGGATCATCGCATCAGTAAAATTTGTCATAGTAATTGCATCTACGGGACAATCAGCAGCACAAGTACCACATCCTTTACATAGAATTGGTATTATATGAGCTGGAGTCTTATTTTCGTTATCAACGCTGATTGCATTATACGGGCATCGAGAAGCACAAATTCCACAGCTAGTACATTTATTCACATCAACAAAAGCATATAATGGCTCCACATGGAATTCTCCCTTAGAAATCAATCCACCACAACGCCCTGCTGCAGCACTGGCTTGCGTCACGCATTCTCTAATATCTTTTGGTGATTCTGCACCCCCTGCAATAAAGATCCCATCAGTTGGGGTGTCTATAGGTCGTAGTTTAGGATGGGCTTCAATATAAAATCCTTGAGGATCTTTTGCTACAGGAAAGGGAATCGATTCTGTGGATCCTTCAGCACCAACGGAAAGAACAACTAAATCAAACTCTTCTGATAAGATAGTCCCAGTGCTGATATTCTCAACAAAAAGGATGAGATTATTGGTTTCGGGTACTTCTCTTATCTGACCAGGGCTCCCTCTGATGTATAATACCCCTTCTTCCCTTGAACGTTTATACAACTCTTCAAATCCTTTTCCAAATGCCCTAATATCAATGAAAAAGATAACGACCTCAACATCAGGCCAGTGTTCTTTAATTAAAAGACTATCCTTAATACTTTCCATACAACAAAAATTTGAGCAGTAGGGGTTAAATCTATCATCCCGAGAACCCACACAGTTTATAAACGCAATCTTTTTTGGCTTTACAAGATCACTTGGTCGTACAAGTTCACCATTTGTGGGTCCCGCTGCATTGATAAGTCGTTCAAATTCAAAAGTGGTAAGAACATTTGAATAGATCCCCCATCCATATTCAGTAACTTTAGAAGCATCAAAAATTTCAAACCCAACTGCGATAATGATAGCACCAACTTCATAGTTATATATTTTTTCTGAAGCTTCATAATTAATAGCTTCTTTTTCACACTCAGCAACACACTTCCCGCAAGTTAGAGGAGATAATCCTAGACAGTTTTTTTCATCAATAATATAACTGGCAGGTACAGCTTGCGGATAAGGGATATAAATGGCTTTCCTCCACCCTAAATTGCCAGAATATTCATCAATAACATTTTCAGGACAGATTTCAACACAATCACCGCACGCTGTGCATAGATCTTCATCTACAAAGCGGGGTTTCTTCTTTATCTCTATTTCAAAATTTCCAACATACCCCGATATGTTTGTTACCTCAGCATTAGTAATCAAAGTAATGTTATCATGATTGCCCACATCAGCCATCTTTGGTCCAAGAATACATATAGAACAATCCATAGTTGGGAAAGTTTTATCAATAAGAGCCATCTTACCTCCTATGGTAGGTGCCTTATCAACCATGATGACTTCATAATGTTCGGCTAAATCTAGTGCGGCTTGAATTCCTGCTACTCCACCCCCAATAATTAGAACACGTTGTGTCATCGGAACTACAATATCCTCGACAGCTTCTAGTAACTCAGCTTTGGCAATTGCCATTTCAATAATTTCTTTGGCTTTTTTTGTCGCTGCTTCTTTTTCTGAAAGATGGACCCAACTACATTGTTCTCGAATATTGGCTACTTCTACTAGAGATGGATTCATCCCGCTGCGTTTAAGAAGCTTTTTCCAGGTTGGTCCATGGAGTTTTGGGGAACATGCAGCCACAACCACTTTTTCAATTCCTTGTTCTTTAATAGCAGTTTCAATTTCTACTTGTCCTGGATCCGAACATGTATAAGTATTGACTTGAACAAGTTTGACACTAGGAATTTTCTCAATTTCCTCTGCTAACTGGTCAATATCAACAGTACCACCAATATTTTTCCCACATTTACAGAGAAACACTCCTATATTAGGATCAGAAATTAGATTATCAACATCAGACGTCATCTTTTCATCCCGATTTTTATTTAGTTTTTTTATTTTTGGTTTGTACTTTCTGTCGTACTTGCTCTATTTTTTCGGTAAATCCCTCACGAAATTCTTCTACGAATTCACCACAAACTACGATCTTTTTTTTAAAGTCAAATTCTGCTTCATAGGGAGCGCAATCATTATCGATTTTAATTTGTTGTTTCAGCCAATCGAGGATTTCTATTGCATCCCCCAATTTATTTTTTGACCCATACTGAATAAAACATGGAGCAAGAACTTCTATGAAACTAAAACCGTTATTATTAATACTTTTTAATAAACTCTTCTGCAATCTGATTGTATCATAACCGGGCCATCTAGCTACGTAGGTAGCACCGGCAGCAGCAGCCAAGCTCACCAGATTGAAAGGAGGTTCCACATTTCCGTAGGGCGTAGTTTGAGTAATATCACCAATTTGAGTTGTGGGGGCAACTTGACCACCGGTCATTCCATAGATGTTATTATTGATACAGAGAACAGTGATTTCTACATTTCTTCTGGCAGCGTGTATAAAATGATTCCCTCCAATCGCAAAAAGATCACCATCCCCTGAAAGAACGATAACCTTTAATCTTGGGTTTGCTAATTTTATTCCTGTAGCAAAAGGAATAGCTCTTCCATGAGTTGTATGGAATGCTGGCCCTTTAAAACACCCGCTTGATCGTCCAGTGCATCCAATTCCAGATACAATGGCATAGTCTTTAAATGAAAGCCCGTTTTCTTTTAAAACATTAGTGATTGATAGAATTACCGTCCCAATCAAGCAACCAGGACAGAATATAAAACGTTGCATGTTCAATCGATCCATTAATGGATGCTCAATATCGTCTATTGTAGTTGGTATATTATCTGCTGGTGTCATTTTTTAACCTCCTTTATTATTTGTTTATAGATAAATGTTGGACTAAATGGGATGGTAGTAGGGATGCTGATACCGGTGACTTCAAATAAATGCTGGAATCTTTGAACTTCACGAATTATCATTCCATAATTCATCTCACTGACGATAATCTTTGAAACTCCTTGCTGACCTATTTTTTCCATTAATTCATCTGGAAAGGGCCAAAGACTTTTTAATCGTACAAATCCCACTTTGTACCCTTTCTCTCGTGCTTCCTCAATCGCTTCTTCCGATCCTCTAGCATTGATTCCATATGCCAAGAGTAGAACTTCAGCATCATCCATATATTTTTCTTCCCAATCATTAATTTCGGGGCGAGCAATCCTGATTTTATCGCAAAGACGTTTGATAAGTGATTCTCCCGCTTCGGGAGTCATTTTAGGATTTCCTTCTTCATCATGAGTTAAACCAGTTACATAAAAGGAATATTCTGTCCCTGCAATAGCCATGCCAGGTACAAGATCATCATCAAATACCTGAAACGGTTTGTATATATCAGGGGGAACTTGTGGTCCCTTCCGGTTTATTATTTCAAAATTACTATGGAAACTTACAGGTTCCATCATCTGTCCTAAAATTCCGTCCGATGCGACTATTACTGGTGTCCGGTATTTTTCAGATAAATTAAACGCTCGAATAGTTAAGTCATACATTTCTTGGACCGTAGAAGGTGCGAGAACTATAATTTCATAATCCCCATGAGAAGCATATCGTAATTGATAAATATCAGATTGGGAGGCATTAGTAGGTTGACCCGTACTTGGACCACCCCTCATAATGGTAACGATTACCATTGGGGCTTCCAGCATTACTCCCAAACCAACACTTTCGGCCATAAGGGAAAATCCAGGTCCCGAAGTTGCGGTCATTGCCTTCTTACCTGTAAAGGATGCTCCGAGACAAGAAGTAATTGAAGCAAGCTCATCTTCCATCTGGACGAATGTTCCATTAACTTCAGGAAGGCGTCTTGACATATAAGCCGCTATCTCTGAAGAAGGGGTAATTGGATATCCAGCAAAATATAAACACCCCGCAGATATTGCTCCTTCCGCAGCGGCATTATTACCAGTGGTTAGGATGGATTTTGGTTGAGTGAATGCTTTACTCATGTTAATCCCCCTCCTCCTCTATTTCTGTTTCTTTAATGAATATAGAAGCTGTAGGACACAATCGTTCACACATTCTGCATCCTACACAGGCTTCATCAGAAATAAACACAACATAATGAAGCATACGATTATTAAATTTATCAGGATCCGTTCCTAATAGTTCTTTTGGACAAAAAACGATGCATAATTGACATCCGTCGCATTTTTCATTATCGAAAATCACATCGTATTTCTTTTGAGGTTGAGGTGGTTTTAAGATTGGATTACGTTTTGATTCTAACATATACACTTCCTCTTAGTTTGTTTATTTTTTAGGAATCCATCTAATTGGATTCAGTAAATAACTCTTGATACAAATCTTTCCCAAGCTGAAAGCTTCGATTATTGACTTCTCTAAGCCGTTCTGGCATACTATCTAAAACTTGGGCGTAATGTTCTGGTTTAATCTTGATCTTTCCACTCTCAGATAAATATTGAGACACAAATCCTAAGGAAAGGATATTGGTTGCCCTAGACACCTTATTTTCGTCAGCTCTTCTGGTAATTGGTACTCTATGAATAGTACCTTCTTTAATAATTTCGTCAGCATTCTCTACGGTATTAACATCAATGAATGATAAAGTTTTCTCCCAAATGCATTCACTTGCTCGGAGGAACCCTTTTTGGTCAATTGCAATAAATAGATCGGCATCTTTATCACAGAAGGGATAAGATATCGGATTAGAGCTAAGTACGACATCGCAGAAAATAGGGCCTCCCCGAACAGAAGGTGTATAATCAACTGTGAGAGTTGCATAATAATCCGCGGCCATTGCAACTCGAACTAATACACTTCCCAAAAATTTGATGCCTTGCCCACCACGACCAGAAAATCGTAATTTTAACTTCATGAATATCTCTTATAATTGATGTATCTTGAAATTGTTTATGATAAATAATTATAATTAATTTAACAATTTTTTTTACTATTTATGCATCATGGATATTTAAGTCCCTTAGGCTTATTTCGGATTTATTCCCTGCTTTTTACTAATTTCCTCATTAGACTATTAAAATCTAACACTTCTATCTCATAATTATATTTATTCGCAACGGTAAGGAATTGATACTCACAAAAGGGACATGCTGTAAGCAATGTTTTAGTACCTACTTCCTTCATTTCCTCGAGTTTTTTCACTGTAGATCTTTCTGCTAATTCAGGGAAGGCAGCACGAACACCAGAACCCGAACCACAACAATTAGAATCTTGACGATTTTGCTTGAATTCCATATAAGGGATTTTAAGCGTATTTAAAATTGTTCTTGGTTCACTATATATTTCAAGATCCCTAGCTAAATGGCATGGATCATGCCAGATAATTGGTCCATTGACTTCAGTATTTAGTAAAGTCTCAACCTTCTGTTCAAGATTTCCCATTTTCGATATTCTTTCGAGTAGATATTGAATAAAGTGTAATAGTTCTGTTCCTTTAAACTTCTCCCCCAACTCTGATTTGAAAATATTTCTAAATGAAGTTAAGCATCCAGGACAGGTAAAGATAATTTGTTTGGGAGGTTTTTTATGCAATTCGTCCAACATGGGTTTAAGAATTTCGCCTAAGGAACTAGTATGACCAGTTCGGTATAAAATACCTGAGCAACACGTTTCATGTTGTAGGACTTTGATCTTGTCTCCCAATATTTTAAATAAATCTATGCTATTAAGTGCGATTTCAGGAGTTCGATAAATTGCCATACATCCCGGAAAATAAATGGTTTCAGCTTCCACATTATTTCTTAAATCCTCCCATTCCTGAGCTCGAGGAGCTGATTCTCCGAAAGGATTTCCGAACTTCTTGATATTTTCAACAATCTCTTCATGTGGTTTAGGAAAATTGTTAGCATCTACTAAGATCTTTTTCCCAGTGTTGACGATTTCTGGCACATTCACTCCAGAGGGGCAAATATAATGGCAATGCCCACATCCTGTACAAGAAAAAAGTCTTTGCTGAGTTAACTCACTATTTTGGAATCCAAGGTGAGGATTTTTGATCATTCCATGGACAATTCCTACTTTACCACGAGCATAAGAGCTTTCCCACCTCACATCATCATCAAATGCGGGACACTCATTATCTTGTGGACAGAAGCCACAAAGGCTACATTTCCAGACAATTCCCATAATTTCTTCTTCATTCACTTCAATCATCCCCCAGCTTTCCTAAAATATTTGAAACCTTGTTAGGAAATGAATAAATCTTCCCCGGATTTAAAACATTATTTGGATCAAAAATTGCTTTTATCTTTCCCATAATGTTAATGGCATCCTCACCATGTTCTAAGGGTAAATATGGTGCTTTCCACACGCCGCAACCGTGTTCAGCTGTAACAGATCCCCCTAATGAAATTGCTAATTTAACTAATTCAGTTTGAATTGAGCCAAGCTTTTGAACATCTTCTTCAGAAGTGATTGGGACAGTGCAAATCAAATGAACATTCCCATCCCCCAGATGACCATATCTAATACTTCCTAGTTTATTCTTCGTCATAATTTCAGCATATTTATTCATGAGTTCATTAATTTTGCTGAAAGGCACTGAAAAGTCTAAACTTGCAGGTAAATAGGTCCCTACATTTTGCACTGACGGAGTAAGACGACCAAGTGATGGACCAGCACCGTCTCTGGCTTTCCACAAATATTCATGCTTGATCCCTTCAAAGATTTCTGGATTTGATGAAGAGTCACTTTGTGTGAGAAGTTCGATAATTTTATTAGCGTAAGTAGAGGTCACCTCACTCTCTCCATCTAATCTTATGAGAAGAGCCGCTTCTGCCATTCGTATTGTAATTCTTGGAGTTAACCTAGATAAATACGCATTCATTCCCATAATGGTTATTCGATCTAGGAGTTCAAGGGACATGGGGGTTAATGTATCTTTAATTTCCTTAGCTGTAAGAACTGCTGCCTCAATAGAGTCGAAAAACCCAATGACAGTTTTAAAACTCTCGGGAAGGGCAAGAAACTTCAATGTTGCTTCGGTCATTAATCCTAATGTTCCTTCAGACCCAACAAATAAATTAAGCAAATCAAGACCGGAAACTGACTTTTTTACTAACCTTCCGAATTGAATAGCCTGCCCTGTTCCTAATACAGCTTTTAAATTTAGCACATAATCCTTTGTTGTCCCGTATTTTATAACGGATTCACCAGAAGCATCATTTGCAATCATTCCCCCAATAGTACACACTTCAGCTGATCCAGGATTACAAGGAATCCAATATCCGTTATCAGTATTCCGTAATTTTTTGCCTAGATTTTTATAGAGCACCCCAGGTTCTACAACTGCATAATTATCCTCAGTATTAATTTCTAGTATCTTATTCATTCGAGTAAAATCTATAATCACGCCACCTTCGACGGGTAAGAATTGTCCTCCAAAACTAGTTCCCGCGCCACGCGGTACTATCTTGAAATGTTCTTGATTTGCTAAATCTACTATTTGTTTAACTTGATCAGCATTTTGGGGTTTAATCACCATATCTGCTTTTAATTCGTAGTCTTTTTTAACCCAGCTTAGTGCACGGCTAAAACTATCATGAGAATAACAATAAAGTTCCACAGGATCATCAGTAACATATTTTTCACCAAAAATACTAATTATCTTTGATTTTAAAGAATAATTTATCATAAAACCTCAAATTGAGTTTTAAATACAATTAATTTATGTAAGACAGTATTACAAAAAAATTTGAAGTTTTAAATATATGAGTCTTAGAATAATTAAGGCTTTAGAATATCTGAGGTGACTGATATTCCCCGAATACTTCTCGCAGAACATCACAAATTTCTTGAATTGTAGCATAAGATTTTACAGTCTCAATCATAATAGGCATAATATTCTCAGATGAATTTGCAACCTCCTTTAACTGAGCTAATTTTTTTAAGACGAGATCTTCATCTCGAGTTGTTTTTACTTGATCTAGAGCATCTATTATCGTTTCAACGGCAGCGTCATCAAATTTATACGTCGGTATTTTATATTCTTCATCAGTACGAAAAGTGTTCACCCCTATTACTTTTTTAATGCCTTTATCAATTCTCATTTGTTCTTTGTAGGCATTATTCATTATCTCTTTTTGAATAAAAGCATTTTCCACCGCAACAGGCATTCCGCCCATTTTGTCTATTTTATCAATATATTCCAATGCTTTTTCTTCTAACTGCTTAGTTAAGTGTTCAAGATAGTAAGATCCCCCTAGAGGATCAACAACATCCGTGACCCCTGACTCATACGCAATTACTTGTTGAGTTCTTAATGAAAGTCTTGCTGAATCTGCCGTGGGAATTGCTAAGGCTTCATCTGGGCCACATGCGTGAAGGGATTGAGTACCTCCTAAGATTGCTGCTAATGATTGGAGAGTTGCTCTGATTATGTTTACTTGGGGCTGTTGGGCTGTTAATGTACTCCCTCCAGTATGAATATGGAACCTTAAAGTCATAGATTTAGAATTTTTAGCATTAAACCGATCCCTCATTAACTTAGCCCATAATCTCCTAGCAGCTCTTAATTTAGCGATTTCTTCAAAAAAGTTACTGTGAATAGTAAAAAAGAACGACAATCTCTGTGCAAAATCATCAACATCTACACCTCTTGAAAGAACTTCTTCAACATAGGAAATACCATCAGCTAAAGTAAATGCTAATTCTTGAACAGCAGTACTCCCAGCATCACGTATATGATAACCACTTATGCTAATGGTATTAAATCTTGGTAAAAATTTGGTACAGTACTCAATTACGTCTGCTACTAATCTTAAGGATGGTTTTGGAGGAAATATGTAAGCACCTCTTGCTATATATTCCTTTAAAATGTCATTTTGGACCGTACCTGTTAACTGTTCAGGTTTGACGCCGTGTTTTTCGGCGATAGCGATGTACATTGCTAAAACGACAACTGTAGGAGCATTAATGGTCATACTTGTAGAAACTTTATCAAGAGGAATTCCCTCAAAAACTTTTTCAAAGTCTTTTAAAGAATTTACAGTAACCCCGATTCTGCCAACTTCCCCCAAACATATCTCGTTATCGGAGTTGTATCCCATTTGAGTAGGAAGATCAAATGCAACTGATAATCCTTTTTGTCCTTGCGAAATAAGGTATTTAAATCGTTCATTGGTTTTAGAAGCATCGGCAAAACCGCTGTACTGTCTCATAGACCATATTCTTCCACGGTACATGTTTGGATACACCCCTCTGGTAAAAGGTGGCGCCCCAGGGAACCCAAGATCCTCCAGAAAATCGATGTTCTCAATATCTTCGGGACCATATACGTGCTTTAGGGGAATACCAGACGGTGTTTCAAATTTTTCTTGTCGTTCTCCCCTTTCAGTGAACTTGTTTAAAACTTCTCTTTCCCATTCAGTCCTGCTCTTTTTAATTTTTTCAAGCTCTTCTTTAGAAAACATGTCAAACTCACCCCTTAAATTATTAGGTAATAGGTTCGAAAACATAAGCATGGACTTCTTGTCCATCCAAATTATTACATATCTTTTTATAGACTGGTTTTAATTCCATTCCACTTCTTAAATTTTCTTGAGATGAAAGTTGACCGAGTGCTTTGATTCCATTTTTAAATTCAACAATCCCAAGAGCGTAAGAATCCTGGGTACGAAACTCGGCAGGAGGCGCTTTTAATATAGTATAAGTCACCAGTTTACATCTTTCCTCTGCTTTTACTAATGTGAAATCTATATTTTTACAATTTAAACATCTGATATGAGAAACATGCTGTAAAAATCCACATTTAGTACATTTTTTCCACGCAAGGTCTTCTTTTTCACTCAATTAAATCAATTTAAACTATTGTGAACTTAATTATAATAGAAATTGCATATTCAAATAAAGGTTTTTCCGAATAATTTTAAGCAGAAGTTCTTATAATTCTGTTGACAAGGATTTAAATTTTCGATATAATATTTCTATGATTGCTTCAAAAGCTTCAATCACACCCTGTCCTGTTTTTGCAGATGTTACGTAATACCCAAGAAATTTGTTTTCTTTAACCAAATCTTCGATTTTTGTTTTATCTAATGAATTTTCGTCAATTAAATCAACTTTATTGGCAAAGATTATTACTGGTACTTCTCCGCAATATTGAGTTATGTCTTTATGCCAGTTTAACACATGGTTAAAACTATCCTCACCGAGTTTGCCTTTTTCAAGACTGTATACAATTATTGCGGCTCTACTATTTTTGAAAAAAGAGGGACGGGCAAAGTCAAAATTGAGTTGACCTGCAATGTCATAAAAGAGTAATCTTATCGTATCTCCTTCAATTTCTTTTTCATAAACAGAAAACTGGGCACCAATAGTTCTAATGTAGTCTCTCTGAAACGAACTCTGAGTGAATCTTTTAATGAGAGTCGTCTTCCCAACTCTCCCATCACCGATTACTGATACCTTGAATCTAAATTTGCGCCCAATATCGTCCATGGAAATTATTCAAGATTTTCAAATAAGATTTCCTTTAATTAAAGGTTTTAATTTAACATAGATCAGTAACTCTTTAATTTAAAATTTTAGGTAAGTTTTCCGATAATATCTTCCGTCTTAAGCAAATAAAAAAAAAATAAAAAAAATAAAAAAAAATGTTAAATATTTAGTGAAAATCTCTTATTCCAAATTTATATTTTTCTGGATGTAAGAGAAGATCCCCCATTGTTTGTTCTCGTTTTCTGTTCTTTTTTGGCATTTTTACTCCTCCTTAAATTTTGGAAATAAATTTATTAAATTAATAATGTTCCTGAAGTGCTTTGTGCACTTCAGGATCGTTGGTTATTTTAATCCTTTCTACAAATCCTAAATTTTTACTTTTCTTCATATTTCGCCCCCTTTTCTTGTAAATATATTTTAAAAATGGAGGGGGTTGGATTTGCCCCCCCTCCCCTGATTTCTCCCTGATTTTTTTTACTCCGGTTTGTCGGATAAAGGAAATCAGCGTGATTATATAATAAACTCTTGACGCATTCCATGACCCTTGGAATGAACCTTAGCTTTCAGTTGATTCAGAGTATATGTTTCTTCAAGGTATTTGGGGTTGTTTTTTGCCTTGTTAACTAGTTTTCTTAAGGCTCTATCTTTTTTCTTTGATTTTGGTTTGACTGTCTTTGGTTTTTTTTCTTTATGTGGAATAAATTCAACCTCAAACCGTCTTTTATATTCTTTTTTCTTATCTAAAACTTGGACCATTTTTTCAAACACCTCCTTACTCTTTCCTAATTTTATATATTTTTGTTATATAATTCAGAATACCCGATCTAAATAATATTTATTACTGTAGATGATATCTGAAACTGCAATTTTTGACCTGGCGTCTTTAAGTGAAATCAAGCTTTCATGATACTTAGGATTGATGTTTTCAAACATTTTATATAGTTTTTCCGCTGCTTTTACCTGTTCTTCAGCATAATATTCGGCAATTTTTTCTTTCAAAATCAAATGTAATTCTTCAAGTTCAATTCGGGCATCATCCTTTACTATTACTTGCTCCATATTATTATCACTCTTACTTTTTTATTCTTATAATTAGTTATGATTAGGTTTAATATATAGTTTATATTGTGGAACTTCGTTTAGACTCTTGGATTATCATTAGATTATGCCTCTTTTCACTCACCAGTCTCGTTCTTTAATAATGTTTCCTCTTGAACTCTAATTAGAGTTTTAAGCAAAAAGTTTAAATAAACCATTACTTTATTTTAATTATAATAAAGACTTTTGATTTGGGAAACAAATTTTGGATTCTGCATGCAATTATCCACCAGATGAGATTTTGCGACCTATTATGGGTAAGCCAGATTATGAGTTAATCATTCTCTGGATTTTAAATAATAATGAAAAATGTTCCTGGTCAGATTTAAAAGAGAAAGTTAACAAATCCACTTTATCTCTTTACTTAAAAAAGCTTACAAGTAGCGAATATATTGTAAAGAGTGAATTCAACGAATATAAAATCTTACCAAAGGGACAAGAACGGTTTTATGAGCTATCTCAGACGAAGCGAGGGGGAAGAAGGCTTAGCCATCCCCCAAAAATTATACTTGAAAAAAGAAATTATGATCATTGGATCTTATGGATGGTGTATAATAATAATTACTGCGTTTGGTCTGATTTTTTAGAGGAACCTCTATCGATAAATCAATCCTCACTTTCTAAGAACTTAAATAGATTACTGGAAAAAGAATTTGTAAGAAAAGAGGAAAAGGAATATAGAATTACTCGACAGGGAAAGTCTGAATATGCTAAAATGCTCGATTATTATAATTTAGATAGACAATCGATTTTAGAAGAAGAAAGTAAAAGAATAGCAGATCTCACACAAAAAACTCTAAATTTCTATGAAAAATTCGAGATTAGTGATCAAGAACTTCAATTCCGGTTTCTCAATTGTGTCTTGAGGTTAGATTATGAAAGACTTCAGACGGTTTTAAAAAATGAGGAGAATTTTCACAAAATTTTGTTGTTTCTCTCAATGAATCATCCAAATGAATTTCCTCACTTTATTTCTTCTGAAGAATTTTCAGCTAGATACCAAATAAAGAAAACAACACTTGAGTATTACGTAGATGAAATAGTGGAGGGTCAGATATATCCCATCAGATTTTTTAGGTTAGACGTTTCTCCAGATACCTATTATTATTTCCAATCTAATGAAAAGATAGAAAAGATGTTACAAGTTATCACGGAAGAACATATAACCAAATTTACTTATTTAAACAAGCTTTTTGAAGATTCCTCTGATTTAGTCCTTCCTCTCGATATGAATTCTACTGTTAATACTATCTTGGAGGAAGCATGCAATCATATCTTCAACAAGGAATTAAAAAACTCGTTAAGAGCATTTTTACCAGAATATATTCGTTATTTAGCATATAAAATCGAGAAGAAGAAAAAGTTAGTAGGATATGCTGACAAATTGGAAGGTATCATTTGGCAAAATATTCCAAATTTATTTCAGTCGAGAGATACAGATGAAGTACACTACCAGTTTTCAGAACAACTCGAGGAAGCGAATAATGCAATTGCTGAGGACCCAGATAACCTAGAGTTATACTATTCAAAAATAAGAATCCTTATCTATTTTGACCAGTTCGATGATGTAATAACATTATTAGATGAAATGATTAGGAAGTTCCCTGAAGAAGAAAGTGATCTTAAGATTAAGAAAGCCTATGTTTTTAAAGAGAAGAGAAATTTAGAAGTAGGTCTGACATTAATTGAAGAATTGATTCAAAAATATCCTGAAGATAATACCTTGCTCCTCCATAAAGCTTATTGGTTACTATATTTAGGGAGAGAAGAAGAGGCGCTAGATCAAATTACGAGCTTAATAAGCGAAGAACCTGAAAACGGATTATTTCTCGATACATATGGAGAAATGTTAATGAATTTCGAAGAGTATGAAACTGCCGCAAAACAATTTCAAAATGCAATTGAAATGAGTAAAGACTCATGGTTCCTTTACCAGTCCTACATAAAACTAGGTATATGTTATAAAGAACTTGAGAAATATGATGCTGCCTTGGAAAATTTACAAAAAGGAATCCAGTTCACAGAAAAAGCATCAATTGAATCAGATAAAAAAGAAGAATGGCTTTCTATAGCAAACGTCTTTATCCTGGAAATTGAAGAATTGAAAAAGGATTTCTAACTCTGGATAGAAATTTGATTAATCAGAAGCGGGAATTGTTTTACTGCTTTTATTATATAATTCTTCAATAATACTATCGAATCCTTCGACGACTCCTTGCCCCGTTTTAGCTGAAGTTACATAGTGCCCAAGAAAATTATATTTCTTGCTAATTTTTTGAATTCTCGATTCATTGATATCCTTTTCATTTATTAAATCAACCTTATTAGCGAAGAACACGATAGGAATCTCACTACAGTACTTAAGCGTTTCATCATACCAATAGGTTATGTTCTCAAAACTTTTTTCACCGAGATTATTATTTTCGAGACTGTATACGATTATGGCAGCATTGCTTTTTTTGAAGAAAGAAGGTCTTAAAAAATGGAATGAATCTTGCCCTGCTATATCCCAAAATTGCAGTTTGATTTGCTCCTCATTAATCGTTTTGTTATATATTGATAATTCCGCTCCAATAGTCTTTTTATAATCCTTTTGAAAAGAACTGTGTGTGTATTTCTTAATCAGGGTAGTTTTACCAACTCTTCCGTCACCTACGACAGCAATCTTAAATACAAAACTATGTTGACTCATAGTTATCTAATTGTCAAAAAACCATTTGATTCCTATTCTATGTAATGTAAAACAGTTTCTTTAGGTTATAAAATTTATGTTTATTTATTCAATCCTCAATTTGTAGTCATTCTTTGCTTAATTCAAAACTTCTATTTGAAGAAAAGAATTAACTACTTGGCAACTATGTAGAGAGCGGTTTAAATTTGTTGTATAATTCATCGATTATGGTGTTAAACGCTTCTTTAACACGTTTTCCTGTTTTTGCAGAAGTTAAATAGTACCCAAGAAATCCATGCTTTTTTACAATGTCCTGTAATTCAGTTGGATCAAAAGCCTCCTCATTTATTAAATCAACCTTATTAGCGAAAAGAATAAC
>Ga0209536_100003958_pt1 | contig 23553 bp, 22 predicted proteins | sample DeeMarSeWOR28_12_FD_187461 | JGI IMG/M metagenome (GOLD analysis project Ga0209536, IMG submission 187461) | Marine sediment microbial communities from White Oak River estuary, North Carolina - WOR-2-8_12 (SPAdes) (version 2) | ecosystem: Environmental > Aquatic > Marine > Intertidal zone >...
CGGTCTCAATACCGTAGTCCCATACGATGACGACGAGTATGCACGCAACCGCCCCACCTTACGGCTGCATGCAAAGGAGGTGCACAAGATAGACTCGCAACTTGGTTTCCACCCTCGGATGGGAGCGTTTTCGAGGTTGTACAAAGAAGGGCTCTTGAGCGTCGTCAACGGCGTGGGCTGTGAGAATCTCTCTCGCGACCACGACGCAGCCATGAGTGAACTGGGCGGTCGCCTCCGCAGCCTGGGCGTTTAATCAACGAAGAATACATCACTTCTCAGATGAGTCAAAAATATGGATCGCAACTACTTTTAGAGAGCAATGGCACGCGAGATTCTGTTGGCCATATCCGGTGCTGGATCACATCTATCCGAGAGAGACTCGAGTAAGTCAAAACCCCTGGTGCTGATCAATTCTTTTGTAGAAGGCACTGTCTCACCACGATATATTTTATCCCAAAATGGTGAAACTGCCCGTTCCGAGGTGAACGGGCAAACTTTATTCGCAGATATCTTTCGTATCCACGTTGTAGGGTGTTGTCATATCAAACCAGGTGTCGGTAGGCTTGGTAAAAAGCGCTTGATTGCTTTTCAGCAGCTGCTGACGGACATCCTCATCCATCTTGGCGCGGTATAGGGATTTTACGGTTTTTAAATCTTCAATCGACAGATTTTTTGCATCGCGCAGATCGGCGCATCTTAGGTCTGCTCCTGTCAATTTGGCATTATTGAAATCGGTTCTCTTTAAATTTGCGAATCCCAATTGCGCCCCCCTCAGATCCGCATCACCCAGGTTCACCTCAGTCATCTTGGCCTCTCGAAAATCGGCACCCTGAAAATCACCTTGCCTTAGATCGGCAAGTTTCAGATTGGCGCCCCGCAAGTCGGCGTTGCGAAAATCTGATTCTCGCAGCCGGGCGCCCTTCAATTTCGAATTACGCAAATTGGCCTTGACCACAAAGGCCTGGTATATGTCGGCAAACCTCAGGTCCGCTTTTTTCAATAAGGCGCCTTCAATGGCGTTCAGGCGGTCTGATTGTTTAATTTTCCAATAATTCTCAGGCAGCTTCGTCACATACTGCTCTCTGAAATCAAAAAACACATCATAGCCGATCTGATGAAACAGCCACGGGACCAAGGCATGAATATCTTTATATTTCTGAAGATGACGTTCGGGAGTTCCTTTGAAAACACCCAAGGAAAGAGCCCAGACCACCAGTGCGACCAGCCCGACACAAACGATTGCGGAAATCTTTAGCTGCTTTTTAGATTTTAGAGGCACAGCTTCTCTTCCTTGAGGTCGGGAAGATCGGTGCAAAAGGTAAGCCATTAAGATGGCAAGCGTTATCAAAACGATGTGAAATCCGGTGACCGTCCAGTCACGCCGTAACAAATAGTGCATCCACAATCCAATGAACGCCGCCGGTACCGTAATCCAGGCCAACACCTTCATACCAGCGACTTCCAGCCAGGCCATCGTGGATCTGTCCTCCCTGGATACTTTCGGTTGGGAGGATAATATCAGCACCAAGCGCTGCAAGTGGAAAAGAAACCAGGCATAGATGCTGATCATCACCAGCGGTGCTATAAGATAGACGAGGTCGGCGGACATCCGGGTGCCGATGATCGGCAGAGAAGTTGAATTGATGGCCAGCGACACGTCATCGGTTGTTGCGATCACCAGCCAGGCATAAACGCAGGCATAGGCGCAAACAAGAAAAGAGATGATAAACATTTTGTTGGTCTTTTGTTTCTTGACACTTTGCTCCAGGAAATCCATCGCCAGTTTGAAATTGGAGCGGTAACGGGCCGCCCACTCAGTATTGGGCTGTTGCTGACCCTGCCAGTCCAGAGCCACCTGCAGGTCAGTTTCTTTGTAAAGACCTGCTTTGCCGGCGGCATGCAGCTCGGCGCTTTGTGCCAAGCGCTGGTATATTCGGGCAGACTCGGCTTCCTGGTCCACCCAATCGGCCAGGGTTTTCCACTGCCGAATCAGACTTTCATGGGAGATATCCACCAGTGGGTCGTCTGTGGCGGTGCGGGATGAAAGGACCAAAAAATTACGGTTATCGTCATTGAAGCGTTCGATGAGTGACATGATGGTTTGCGGCGACACCTTTTTACCGCAGATAGCTGTAATTTCACTGATCAAAGCGGGTCGGCGGATGCGCCGGTTGGCGGCATCGGTCTCGGTGAGGGCTTGAAACATGCGCCTTGCAATCAGACGATTTTTATCATCCAGATCTTTGAGGGCTTCATCGGCATGCAGGCGCAGCGCATTTTTAAGGGTCCCCGATCGTTCGTAATGCTCGAGATCGATCGGCCCGTTGTGGCCGTCGTTTGCCCATACATTCCATGTGCGCATGAGCACGTGTTGCAGCACCGGAAGATCATCCCGAGTGTCGATGCTTTCATTCAGCAGTCGATCCATGAGTCGGGGGGTCATATCGGCCCCGGCAAGCCGGATGGGACCCAGGAAGGCTTCGCGGCGTTGATCGCGGGTGAGGCGCGGAACCAAATATTGGCTGTTGTTCATGGCTTCCGGTAGCCCCTGAAAGGCGTCACATTCGCCTATAAAATCCGACCGCATGGTCAATATGACGTAAATGGGAACCACTGATTGTTCTGCCAGATACAGCAATATGGAAACAAAATCGGCCGCCTCCTCGCGCACCTCTGTCGTGCGTGTCTGCTGAAAGCGAAACAGCTCTTCAAACTGATCCACCACGATTAACAGGTTGCTGTCTTCAGCATTCAAAGTTGTCTGGGCCACATCGACAAATGCTTGAGCCCCCCGCCGTTGAACGGATTCCAGCAGTTTTACAACAGCATCGGGAGTGTCGGAACCGGTCAGGGAGGCCAGAGAGGCGGCCAGATGGTAAAGGGGCGCATCGCCCGGCTTGAACGTGACGATCTCCCACAAATCCCGGTCCTGGACCAGAAAACCGGCTTCCAGGTTGGGAATGAGCCCCGCCCGCACCAAAGAGGACTTGCCGCATCCGGAACTGCCCACCACGGCCACAAATCGATTGGCGTACAATTGTTTCAACAGGGCGTGGGTTTGTTCCTTGCGTCCGAAATAGTAAAGGCTGTCTTGGCTTTCAAAAGGACGCAAACCGACAAATGGATTATGTAGGGCGATATCGCGATTCATTGCCCCGCTCCACTGGAAAGGAGTCGTGCGGTAACCTGGGGATCGATGTGGTCTGACTGGCTGTTATCCAGTATATCGATATGGATCAGAGGCGGAAAGGATGGGATCTCCGGCCGGCCAGCGCCATGGGGTGCCAGAAACAGCCAGATGTGTTCGAGGCTTGATTGATTATCGTATTCAAACTGTTCTGAAATCACCTTGAAAGCCTTTTTGATGCGTCCGACCAGCCAGGCGGGGCCGACCTTGCCACAAACCAAAATCAGGTTTTTCACATTTTTCACGGATTGCTCGAATTTTATGAGGCTGACGGTGGGATCTCTGGATTCATGGTTGAAATCGACTGCAGCCCCTTTATCCATAAGAAAATCCGCCAGTTTAAAGGCATATCGCTGGTCTTTTTGGTGGGTATCGATGAGATAACTCAGGTGTGTGTCCGAAACATCGGTTTGCTGTAAACACTGATCAATGCGTTCACGTATAAGACTCACAAAATCGCTTTGCAGGCATTTGACAAACTCATATTGACCCAGCTCTCTGGGACGGTTTTCACAGCTTTGAAGAAACCGACGCTGCTCCTCGTTTTCGACGGCGGCGATGTCTAGATCGGAGGGAAGCCAAACCAATTGTTGAATTGACTGCTTAAAGGCCATTTCGTGCTGCTCGCGGGAATAGGAGGTTTCCTTGAGGTCTAAGATTTTTCGCCCCGGCCACTGATTCAGCAGGTGAATGGAAAATTGCGCCCCCGCAAGTGATTGGCTGACGGTATCGGCATGGCTTTTGGCATCCATGGGAGGTGGAATGTCTGTGACAATCTCCACGTTTTGATCTTGTGTTTCTGCGATAATGCGCTCCTTAAAGTCCTGAAGCGCATCAGGTACATCAGCTATAAAAATGGATATCTGATCGGTCTGGGGTATGTTTTCCGTCTGAATGGCTGGAGACGGCCTTACTTTCTGAATAAAGTCTTCGATCGCATCCACAATGGGCCGTAGTTGCTTATTGAATGCGCCGCTATCGTCCGGTGATGTAAAGTCGCCAAGGGTATTATCAGCTTCGCCGTCATTCATGCAAAAACCGCTGGTGCCCTCCAATTCAGCCGGCCAATCTGTGTACGGTATATTTTCAAGCTGGATATTAAAAAGACGAGATGAGTCACTGACACGCAGCCCGCCGCTGTGGCGACTATGGTACCGGTGGAAACGTCGCAATTCCTTCTTACAGTATTCCGACTTGAGGTAGTTGCGTGAGGTGAGCGCTAAAAAAATGGCGGATGAATCCAAGGCTTTTTGAATGGCATCGTCAAATACGGTATTGCCTCGCATGCGTCTTTTATCGCGCCAGATTTGAAGATCCGTCAGCCCCCGGCGCTTGCCAAGCCACTTGAACAGTTGGTCTTCAAACACATCTACCCAGCCCAGACCCCCAAATATTTGGGCGTTGTCGTTATGAGCGTAGCTGATGAAAATATCGTGATCGTAACCAGGTGACTGAGCCATGATGTTTAACTGTCTGAAAGAGATTTTAATCGGATATGAGCGATGTCTTGCTCATTAAAGGCTGTCATTTAGCACGCACGGATTTGCGAATTGAAAGCAGTGCACGGTCAATAATTGAAGTATAAGTCGTTGAAAATAATAGTCAAGCAGGAAACAAGCAGTGTTGTATCGCAAGCGGCGCCCTGGTAAAAAGCTGCTTAAAGGCAAATATAAGCAGCAGCCATCAAAGCACCTCCCATAAGGGACAACGCACTGTTTTATATGCGTTAAGAAAGTTATAATTTCATGGACGTCCCTTAAATGGTGTTAAGAATAAAAATATGTGGCCGATAATAATTCCAGGGAACAAGGTTCGGAAAACAAAGGGTGATTGGATCATGTTATCTTTGTGGGAAAACAGCCGCATGCGGGTATGGAAAGTAGAAGGGCGGGTGGCGAATTTCAGAGTCGGCGCGCATGAACCGGAAGGCATCAATTATAGCTTTTACTCTGCTTTCCGGCCCAGAGCCAAACAAAGAGGCACCATGTTTGGATGCCCTGGGCTTGGTGAGTATCACAGGACTTTTCATGGGGCTGTGCGGTATGACACATTAACGCTGGTAACACATGAGGGTAAACAGCTGCTCCTAAAAGATGTCATTGCAATTAAAAAATTTCAACCATTCATTTATACAGGCAACCGATGCGCCCTGTACCTTTTGTCAGGGAAAGATTCCAATGAGAGCACTATGATATTTGCCCTTGAAACGGGAAACAATCAAGTGGATGATTTAGCCGGCATCGGTTCCATGGGTGAAATTTTAATGTCAAGTGTTCGACGTCAAATAAAAATCATAGCAATTCCAGCTGCCTTCTCGATTGGTTTGTTTTGCGCGATGATTCTGCCGACGGTTGCAAGTATTTTAGGAGGGATCGTTTATCTTGGGTTTGGTATCATCTGTGCTTTTATGATGCCTTTTATATTCATTGGCGTGACCGTTTTAAAGAAGAACCTGCAGTTTTATCCATCAAACGCGGTTTTACAAAAAATTTTGCAGCAAGAAGGATTTACGCAGTATGGTAAATGGGGAGTTGCATCTTGATTTGAGGCCGAACTGATTTCTGATGAAATATATAAGTTGATTTCAAAAAAAGTTTTGGTGATGATTCGATGAAAAAAAGGATTACCCATTTTGTTATGGCATTGTCTCTTTGTGGAGCTGTGCTCTTTTCATGTTCAAATACCAAAGATGCAGAAACAGAACCGGAAAAAGGAATGATTGAAGAAATGACTCATAAAGCGGCCAAAAAGACGGTCAACCGGATTCGCACGCCGCTGAACAAAGCGCGCTGCGCCGCAAGCCAGGAACAAGATCGATTCAAGAATGTGGCTGAATCCTTAAATGATCAGTGATCAAACCGATTAGCTGCCACCATCTCATTCTCTTGCAAGCATCATGTATACTATGCTTCGACCAGGATTGTTGGCGACCTCACCCCCTTGATGTTGCCGCTGATTCAGATACTTTGATATATTCAACCAGCTATGATATCCATTTATTTATTTGGCTGCAGGATATCCATAATTGATTTGTGTGCTATTAACGACAGCTGAATGGTAGACGTGTTATGGCGTTATTTTATCAGATCATGTTTAAAATACTTTTAGTAGCTGCAATTTTAGCCGGATGTGCCGCCACGGAGGGGATCAAAGATACCGATCCGGTTTCAGTTTTAAACCAGGGTATCGCATATGCAGAAAAAGACCAGCATGATCGATCCATGGCCTATTTTAACAAGGCCATCGAGCTAAACCCTAATTATGCAGAAGCTTACCTTAATCGGGGTATTGCTTATAAAAGACTAGGCCAGGATGACCAAGCCATGGCTGATTATACCAAGGCCATCGAGCTAAATCCGAATCTTGCGATGGCATACAATAATCGCGCAGTGGTCTTTGGGCAGAAAGGCCAGCATGACCAAGCCATTGCAGATCTTACGAAAGCTATCGAGCTAGATCCGGATATGCCTGAGTTTTACAACAATCGTGCGATTGCCTTTAGAAAAAGAGACCAGGCGGATAAAGCCATCGAGGATTGCAACAAAGCTCTGGAGCTAAATCCGAGGTCTGCTGAGGCTTATATCAACCGGGGCAATGCCTATGTCACTAAAAACCATTATGATAAGGCCATATCTGATTTCAACAAAGCCATAGAGTTAGATCCCATGTCTGCAGATGCCTATTTCAATCGGGGCGTTATTTATGCATCCGGCAAACGCGACTACGATCTAGCCATTTCTGATATCAGCAAAGCCATAGAAAGAAACCCCAGGTTGTTTAAAGCGTATTACAGTCGGGGACTCATCTATGATGCCAAAGGCAATTACCAGAGGGCGGTTATCGATTATAATCGGGCAATTGAAATTAATCCGAAGTTTGCCAATGCCTATGCCAAGCGGGGCGTTTTCTATGGCCGAATAGGCCTAACGAGAAAGTTTTGCCTTGATTTAAAAAAAGCGTGTGATTTAGGTTCCTGTAAATATTATGATATTGCCAAAAATACGGGTGCCTGCCAATAATCACCTCTTGATAAGGGCATGTCTGTTCGCACTTCTTCTGGTAATCATGTCTCAATGCGAATTCTGGGTCGGACAGACCCTGCGTTCACGACTTTGCTATATTCCTGTGCTGTGGGGCCAACATTACTTATCTAGTCGACGCTGTTGGGCTTTTTCTTTTCGGTTAACAATGTCTTCAACACATCCTCTTTGCCGATAATTCCAACGACTTTATCACCCTCCATGACAGGCAGTGTGTGATATTTTTGGTCGACCATTAATTTAGCGACATCCTCGATATCGGTTTCCGGGCTGACAGTTACCGGGTCGGGTGTCATGGCTTGTTTCACCGTCAAGGCCGCAATTTTTTCCACCTCTTTGTCAATTCGCTTTATGGATGTTAACGGAATAAAACTCTCAAGCAAAGTGAACACAGATGGAATGGGAAAACGCTTTTGCTGGGCGACGAGATCACTCTGGCACAATATGCCAACCAGCCTGCCAAAGGCATCCAGTACCGGAAGCCCATTGACCCGCTTTTCCAGAAGAATTTTGGCGGCATTCGAGATCTCGGTATCAGGAGAAACTGTAATGAGCTCTCTTGTCATAATGTCTTTTGCCTTTAACATAGTAAGATTTCACCCCTTTCAGTGTATTTTAGAAACAAAGCAAGCTTATGCTTCTCATCTTGAACCCTGGCGCCCTATTTTTTATCATCTAAACAATGAACCAATCAACTATTTAACAGTTTAACCTGACTCGCTAAAGTGAATTTTACCTGATCGCGAAGGCCTGCAGAGAGCTCTCGATGCGGCGACTTGTCGCGGCGGACCTGACCAAAGCGGAATCATGCGCGAAGACAGGCTGGTCAAGGCGTGGCTCAGTGGTGTCAAGGCGGGTCTGCAAGATCTAAATTTTTAAACACGTTGAAATTCAAAATCCGCAACCCACAAATCGCAACCCACAAATCGTAACCCACAAATCGTAACCCACAAATCGTAACCCGCAAATGGTTGACCTGGCAAATTTTGATCGTATCTTTTTAATTAAATCCCCGTTAATTTAATTGGTCCAAAATATTGGCAAAGGAGAAAAAGATGCGGCTTGAAGGCAAGACGGTTGGTATCCTCGTCGGTCCCGGATACGAGGATTTGGAATTTTGGGTGCCCTATATGCGTGTCAAGGAGGCGGGCGCAGAAGTCAAAGTGATCGCAACCAAGGCTGAAGAAACCTATACCAGCAAAAGCGGCGGGTTGACTGCCAAAAGTGAAGTTGCGGCCAGTGAAATCACCGCCGATCAACTGGAGGCCTTGCTGGTGCCGGGGGGCTGGGCGCCGGACAAATTGCGGCGGGATTCAGCAGTTTTGCAATTGGTAAGGGAGATGAATGCACAGGGTAAAATCCTTGGATTTATCTGTCACGCAGGCTGGGTTGCTGCAAGTGCCGGAATTTGCGAAGGCAAGCGGGCAACCGGCAGTACCGGTATCAAAGATGATCTGGAAAACGCAGGTGCCATATGGGTAGACGAACCTGCGTTCCGTGATGGAAACCTGGTCTGGGGACGAGTGGTGGCGGATATTCCGGATTACTGCCGGGAACTGATCAAGGCACTCCAGTAGGCCGCATCGATATTCTTTCAAATAGAAAGTTATAATTTCATGGACGTCCCTAGAAAGCTTGATTTTTCGGTAAACTTGAAATAGGGTACAGAAATTTTTTAGAGCAGATGACGATGAATAAACTTTTGAAAAAAGAGATCCGGGCGCATGGGGTGCGGCTCCTATTATCCCGCCACCCGGAGATACGAAAGCTCAAACGTCAGCATTACCCGGCCTTCCATGGCAATAAACACTGGTCCTCCAGTTGGTTGCTAATGGACTATATCGGGCATAAAGGGCTGCCCAAAAAAGCGCATCTCATGGAGGTGGGCTGCGGCTGGGGACTGGCAGGAATTTATTGTGCAAAAAAACACGGGGCTATTGTTACTGGCGTGGACAAGGATCCTGATGTGTTTCCTTACTTGCGGCTGCACGCCGATATCAACCGAGAAGAGATCACCACCTTAAAAGCCGATTTGCGAAAAATAAAAAAGAAAGATTTGAAACAGATGGATGTGTTAATCGGCGCTGATATATGCTTTTGGGACAACATGGTCGACCCATTGCGAAAGCTGATTCAAAAAGCGCTGAAAAACGGTGTCCGGCAGGTGCTCATATCCGACCCCGGAAGACCTACCTTTGAAAAAATCGTTGACTTTTTTAGTAAGCGAGGGATCGGTGAGGTGTATGATTGGGATACGCGGCGACCCAAGTCCATTGCAGGAAGAATTCTCAGAATAGATTCAAACTCCGGATAGATCCTACCGTTCTAATACTTTGGTATTAAGATATTCCATCCACAATTTTAATGGGTCGTTGATAGATATGGTCAAAACGGAAAATTAGTCCGGTACGATTTTATATACCTTGTCGTTTTCTCTTACTTTTTCAGACACCTTAATACCGACGCTGTCACCTTTTTCCACCTTTGTCACGGGCTTGTGCTCAATTTGCATTGAGCTTACCCTGGATTCAAAATCGGTTGTGTACCCCAAAAAATGAAGTGTATCACCCACCGAGACACTTCCGTCCGTTATTTCAACTGCAGCGACTGAGATGTTACGAAAGTAATTGGAAACAACGCCGATTATTTTCTCTGCCATTCCAAAGCCCTCGCTGTTGAATGTTTGATAATTAAGTAAAAACAAACATGTTGTAAAAGGTCTTGTCTAAAGTTCTCACGTTCGATGGTGGATCATTTCAAAGTCAGGAGGCTTATCCGCTGCTATTGGATACGGACTCGAGCTGTGTTTTGCGAACCTGGATTGGAGGCTATTTTAGCTGCTCAAAGTACTGCGATCGAAGGGAATGGTCGAAACAGAATGGAACTCGCGGTCGAGGCTGAATTTTGTCGATATTTTAGGACTAAATAGCAAAAAATTTTTATTAATGTCAAGGGGTTTAGCAAGAAAGGGTATAAAGAGCATCCATCTGGAGTGGCTAACTTGGACAACGTCATATTATCAATCTGAGTAACGAGCATCGGCGGCCTGTCCCGGTGGGGTCTTGACCCAGACGAAAGCTAACCAAAGCGAAGACGGCTCGCGGCTATTTGAAATTATGCCATCACCCCCTTGCCATCACGTCCTGGTGTGTTATTTTTGATCAGGGAGGTTAAAAATGTTTAACCTTATCGTAGATGGTGTTGGAGCCCTAAGTGCGATAATGCTTGTCTGGTGTCTGGCTCGAATTCATTTGAGCAAGGCTCAAAAAAATAGTACATCCGATTCCATCTGGTTAGAAGATTACCTTCAAAAAATAACCCGCATCACCGGCCATAGCGTATACGATACCTTCCATAAATCTTCAGAAGACTGGCATATTCCTGCTGATAGAGTTGATAAAGATTTCAACAGCTATTTGTCTTCTCAGATCATACCCTACTATGTAAAAGATTTTATTAGAAAAAGCAAAAAGCATATTGATGAAATATACGGGGGCAAAACCAATTTTTTCGCAGACAAAAGACTGTTACTTTTCTATACATTGCTGACCTTGTTGTTCTGGGGCGGGGCTGTATTTTTGAGTCTTTACGTCTTGCCGCATATTATAGCGGGGGAGATCCGGGAAGTGTATGTGGTTACGCCGCCTTAGCAAGCTGACATCTTATTAAGACACAAGCCGTTTGGCTAAATTGTCGATATGCCGGTCATCCGTTCCGCAGCATCCCCCAAGAATTTTCATGCCCAATTCATCATGAAGGCCCGCCACCGCTTTTCCAAATGCTTGGGGGTCTTCTTCGACCAGTTCTTCACTATCGTTGAGTTCTTCAGGGTCAAGAGCGGCTGTATTGGCCAACAATCCCACCACGCGCTGTCTGACAGTTGAAGACGAATGCGTGTCGTGCAGCATGGCGGATTTGAAAATAGACGCATGCGTGCAATTGGCCATAAAGGCTAAGGGCTTTGGATCGATGTTGTCATCGATGATGGAAATAGCTTCTTTTAAAGGTGTACCATCAAGCAGCGTGCCTGCAGCGCGGAACACAAAGCTCATAATGTATGGTTTTCCGGTGGCGGCCAGGGCTGTTGCCAGACCGAGGGCCTCACTGAGTGCCGGTAAAGTGGCGGCCAGAAGGAAGTCCACACCTGCTTCTGCGAGCCTGTCGGCTTGCCATGAATGAAACCTGCGTGCATCTTTTGATGAAAGGGCCTCTGACTGATTGTATGCGTCTCCACGGCAGCTCAACAGACCGCAGATGACGATTTTATGAGCATAGTCGCCATAGCTTTGCCGCATTTCATCAAAAAATCTGAAATTGTCACCGTTCACATCTTTTTTCTCATAACCGGCATTTTTAATACGTTCCCGACTGGCACGCCAGGTCGGCGTCGAAAGAAGCAGGGGGAGGTTATATTTGCGGCCAATATCAAGATACTGTCGATAGATTCCGGATAGCGCAGCACGCTTTTGCGGTTCATAGATAAACGCCGAATTAACAATGTGTGGATCAAGTTCAAATGCGCTGTTACGGCGCAGTCGCTCAATAACAGCGCCCTCACCCAATATGCATTCAGATTTCTCAAAAAATTGCGGAAAAGGTAAATGGTTCAAAACGCTCCCTCCTTTACCGGCAAAAAGAGGACAACGAAATGGTTAACGAAGGGGGAATATTTATGATTGAATCTCAAGTGTTACGCCCTTTAATATTTGCTCACGTTCTTTTAAGCACATATCCAGGCGTTGGTGTGTCGGAATGCCCTTGTCAAAATCTTCAGCCACCCTCTTTTTAAGTTTGATTAATTGTTGTGATTGGTAGGACAGGTTTCGAATACTGTTTATTTCATCTTTTATGGTCATCTTCTATCCTCATAATAGGTCCCGCATACAACTGTCATCCTTTCCATTCGCAACTTAAGAAACATAATTAAGTTGTCAATCGATTACCCGAAGTCACCTTCATTGGATGAATTATAAAACCATTCTGATTTATTCTATAATCCACTGATGTACAACTGCTGCAACCAGCCAGGAACCAAAACTTAGAAATAGGACGATTGGTAGTGAGAAATGTTTCTTGAAACAAAGGATTGCGACGAGAAAAAAAAGGATATTCGGCAGGATTCCCCACAGGGCACCCTTGGTAAAATTCTGCCTAATGCCCGGATCACCCTTATTTTCTAAATAGACCCAGACAGGCACCAGAGCGCCGGTCAGCGGCATAACACCCACCAGTCCGGCGGTGGTCGGCAATTTTTTGCCACTGCTGTGGCAATAAGAATGATGGCAATGCTCAAGATAGTTTTCAGCAAAATCTGCATGGATTATTTTTGGTTGTCCCTGGCGCCGGTTTGAAGTTGCGCCTCCATGCATTTTTAATGCTTTGCAACCTGCTTGCCCAACATAGCCTTAACGGCACCTGTCCTCCAAAGTAGCCAGCTACGGAGGTTGAAAGGCTGGACTCCTGAAACCAGAGTTTGACTGCTCAGTCCAGCAGTTCCATCAGTTTCCCGCAGCACGGTGGAATGCGGTCGCCGGCCTTGAGGTTGACGAACTTGTTGCATGTCTGGCAATAACAGGTGCAGTCCTTGTCCGCATAGACCGCAGGGTATTCCTCCTCACCCTTTTCTCCTTCGACGGCAAAGCGGGCCGTATTGTTTTTTTCAGGGACATATTCACCCACAGGTACAAGTTTCTGATTGAAGCGGGCACAGTCTACCAGCATGCGCCACAATCCTTCCAGCATGGTCTTTTCGTAATCGGCTTCGGGCGTAAATTCAACCAGGGTTTTGCTGAGTTCGATCTTCATTTGCGTTCCTCCTTCCTCGATCAATTAAATAATCAGATGGTCACGGGTGGATATTCCTTAAACCTTTGGACTCTAAGGGAACCTACCGGCCGTACTGTATGCTCAAATGGCTGACCGCTTTGCCCAGCGCCTTTCTTAATTTTTTGCCACTGCTCTTTTTAGAAAGGAATTGCTCGATTACTTCCTGTTCCAGGTCTGCGCTTCCTGACTTGCCATCCTTGAGTAAGGTCACCCTGTAGAGGTTCTTTTTTCTGCCCGGCTCGACGGCCATGAGCTGGACCCTTTTGTCTATTTTCTGGATTTCATTGCGCAAAGTCTTTTCAATCACATCAATCGTAATTTTAGACATATTTTAAATCCTTTAATTGACGATTTAACCTGATTTAAGAATTAAGGACCTTGAGCTTAGCGGTGATCAGTTGGTTGTGGTCCAGCCTCAGCAAGTTTTGCAGTTTGCCCATCAGATAGTGCTCGTGCTCGTCCATTTTACCGTCAACATAGACGATGCGCCAGAGGGTTTCGATAATTTCAATCTTCTCGTCGGTTGAATAATTCTCGTTGATGAGCTTGGCAAATTGCCACAAATCAACGCTTTTTTCCAGTTCCTGTTCAGCTTCCGCAATCAGGGCGTCTGCGTGCTCCTGGGACAAACCGTATTTTTCTTTTAAGATGGATAGGATTGTATCCATCTCGGTATCCGTAAATTCCTCATCGATGCGTGCTATTTCGACAAACAGCGCACAGGTTGCAATGCGAATGTCGTGTTCTGTCGTTCGGTTTGTATCTTTGGAAATTTCGGCGCCGGGCTTGTCGAAAAATCGTTTGATCTTGCCAATCATTTAGATATTCCTTTTATCTGCTTCCGTGCATAGCTTCCTGGTTTGCCTGCCATGCTATTTAGTCACCAGCTGACTACCAAATAGATTTGATTCAAGTCAAGAAATTTCAGGTCGAAGAGATGGTTTTGGAAGAAGTCGCTCGCTGATTGTTAAAAAGAAACGGCATCTGATCAACGGGCGTTTTCAATTAAAACTATAATTTCTACAACCATCTGTAAATATGATCAATAGTTCCACGTGGCCCGCCCGGATAACCCTGAACATCTGTACGATCAACTTTGAATCTGTCTGTATTCCCTTGCCATCCGGTTCCGATGCCTTATTGTTCTATTGGGGAGATTAAAATGCTCAATACGATAATAGATGCCATAGGAGCTGTTTGCGCGGTAATGCTTGTCTGGTGTCTCGTTCGTTCCTACTTGCGTAAAGCCGACGATAAAAATGAAGCTGCTCAGCTTGTAATAGAAGATTATATTCAGAAGATCACGCAGGCGACGGGCATCAGCGCTTATGAAACATTCTGCAAATCAGCCGAGGAATGGCATGTTCCCCCCGAAAGAATTAAAAAAGATTTCAATAAATATCTGTCATCTCAGACAATACCTTATTATGTAAAAGACTTTGTCAGAAAAAGCCAACCGCATATAGACGAGCTATACAGAGGTAAAGGCACGTCTTCCACCGATAAGCGACTTTGGATTTTTTATTCCCTTCTCATCCTGTTGTTCTGGGGAGGGGCCGTTTTTATAAGTTTATATGTTTTTCCGCATTTCTGGCCGGAGGAGTTCCGGGCAACCATTCATATTGGGCCACCCTAATATGCCCGTATTATAATTAAGACCACTCACATTTCTCTTCAAGGCAGCTGCTGATTTTGTATAAATGATATCTGAATATATAATCCTAATGCTATCCTCTATTGATAATACCCGAACAGCAGAGCTCGAAACCCGGAACCGTTGAGAAACCTATCTTGACAGGGCATATTTGATGACCACATTTGAATCACCAAAATCATTTTCAACCCTTTTCTAAATAGAGGAGATGATAACCATGAGAGCTTATAAAATTATTTTCAGCTGTTGGCTGACCATGATGTTTTGCACAACCGCCCTGGCCTATGATTTACAGCAGGGCATGCATGGGATGAAGTGGGGAAGTTCCGTCGCAGAGAATAGCGATTTGAAAAAAGTCCATGAAACTGAGCTGGCCAATTATTACGCTAAACCGGACACCCTTTATCAGATCGCCAGCCAGCCTGTGCCGGGTGTTTTTTACGGCTTTTACGATGATAAATTTTTCGCCGTTTTTGTCAGGCTGCGCTCACTCGATCAGTTTTCCAAACTAAAACAGGCATTCGATACAAAGTATGGCGACGCCAAAAGCTCCTATAGCAGCCAATCAAAGCAACAAGTGTACCGCTGGAATGACGGCGATGTAAAGATCAAGTTAAAGATGATAGAAACCATGGGGCAATTCAAGATGGCATTTTACTACTCTCCCTTATCGACCCAACTCAACGAAAAGCGATTGGAAGACATCCCGCCCGACCTATACAAATTGATAGCGCCTAAAGAAGGCGAGTCAGCTAAAGTAGCACCCCTGTTAAGCGAATAAATACAGATATATGAAAAACACAGGTAATGGGGCACGGCGTTGGATTATGGAAACGAACAGAGCAGGTGGGGAAATAGAATCTGATATATTTTGGACGAGAAAGTCAAAATTTTATGGAGGTTCCTTTAAGCTATGCATTTCCCTCCAATGCCACGGGGAAAAGTACTGATCCCGGAGCTCCCATATGCCTTTAAAGTTTTCTTTTGCTTTTCTCTCAGCAATCCGGTAAGCGTTGATCTCCAGATTCTGAGGCAGAGTGCCTCTATACACTTCGGCCAATCCTGCATGAATCATTCTAATGTTGATGTTGACATTTTCCAAAAAAATCTCCCCCAGCCATTTTCCGGACGCATCTTTTCCGTATAATTTGATATGAACCTTTTTGTTGAGTACAAAAGCGGCAAGATGTTCTTTGGCTTTAATGCTGAAGGGTTGCCCGGGGAGGTGCTGTTTCGTCGATATTTCCGGAGCATCGATACCCACCAGGCGGATGGTAGTTTCCCTGCCATTTTCGGAAACGATGACGGTATCTCCATCATAAACACGAATAATGATGAATTGCTCGGCCAATGAGGAAGCAGGAATAAAAAAAAGAATGCTAAAAAGTGAAAAGGAGATAATGGATCTTAAGATATTGGACATACTTTCCAAATATTTACCTTTAAACCCTGAATCCTGAACCCTGCTTGCCGCGGCGACTTATGGGGTCGACTTGTCCCGGCGTAGCGTTTTAATGCGAAGACGGACTTGTCTGGGCTTAGCTTAAAAAAGCGAAGCCTGTTTCCTTATAGCCGCGCCTGACGATGAGGTTCAATTACAAAAAGACCATGTGACACAATAATAAATTAATCATTCCATGTGCGCCGGCAAGTTTACAGAGACCTTGCTCTGCCTTGATAGTTATCCATACGTTTGATATCCATAACACAGGATACTATCAGGTGCCGTATTAATTCACATAATTTGAAATTTCTATGATGACAGTCAAAAAGGAGATGCCATGAAAGTACTTCGACAGATTGGCTCAGTGGCTTTCGTGCTCGGGCTTTTTACCGTGTTATTTGTTGGGATATGGCACAGCCGTCAAGCTCAACTAATCGTGTGCTTGAAACCAATACCAAACACCAAACACTAAACACCAAACACCAAACACCAAACACTAAACACCAAACACTAAACACCAAACACAAATCTATTCTTTTCTACCAACTATTTTGAGTCAATTTCCCACAGTATTTTGTGTTAAATTCCACAATATTTCTTCCAAAGCGAATGATCCCTAAAATCAAATTTAAGCTAACCTCTTAATATATAACCATTTTGTTAAACCTTCTGATTTTGGCATTTGATTTGCTTCTAAGATATATGCCCGGGGAAAGCGTTATTGAAAACCGGGTTCTACAGCGATAAAGCTGAGCTCTTTGTGAGTAAGAGACGGGAAGCAACAGGTCTTAAGCGGGCAACCAGGTTGCTTCTAAAACAAGCTGACTTGTTTTTTTGATTGCAGGGTAGGGTGCCCTTAACAAATAAACAATCTACAATTCTGGAGCTGAAAATGGAATTCATGGAGCTATTGATTGGCGTTATCATTGTAGGGATTGTTTTTGTTATCTATCGGATCCTTGATAAAAAGATGGGTCCATGATCTTCGTTGAGATGTCCAATTCGTGCCGCAGATAAGGAGGCAGAGATGAGATGGTATAAATTCACGATATCAGATGCAGAAATTGCACCAATTGTGACACAAAAGATAAAAGAAAAATTTGATCAACTTTTTTGGCCTTTGCCCTGCCCTGAAGGCGTAGCAGTTTATCTTAAAAAAACCGAAAGTGGCCACGGTACAATTTATTACCTAACGCCGCCCTGTGAAAATTCTGTTAAAGCATTGATAGCTTCTTGTTCTGCAAAAGCTTGTGAAAAACCGGATATGGATTCATTAAAGTTTGTAGCTGGAGATTCATCATTTTTGAGTTGAAGAGTGATTATTTATTAGCACCTAGTATAAATGGAGACGCTGTTGATTTGTTGCGTATTTTCATCCCGCGCAACTATTTTTGATGGCTTCAGGCTCCGGGTTCAATGGTCTGGAGCTTGGCACTATACGACACCACACACAAGGTTCAGAGTTTGCAGGCTATGTTTAGGAAAGTTATAATTTCATGGACGTCCCTTAAACAGAAGAATAATTCAAGCCGTATCACTTAAAACGCTAAGCTAACATGACATTTAAAATTTTCTGAAAACTGGGCCGCAGGCGGGGTGTGGTATTAAATATGGCGTTTATCTGCTGGGTGGTTAATCCGTCCAAAGTCATCGTACCTGAATCGATCTGCTTTTTGACTTCGCGACGAATTTGGCTGGTATTGTGGAGAAGCTCAGTCCGGGTTGCTTCCTGCTCGCGACTCAAAATGATGGCCGCCAACATCTGGTGAATGCTTCGGCTGGCATGGCATGTCGGGTGTTCTACCACGATCGGTGTGAATTCGCGGGCGGCTCTGTGCACCACCCTGTCCAATGGAATGGTACCCAATATCCCGATATCCAAAAAACATTTATCTTTTACCAGTTTCTGCATTGATTTAGCAATCCGCATATCCTTGCTGCTTTCAGTCATATTTAAAACGATGGATAAACGAAATTGTTCAAATTGCTTTTTCAGTTCAAATAATGCGTGGGGATAACGGGTGCGAACCTGCTGAAAGATGAAATCCAGGGAATAATTTTTGGATTTTTCCAAGGAACCGTCTTTGACTTGCTCTGCCAGATCCTTGAGCTGCTTATGTCTGGCAAAAAATCGCTCTAAGAGGCGCATTTTAGCGACCTTGACAAAGGCGTAACTGTCCAAAACCGATGCCGGTTCCGTGCCGGAAACGACAATTTTTTGATCTGCCTGCAAAAAGAAATCCAGTCCATTATAACTGGTATCGCCGCCCAGATCGATGATCAGAAAATCAGTTTCCAGCGCTTTTAGGTGCCGTATCATTTTTAGCTTCCGAAAATAGGGCAGATTGGCGCTGCCCAGCCTCGAAGAATCGCCCCCGATCAATGACAATCCTTCAAATGCGGTGGGTGTGAGGATGTCTTGAATCGAATCTACTTTCTTATCCAGAAAATCTTTCCAGGTCTTGGTAAGACTTTTGACGCCGGTGTAAAGATGGATGTCGGCACCGCCCAGGTCAAGGTCTGCCAGCACTACTTTCTGGCCCAAAAGAGACAGCCCTACCGCCAGATTGGCCGAAAGCATGGATTTTCCGACCCCCCCTTTGGCGCCTCCTACCGCAATCATTTTTTGGCTGGATTTACTGATTGAGGAAGCAGCAGGACCTATTTTCGAATTTTCAGCCTTCCGAACACGAAACGGAATGGGAATGATCGGCAACGCCTCTGTCGCTGATTGCATGAGAGGCGAATCAAGCTTTGGTAAAAAGGTTTCGACAGGCTTTCTTTCGTGCTCATCAGGATTGGCAAAAAATGTTTCTAATGGGGCTTTTTGTTCGTCCTGCAGATCTGCCGAAAACGCCTTCGCTTGCAATGGATCATGATTTACGTCAGAGATCAAAGAAGTATCTTCTATCTCATCGCTGCCGTCAGAAAGATTTTCCTCTGTGGATACGTCTTCATCCTGATGTTCTTCTAAAGATCCAACTTTTTCCAATTGGTTTTGATCTTCGTCTGAGAGCCCAGAGGCATCATCGATTCCATCAGAGCTGTCAGAAAAATTTTCCGCTGCGGCTTCTTCTTTGTCCGCAACATCTTCTGATGACGCAATTTGATCTAATTGTTCTTCATTTTTGTCTAAGATCAAAGCGGTTTCTTTTATCTCGTCCGGACAGCCTGCAAAAATTTCCTCCAAGGATAATTCTTTCTCCAAATGCCCTTCTGAAGACGTAACAATATGAAATTGTTCTTTATTTTCGCATATAAGCCTGGAGTCATCGTCCATCTCATCGGGGCTGTCAGAAAACGTTTCATCTGATGATGCTTCAGGATCTTGAGGATCTTCGAAAGACCCATCCTCCTGAAATTGTTCTTTATTTTGGCCTGAAAGTTTTGGAGCCTCATCTGCCCCGTCGGGACATTCAGCAAAAATTTCCTCTAAGGATAATTCCTTTTCCTTATCTTTGGCCGAGAACGCAAAGGCACCTTTTATCGCACCAGGACATTCAGCAAGAATTTCCTCCAAGGATAATTCTTTTTCTTGAGGTTTTTCAGATGACATAACTTCTTGGAATTCATCTTTATTTTTTATGACAGTCAAAGATGCACCCCCTATCACTCGCTAGGCTGACTGGATAAGAATGGTTCGTCAAAAATATTCTTCACAGATACCTCGATCCCAATTGAATTGGATATAGATTAAAGATGGGGAGCAAAATTAATGCCAAGAAAATGGTATTCAATCATCATTTTCGGCAAGCGATCAAAGGAGATGAAAAGAACATGTTGATATGGTTGGCGCTTACTGAGGATTAAAATCTTCCTAATTTAATTTTTCCTTATTTCTTTTTTTCAATTTTATTCAATTTTTTTTCAAGCAACTTGATATTTTGATGCTTTTTTTCTTCCCTTAGTTTGTTTTGAGACGCCGTGTAATATTTGTGGTTCGTTATAAGGGCGAGGGTTCCCCTATACCACTTGGCTTCATCACTGACATCGATGCCTCTTGCCCCCCGTCCTTTTCTTAATTTTCCATCCCGTTTAAAAAAATCGTCTCTGCCCAAATGGTCGAGATCGGCATCACAGAGAATTTTTTCAACAAGGCTTTGCGGTTTGCGCGCCAGGTCGGTTGCCAGGATCATCTTTTGAACCTTTTTAATGTCGTCAGGCTTATATCCGATCAATTTGAGGATTCTGCCGGCCATGCGTGCGGCAATCGGTTCATTTTTGTCGTATTCCCTGATGTAGCCGGTGTCATGAAAATAAGCTGCCGCAATCAGCAATTCTCTGTCATGTTCGGAGATATTCTCAGATAGGGCGATTCGATTGGCAACCGCAACGACGCCTTTGGTGGGATGCAGCGTATGATCGGCATTATGGTATTTAATGGCGCTCGGCAACTCATCCCTGAACAGCTCCCGAATATATTGGTCCACGATCTTCAAACGCGATGTATGGGGCCTATATTTGGGTTCCACATTCCGATGGATCTGTTTTTTTGTCATATGCCACCTCCGATTCTAAGGTTTCAAACGGAGGAACTCAGTATTGTGGAATGTTCGATCGAGCGTAAATGTCAGGTGAGATTAATTGAAACCGCAGAACTGCTCCGGGTCAGTTGGATCAAGAGAATCAGATTCCGGATAGATGCTTTATTAACCAAATCAATGGGATTTAGTCAATAGCAAGCGAAAGATACTTCTAATATTGTAAAATCATCCTCCAAATTTTCTAATCACGTAAAGAAGAAAACGCATCCATTCAACGGGTGAACATTTTCATGGCATAACATTACTTTATCCCCGCTTTCTGACAGCTGCTAATTAAACGATCCAAAACCTTTTTATCTTTGTAAGGGAGTCTGTGTCTCCAGGCATCGATGGATGTACGGGGGCTTAACCTATTGAATTGTGCCGCCTGTGCCCGAGCTTCCTCCACCCGCCCCAACTCAGCGTAACTGGCAGCCAAATAAGCGATTACCGGTATGTATTCCGGACTGCGGTCACGGGCTCGGTCGAGTGTTTCGATCGTCTCCTCAATTCGACCCATTAAGTAATAGGCGTGTCCCAGATTCCATAAATATTCTGTTGGATACATGGGGTTGAGGCGCATCGCTTTTTTTACCAACCCAATCGTTTGCTCCGGCCTGCCGGCCCAGGTCAGTATACCGGCTAAGCTCGCGATTCCTTCAGCATCGTTAGGACTGAGAGCGTTGGCCTTCTCCTGCGCAGCTATGGCGCTTGCATGTTGCTTTTTGTGCAGATAGATTTCGCCCAAAATTGTGTAACCAGCCGGCAGCGATTCATCCAGGGCGATTGCCTTTTGTGCAAGCTCAAAAGCCCGATTGAGAGGTTGGGGCCCCGGGCTCCAACCCTGGGTCCACTCCCGACTATGAACCCAACCCAGAAGCGCATATGCTGCCGCAAAATCAGGGTCCAAACCAATGGCTTTGTTCAACACTTGCCGAGCTTGATTATTTGATTCTTTGGTTATGCGGTTAAAATACTCCAATCCTCTTAAAAAAAGGTCGTAGGCTTCCATATTGTCGGTGTATCTGTGGAGCAATCGCTTTTGCTCATCCTCGGTCAATTTGACTGTCAGTGCTGCTATGATCCTTTGCGTCACATCGTCTTGCAGCTTGAAAATGTCCTTCAACTCCCGGTCATACCGGTGGGCCCAAAGGTGACCCTCTGTGGTTGTATCTATCAATTGGGCTGTGATCCGAACTCTATCGCCTGCTTTGCGGACACTGCCCTCCAATATATATTGTACCCCGAGTTCACGTCTAACTTCCGCTATTTTGATCGTTTTGCCTTTATAGACAAAAGAAGAGTTGCGGGCGATGACAAACAGCCCGGATATTTTGCAAAGATCCGTGATCAGATCTTCAGTAAGCCCGTCGCTAAAATAATCCTGCTCCGGGTCCCCACTCAGATTTTGAAACGGCAGAACGACGATCGAAGGGTTGTCGGGCAAAGTTAAAGCCGTCTTTGTTACGGAAGCGACCTCTTTTTCAGTACGTAGAAAAAAAATCCAAATGCTGAGCGCACCTGCCATCAAAATAATGATTGCAATCGGAGCGGTGATTGCCCAGCGCCATTTTCCCGTATCTGGTTCTTCGGCATCGATCATTTTGCCGGAATCTTCAGGATCGGTTAATAGACGATAGATGCGAATCGGTTCAGGAATATTTTTTACATTTTGTTCACCTAAATAATGATAGCCCAGTGATAGTTTATCTTTGATGTGCTCATAAACGATTCCAGAAATGGCAATTCCGCCCGCGCTCGCCAGCCCTTCCACCCGCGCCGCGATGTTGACGCCGTCACCATAAATTCGTTCATCTTCTCCAATCACATCGCCAAGATTGATTCCGATACGAAATTCCATACGTCGGTTGGGGGAGATGTTCGAATTTCTTTTCTTGATCTCCCGCTGGATTTTTATAGCGCCGTTGACCGCATCCACAACACTGGAAAATTCGGCTAAAATATTATCGCCCGGTGTATCGACTACGCGCCCATCATTTTGTTGGATTATTACAGTAGCCAGTACGCGGTGAGCGGCTAAATCACGGACAGTGGCGTCTTCGTCGTCTCGCATCAGCCGACTGTAGCCAATGACATCAGCACTGAGGATAGCTGTTAGTTTGCGTTTAAAACCTTTTTGAGTCATGTGAGACGCCTCTTTTAAGGTTTTAAAACGAAAATGGGAATGAATTGAGAAGCGTTCCTGATTTATTAGATATCCAAAAGGCGCTCAGGCGGTCAAGAATATTTATGGGAAAGTGATTGCGATAATAATTTGTTCAGTTAATGAATTAATTTGACTAGCCTGGCATAGAATCAGCTGTCACATTGCCAGCCATTTTTTAAAATATCAAAATACTGACCATTTTACAGATATGAAACGGATATCGCATGAATTTTAGTGTCTTGAAGGTTGTGTGTTGGAGATATCCAAAGTTTTGAAAAAAGCGGGGTCATTGCTGAATCTGCCATCAACTGGCCCAAGGTAGCTAATTTTATTCTTGAGTGCTTTCAGGCAAAGCATCTTCAGCAGCACTTTCCAGATCATCTTGATCCTTTGTATTTTCATTCTGATCTATTGAATCTTGATCCAATTCATTGCTTACGGCTTTATCGCTTTCTTTAGAGCTTTCCTCCTTTCCACTACCTGAGGAATCTTCGTTTTCAGTGCTGCTATCTTCTGTGTCATCTGAAGAACTAGTTTCCTCAGAACTATCATCTGTAGGCTGCAAGTCATCTGTTTCTTCGGGTGAGGATTCAGATGAGGGTATAACCTCCGGTTGGTTATTTTGAATCTGCGATGAAAATGGCTGAGTGGAATACGAACCAGTTTTGTCAGAATCAACCTTCCCATACACCACAATCTTTATGCTTTTATT
>Ga0209536_100003959_pt1 | contig 23550 bp, 18 predicted proteins | sample DeeMarSeWOR28_12_FD_187461 | JGI IMG/M metagenome (GOLD analysis project Ga0209536, IMG submission 187461) | Marine sediment microbial communities from White Oak River estuary, North Carolina - WOR-2-8_12 (SPAdes) (version 2) | ecosystem: Environmental > Aquatic > Marine > Intertidal zone >...
GCGAGTGGTACTTCGATTACGATGCCGACACCGTTTATATAATAGATAGCCCTATCGACAAAAAGGTCGAGATCAGCGTCTCCCGACGCGCATTTGCCGGGTCCGCCACCCCGGTCACCATTAAGAACTTGATCATTGAAAAATACGCGATCCCCGCGCAGATGGGTGCCATCGGTGATCAATATCCCGCGCCTAATTGGGTCATCGAAGACAATGAAGTCCGCCTCAATCATGGCACCGGCATTAATTTTAGCGACGCGGCGATCGTCCGCAACAACTTCGTCCACCACAATGGTCAAAAGGGTATTGGCGGCGGCGGTCTCGGCGGTTTGGTCGAGGACAACGAAATTTCATACAACAACTATGCCGGATTCAATTGGGGATGGGAAGGGGGTGGAACCAAGTTCGCGTACACCGATTCTCTGACTTTGCGCAACAATAACTCGCATCACAATAACGGCCCGGGCCTTTGGACCGACATCAGCAACATCAACACTCTCTACGAAGGAAACCTCGTTGAATATAACCAGTCTATGGGGATCTTCCATGAGATTAGTTACGCGGCGACGATTCGCTGCAATACTCTACGATACAATTCGGTGAACGATTTCCCCTGGTTATACGGCGGCCAGATCACGATTTCGACTTCGAAAGACGTCGAAGTGTATAACAATATCGTCGTCGTCGACGCCGCCGGTGGCAACGGAATTACCATCCTCAACCAAGACCGTGGTGGTGATTATTACGCCGAAAACAATTACGTCCACGATAACGATATCACCCACAAAGGCGACTACGGCCAAAGCGGTATCGCTACCGACTATGATCACGAAAATTTCTGGGCGAATGGAAACAATCATTTCAATTTCAACATTTACCACGTTCCCAATCTCGATGGCGCTTACTGGGGGGGATCGAATTTCACCAATTGGCAAGCTTCCGGCCAGGATATTAACGGCTCGGCTGATACTAACATCAATTTTAATCCTTCCTTCCCGTCCTGCGGTGGATTGCGCGACCCGGAGAATCCGTCAGGTACGGTGAACGGGCTTGACTACAAGTATTATGAAGGAACGTGGGATATGCTGCCGGATTTCGATTCGTTGACGCCTGTGGAGGAGGGGATGGCGGCGAATTTTGATGTGAGCAGTCCGCCAATACCCGATTATTTTGGGTATGTGTTTGAAGGCTACATTGATGCACCGGCGGATGGAACGTATACGTTCTACACAACCTCAGACGACGGCAGCAAATTGTACATCGGCTCGACCGAAGTAGTTAACAATGACGGCCTGCACGCGATGGTTGAGCAGTCAGGACAGATTGGTCTGAAAGCCGGCAAACACGCAATCAAGGTCACCATGTTTGAGAAAACAGGCGGACACGGCCTGGAGGTGTGCTGGGAAGGTCCCGGGATCAGTAAAGAATTGATACCGGATAGCACTTTGTATCGCCTGGAAAGTGGCGGCGGCAGCGGTACAATCCTTCGCGAATGGTGGGAAGGGATCGGCGGCAAGGCGATTAGCGACCTGACGTCGAATCCGAATTATCCCGACAATCCGACCGGCAGCAACGAGCCCACTTCCTTCGAGGCGCCGACTGACTGGGCGGACAACTACGGCACGCGGATGCGCGGTTACGTCCATCCCTCATCCAGCGGTGACTACACGTTCTGGATTGCCGGTGATGACAATTGTGAGTTGTGGTTAAGCACGGACGACAATCCGGCGAACGTCTCGATGATCGCGAATGTGCCGGGGTGGACGAGCTCGCGCGAGTGGACGAAGTACAGCGAGCAGCAGTCGGCGGTAATTTCGCTGACAGGCGGCCAGAAGTATTACATCGAAGCCCTGCAGAAGGAAGGCGGCGGTGGAGACAACCTCGCGGTGGCCTGGCAAGGCGGCGGCTTCAGCCAAGAAGTAATCGACGGTTCCTACCTGTCGCCCTGGATCGGCGGCGGAGACACCACCCCGCCGGCTGCTCCTACGGGACTAACAGCTACTGCCGGTGATGCGCAGGTCTCCCTGGACTGGGCCGACAACACCGAGCCGGATTTAGCCGGTTACGATGTCTATCGCTCAACCACCACAGGCGGTCCATATAGTGTGATCGATTTCGACTTGACGCAGAGCGATTACACCGACAACAGCGCCTCGAACGGCACCACTTACTATTACGTGGTCACCGCAGTCGATAATTCTAACAATGAAAGTGACTACTCCAGTCAAGTCAGCGCGACTCCAAGCCCCTCCCAAGCGCCGTACGGCGGGATGGCATGGAACATTCCCGGGAAAATTGAAGCGGAAAATTATGACACAGGTGGTGAAAGCGTAGCATATCATGACGTTGACGCAGGCAATACCGGCGGCCAGTATCGAACGGATGATGTAGACATCAAAGTCACAGCGGATACCGACGGCGGCTATGCGGTTGGCTGGTTCAATGCGGGCGAATGGCTGGAGTACACAGTAAATGTGCCTGCGACCGGCACTTATGATATCCAATCTCGTGTCGGCTCTGCGCTGGAAGGACGAACGTTTTGGATTGAGTTCAACGGCGTCAATAAAACGGGCAACATCAATGTGCCGCAGATGGCCGATTGGGACCAGTATCAGACGGTAACTATCCCCGGAATTTCGTTAAGCGCCGGCCAGCAAGTCATGCGAGTGGCAATGGGCTTGCTCGACTTCATGGATTTGAATTGGATCAACATCGTCGTAACTTCTGATACTACGCCGCCGGCCGCTCCTACGGGATTGGCGGCTACGGCAGGCGATGAGACGGTTTCGCTCGACTGGAACGATAACGGCGAAGGCGACCTAGACGGCTACAATATATATCGGTCAACAACTTCAGGCAGCGGATACAGCCAGATCAACAGCTCGCTTCTGAGCAGCTCGGACTTCACCGACAACAGCGTCTCGAATGGCACGACCTACTATTATGTGGTCACGGCGGTCGACACTTCTACCAACGAGAGTGGTTACTCCAATGAAGCAAGTGCTACACCACAAGGCGCACCTCCGACTGCTATGCATGTGGCTGACATTGCCATGTCAACAAAGGTAGCAGGTAAAAATGTTAACGGCATAGCTACTGTAACCGTAGTAGATGCCGGCGGCGCCCCAGTTGAAGGCGCAACAGTCTTTGGGCACTGGAGTGGGCTAACCAGTGATAGTGATTCCGGTACAACTGCGGCAGATGGAACTGTTTCACTTAGTTCCGACAAGTTGAAAAATCCCATTGGAACCTTTACTTTCACTGTGGATAATATCACCAAAGACGGATGGACCTACGATTCCGGAGCCAATGTTGAGACAAGTGACTCGATAACAGTACCTTAGACAACGCAGGCGTCATCGTTGGTTATTATGCCGTTATAATGGAAGCAGAAACCGGTAATGACAATTTGAGTTACTATTAGGTAAGATTTTGTTTTTTCATAAAGTATGGGGGCCCGGTTAACCGGGCCTCCATCTTTGAATATTACGATTGTATATCTCAATAGACATATGTAATCAACTCTACGATAGTGTCAAGTATTATGTGTAAGTTTGATTTTAACTTCAGATCAAAAGGTTATTACCTTGTAATCATCCTTTAGCATATTCGACAAAGGCCTGCCCATACCCTTTACTTCGATACCCATTTCTCGCAACCGGCCCGCAACGCCGTACATATCTGCACAAACAACGCATGCCTGCACAACCACGCCGTCCTTTATCATTTGTTTGACCGCAGCCTGTAGTTTATTGTCACCGGCCAGGATTCGCGATGAAGGTCCCCACACTATGAGCACAACTTCATCGAACCACTTTGCCTTCTTTGCGTTATGAGTATACATAAAACAAACCTTATGAGCCACTTCCGAGTCTCCGCTGGTCCAGACCACCGCCAACTTACCGGCACCAGATTGGCTCTGGCCTTTGACAAACATTTGTCCCCCAGCCAAACCAACTACCACAACAAACACTGCCGGAACAAGATACCTTTTCGATTTCGTATTCATAAAAACCACCTCACAAAAGAATGCCAAAATTCGATGGACAAAATAACAACACCCTATACCTTTAATCACAACTCAGGCCATTGTATCAATTTTGAAACCAATTGCCACTTTAGCCGGCTCTACAACAATCAAAAGTCCATCCGAGTTGAAAACTTTAGTTCATTGAATGCATTGGTTGCGCGGGTAATGAAAAGGGCGGCAGAGTAGGGGCAAGACTATTCTGTTATCGGTTGAGGCATGCCGATATATTCGGTTTCGATGCAGAGTTGAATAATATCACGTCCTAACGGTGCGGCATCCTGAGAGCCTCTCTGCCCACCTTCTACAAGGACCGCGATTGCTATGCCTCGGCCGGCGTTGTCGGTGGCAAAGCCTGCGAACCACGCGTGTTCCGGCCTTTCGGTTGAGCCTGTTTTGCCATAGACCTTGACCCCCTGCTGGATTAGCGTGCTTTGGTTGAACACGGTGTAGGCGGTTCCGCTTAGTTCGTTAACCACCGCGCCCATACCATCGTGGACTACGGCGATGGTTTGTGGGGAGATATTGAGGTTGATGCTCGATTCTCGATTCTCGTTGCTCGATGGTCCGGAATCAGGAAAGAGTCGGGGCGGTTTATAGATTCCCCCTCGCGCGATGGCGGCGATTGCATTTGCTACCTGTAATGGTGTAACGCGAAGATTACCCTGTCCGATTCCAAAATATCTTCTTTCACCCTTATAAAGAGGGGGTATCTGGTCAATGCTTGAAATTGGTTTGTTTACGGCGGTGCTTGAAATTATCCCTGCCACCTGTCTTAGGTTTCGGTCCTCGATATCCGAAGCCCGATTCTCGATACTCGATTCAAGATGGGGTGGTTCGAATGGGATTTTTTGGGCGTACCCGAATTTGAAAAGCCAGAGCTGTAGTACAGCGGGATCGATTCTGTCGGCCAGCCTTGAGAAATAAACATTGCAGCTTCCTCTGATGGCATTTCGAGCGATGTTATGCCATTTATTGTCGTGTCCGATCCGGTGCTGGCTGAATAGCAAACAGTTTGGCCAGCCTCTTGGTGCCTTTGTTGCGGGGCAGCTAATAGGCTCGTCGGCAGTGATTTTGTTGGATTGAAGGCCGGCGATGAGAATTAGAGGCTTTACAACAGAGCCCGGCGGATATCCCTTGTTTATCGCCCTGTTTATCAGCGGCTTGTTTGCGTCTTTGAAAGCAAGTGTGTCGTAGTTACTCCTGATATTGTTCAAGTCATACGTCGGCGTTGATACCAGAGCGAGGATATCTGACGTATTTACGTCAATGACAACAGCGGCCGTAGGTGCCTGGCAGTTGGCGGGATTTAATAGGCAGTCGGTGATACGATCTTCTATTTTCTTTTGGAGCTCGATGTCCAGTGTAGTCGTGACGTCTTTTCCGAACTCTGTCTCTGTTCTACTGACAAGCTCGCGGTCAATGTCCCAAATTTCTTCCCCACGTCTTCCTCGCAGGATAGTTTCACAAATATACTCTACACCGTCTTCCCGTCCACAGACTTCATCACTGATATACTGAGATAATCTGTCATTTGCAAAAAGCTTTTTGTCCCTTTCCTGTGGGGGACCGACCCAACCTATTGTCTGTGAGGCGACCGAACCATAGGGGTATAATCTGCTCTCTTTCGGAAGAATCTCCATGCCTTCGACGTCCATAAATTCCAACTGGGCGTCAAAGACGTCGGCATCGGTTTTTAACTCGAGCAATCTCCAGCCCTTGTTCATTTCCGGGATTTTTTGTATCTTCTCTATCAGCATCAGTCTCTGGTCAACATCCGGGAATTTCTTTTCAAAATCCTCAATGGCCACCGACAGGGGAACGTTACTGACTCTGCCGTATTTGGCGATTATTTTCTGGTCGGGATTGTTTCTCCTCCATGCCAGAAATGTACGGAGGTTCCATATTTTGTCGTTAATTTGGGCGATTCTCTGCTCGACATCGGTCCGCTCCAGGCCAAAGTACGTACACTTATCAATTATCCTGCTAAGGTCCTCGAGCTTTGCCTGGATTTCTTTGCGTACCTTGGGTAAAGATGGTTTTTCCTTTGCGAGCATGGACGTCTTTTCGGCCATGAGCAGTTTTGCCCTTTGAACACGTTCGTCAAGCAGACAACAGAGCTTGTAATTTATGTGCAGCTGGAACTGTGGTTCATTTGTGGCCAATTCCCTGCCTTTTCGATCGAGAATTTTCCCCCTGATTGTCCGAAGCTGCCTGGAGACGCCTTGTTGGAGCTTTAATTCTTCGATTTGCTCCATGTAGAAGGAATGCTCCAATACCTGAATTTGTATCAGACGCAGTAATGATGGTATTAATAGGAGTGTACTTATGAAAATAAAAATTTTGATTCTTTTAAGATACATGGTCTATAGCATTTTCCGGCTTTTCAGAGCCAGGTTTATCTTTCAGGTTTTGCGCAGCAGTCACCTAACGCCTGCCGAAACGATGTGTTTTTATACGCATCAACCAGGCTGCCAGCAAGAAAAAAATCGGTCCGACAACAGCCGAATATAAGGCAGTTCCGAGAATATCAGAGTATACATTTGAAGCGGGGGACCGGCCTCTGAGGAGCGCTAAAAAATGAGCGAGTGTGAGGGCCATAAAAGCCGTGATGAATATAGCGAAGGCCTGATAATGGATTTTTCTTATTGCAATAACACGATGAAGATATGCCAGTGCGGTCCCGAAAAGCCCGAAGCTGATTGTTAGTGCGCCCATTGTAGAGCCAATACTGATATCAGCAGCAAAACCAATGACGAATGAGGTTATGATTGCATTGGTGGTGTTGCTGTGAATAGCGAAAAAAACCAGAAGTATTAATAATAAATTCGGTATGCTGTCCCCAGGGGGCAGAGCGATGATATTTAATAACCCAGAGGCCAGGAGTACGGCAACTACAGTAACAAAGATCGCGAAGCGAAACCATCGCATTTTTTAACCTCAGAGCCTTTCGTGCATCTATTCGGCGTGAGTTTTCGCAGAATAAGTGCGTGATTTGAGCCCTCGATTATTTTTGTGGATTCATTATAATTACGGTTATACTGTTTAGTCTTTCAATATCACAGACGGGCTTTACGGTTATATCCCACATCGAAGGATTTCTGTCGTCTCTTTTGCAGCGTGAGACAACGCCGATAATCATAGATGCATCAAGGAAGCCCGGGGTTTTTCTTGTCAGGACTTTGTCTCCGACACTGATTTTGTATTTTGCAGGGAGTAGTCGAATTTTAGCCTCGTCTTTTCCTCGGCCCTGCATAAGCCTGTCGACATTTAAGTTTCCAATCCTAACGGCTATTCTTGAAGCCGGGTCTGTAAATAATGTAACTTTTGCAGCTAGTGGCGAGACATCTGAAATCTTGCCTATGATACTGTTGTCGCCGAGGACGAACAGACCTTCTTTGAGTCCATCATTTTGGCCGCGGTTAATGGTAAGTTCGCTTCTTTTTTCGTTTATAGAGGGCTGAATTACGTCGGCCATGAGGAGCCCGGCGTTTTCCAGTGCAGGAAATCTAACCCGCAGCCTGGTAAGCTCTATGATTTCCTCTTGTTGTCGTCGCAACTGTTGCTGAAGGTTGACGATATGATTTTCGTATCGTGATTTTTCATCGAAGTTTTCTCCCGGTGCCGGTTGCCTTGTTCGTGCATATAATGAAATGTTTTTTCCGATGGTTAAAGGCCATCGGAAGACACGGGCAAAGGCAAACTGAAGGTCATTAGTGAGGTTTTGTGGAGCGAAGAGCAGGATAAGCCCGGTTAACATAAACCAGGTAAATAACATTGGTCTGGAGATTGACCTCAGGCTTGTGTTTTCACGTTTGGGACTATGGGCTCTATATAGCTTCCTTGCCATGGCCGTATTTCATACTGTGCATTTATCGGCACTCAGGACGAATTACTCCCATCCGTACTCATTATGGTCCATCGTATCCTTCCACAACTCCAGATTTTCGAGATAGACGCTTGTTCCACGAGCAACGCAACTGAGGGGGTCGTCGACTCTTTGAACATTTAGTCCGGTTGCGTTTGCGAGAATAGCGTCCATACCCCTCAAGAGTGAAGCTCCACCGCAAATGTGTACACCGTTCTCAATCAAATCTGCAGCGAGTTCGGGCTCTGCCTTTTCGAGAGTAGTCGTGACGGTATCTATAATTGTGGCGATGGGGTCGCGCATTGCTTCACGAATTTCTTCGCTTGTAATAACGATTTTTCTCGGCAGTCCTGAGATTGTATCCCTTCCTGCCACCTCCATCGTCAGTTCCTCTTCAAGCGGAGCTGCGGAACCGATCTGTATCTTTACCTTTTCAGCGCTTGCCTCTCCGATAAGCAGATTATATGTTTTTTTGAGATGACTGATGACGGCTTCATCCATGTCATCTCCTCCGATTCGTATTGATTCGGATGTTGCGATGTCAGCCAGACTCATAATCGCCACCTCGGTTGTTCCACCTCCGATATCGACAATCATAGATGCCGTTGGGTCTGTGATGGGCAGTTCAGCGCCGATACCGGCGGCCATTGGCTCATCCACGAGGTATACCTTTCGAGCACCTGCCCGTTCGGCACTGTCAATGACGGCACGGCGTTCAACCGCGGTTATCCCGCTTGGAACGGCGATAACGACGCGAGGCCTTACGAGTCCACCCCTGCCGTGAACCTTTCTTATGAAATATCCGAGCATGGCTTCAGTGATTTCAAAGTCGCTGATTACGCCGTCTTTCAGCGGTCTTATAGCGCTGATAGAACCGGGAGTTTTGCCGAGCATTTCGCGGGCCACGAGGCCGACAGCTTCACCGTTGTTCAGGACAATGTTTGTTCCCTTGCGAACAGCAACTACGGAGGGCTCATTTAGTACAATCCCTTTGTCACGGACACAAACCAAAGTAGTGCACGTACCAAGGTCGATCCCCATGTCCATACTGAACCAGCCTAAGATTGTGTCCAGTACCACCTTCGATTCCCTTCTTAAATATCATTTTTCTATTTTTTATAAATAAACAGCGGAGTTGTCAATAGGGATAAAAAAAATTCTTTTTTGTTTGTGAAGTATGGGGATAGCGATAAAACAAACGGTAAATAAGGTATATTTCCACGTTATGGGCGATTTGGATTGTGTTCGATAGAGGATTGGCTACGGAATGCTAAAGTATATAGTTTCGTACTGTATATAGCATTTGTAGGCGACAAAGACAGCAGTGGCCAGGACGACGAAGAACGCCAGGCCAAGTATAATCGTGTAGAGATTGGCGACCGGAACTACCTTGCCGCCGCGTATTTGCCTGTTCGGACTCATATGTAAACCTCAGATATAAGAGTTCGGAATTTGATTTTTCGTTATTTTCCCTGTCCGGATTACGTTATCCCGCTACAGATTAGTACTTACGGTATCTCCGGGCCTTGGTTGTTCCTGTACAAGTTCGAGTGCGCCGACGGCCTCTTCTGCATCTGTGTCTATGATGAGCATATCGCAAATAAACTTATCGCCCCGAGTAACGTGGAATTTCATTCCTTCCTTGACACCATCGGCCGTGCCTATGGATATGCTAGCCATCTTGTTTTTCGTATCTACGGCGGTTACCTGTCCTTTGAGGCCGATTTTCTTGGCGATAACCGGTGCCGGCCGAGCTATTTCTGTAGGTTTGGGGGTGATTGTAACGACGGGGGCAGGCGTTCTTCCCGTCGGCTGCAGGAGCTTGTCCAGTCTGTTCTGCAGTTCAACCTTTTCCTCAATGAGCTGTTTCTTTTCTTTTTCCAGCGTCTGTATTACAGCTAATTTCTCCAGAAGTGTCGTAGAAGTATCCTCGAACTGGTCTATCAGCTTTATTCTCTCGGCTTTAAGTTTATTTAGCTCAGCCTCCTTATCCATCATCAACTTTGTGGTCTCTTTTGAAGTTTGTGTCGTTGTCTCCACAACGCTTGCCATGTCGCTTACACGCTGTAACCAATTCTTTCTTTGGTCTTCGAAATCCTTTAGCTGGCCTTTTAATGTGCCTATTTCCGTATTTAGCTTGGCAATTTCACTGTTTAGCTTGTTTTCTATAGCAACTTTTTCGGCGTCTTTCTGATTATATTGCTCTGTTTTGCTTTCAGCAGTTTCTTTAAAGCTATCCCTATCGGTTTTCATGTCGTTGTATTGTTCTTTGTAATTGTCGGCGAGAGCAACATAGGTTACGACAATGCCGCAGAGGAAAATCGAGGAAATCGTCACTAAAACTATTAAAATTTTTGTCAGCGTACTCAAAACAAGACCCTTTCGCTAATTCGTGGTTTTTTATGTATATTAGCTGTATGTCCGATATATCAGGATATCGTATATTCTACATTACTACTTTACACTTTACGGAAGGAAAAATCAAGTAAATTTTTACCTATTTTATCATTCCGGGCTATATATTTGTCATACAGCCTGTTTTGCTTTTTCTCCTGTGTCTGATAAAATGGGGAAGATAGGGAAATTACAGTCCCTATTTTTTACAAGATAGGATTGCGTCAACAGTAGCAAACAGGGTGATGCGGTTGACTATGAGGATTGAAGAGGATTGAATTTTTTATTGTGTATTGAAAACTGCCATTGCAGCGGCAATGCGGACGTTTTTTGATTCATCTCTCAGCAGAGAAGGCAAAAAACGGATCAGAGATGGTGTTCCAATTCGTCCTATCGCCAGTGCAGTACGGACACGAAGCCGCTCCCGGCTCTGTGGGTCGAGGTTGGCAGCGAGGTTTTTCGAAAAAACATCAAGTACAACAGACTCCCCGGCAGTGTTCTTTAGCATACCGAGCTGTTCGGCAGCAGCCAGGCGAACCTCAACTACATCATCATCGAGCATAGTAAGCAGTGAATCTTTAGCCTGTAAAGTACCCAGCTCGCCCATCGCTTTTATACCCATGACCCTGTCATCAGCATAAGCGCTTATAAGCATTGACCATAACTTGGGGTATATTCTCTCGTCGCCGAGCATTGCGATTGCTTCGGCTGTCTGGAATCTGACCATGTCACCGGAATCCTGCCTTCGCAGTGTCCACCATAGAGCCTGTCGTGTAAGTGGACTGTCGTCTCCACTTTTGCCCAGCAGCAAAGCGGCGTTTGCGCGGATGGTCTGGTCCGGGGAGGCTATTGACTTGCGAATCTGTTCAAAGTTGCCGGGGTAGCCAATCTTTCCGAGGGCGTAGAGTGCGGCAATCTTTACGTTTTCGTTGTTGTCCTGCAGCAGTGCGGTCAGGGATTGAGCGGCAAGAGAGTATTCCAAGTCGCCGACCGCCAGAACCGCTGCGAATCTAACCGGTACGAAGTCATCTTTGAGCAGACGTCGTACTTTAGGAATCAGTCTTACCCTTTTGCTTATAGCGACAACTTCAATAGCGTTAACCCTGATTGCGGGGTCAGGATCGGTTAAAGCGTCGCGGATAATTTGTGTAGCTTCCTGGACGAGACTATTTGGAGCGACAGGGGCTGGCCATTCTGTTCTTGTATATACGACGGTTTCCTGGCAACCGAAACAGAAGAGTGCATAAGTTGTAAGCGCGCAAGCGGCGAGCAGTTTGGTGTACATTGTTTTTTGCCTTTTATCGTTATTATTGTACTTCATTTTGTCGCTGCCGAGAAAATAAGAGATATTTCTTATTTCGGATAAAACCGGCCAAGGGTGTAACTATTATGAACAAAACGAGGCATAAAGCACAACAAAAATCCAGCCATTGACCGTATTTACTGAAAAATGTTTTTCTTTTGTCTATCGGTAATTTATCGAGGAACCATCCATCGACACCGGTTCTTTGTATCGCCTTTTCGGGCAATGTTCCGGCCAAAAAGCCATTTTTTACTCGTCCGAGTGTATCGATTATGCAGCTTATGCCGGTATTGACGCTTCTGACGATACTCAGCCTGTTCTCAACAGAGCGGAAAACACATATTGCCATGTGTTGGGACAGCTCCGTGCTGGGTACAACTTTTTCGTCACTGAATCTTACAAACCATCCATCGTTGCTTATGTTAACGAGCCAGTCAATTTTCTTTTGACCGACAGAGTCCAGTGTAAATTTTCTGACAAGGTCAGGAATTGTGGCTTCGTAACAAATTATGACGCTGAATTTATAAGGGCGGTGCTGGCTCTCCGGCATGGGATTTTTGACCGGGGCGGTCATTTCATAAACAGTGAATTCGGTGCCGGCGTCGAGCGAGTGGTCGTAACCGTAAGGATTAAATTTCATCAAAAGGTTAAAAAGGAAAGGAGAACTGTTTCTAAAAGGCAGGACCTCGCCAAAGAGAACAAGATGCATCTTACTGTACTGTTTCGGATACTTTGAACCATAAGGCCTGTAGAGAAATGCCGAGTTGTACCTGGCGGCCCAGACAGGCTCGTTGCCTCGAAATTCAATCCTGCCGGTATATGCGCCGATGAGCAGATACGCATTGTTTGCGGCGTGCTCTGAGAGCGCCTTGTCGAAGAGAACCGGCTGACTATTGGGATCAAAAAAAGCAAGGACCTCATCATTTAAGGTTGCCTGCACCATAGTCTCTGGCCAGATGACAAGGTCGGCGCCTTGCTCGATACCTGCCCTGCTTTTTTGTATCAGCTCGTCGAAGATTTCCTCAGAGGTCTTCTCGGCAATGTTGGGCTCTCCCCGGAGGGCCTCTCTCTTAATCCACTGAGGAACGTTTGACTGCAGCGAGGCAATAAGCGGGCCATCGGTTACGAACTTCTCTGATTGATTTATTCTCCATTGACCATAAAGAATAGTCGCGAGAAGAGTGATGGCAACAAAAGCGGTTTTCAGGAAGGATTTTAATTTGAATAGCTGTTTTTCTCTGGCGGCGATTATCAAATCGGACAGGAGGCCATTGACCATTGCAATCAGGAAAGAGACGCCGGCTGCACCGAAGATGTCCGCTATCTGTATGATGGTGATATTGGTATACTGGCTGTGTGCGAGGAAGCGCCAGAAGAAGCCGCCGAAGAAAAAGCCGCGGAGACGTTCTGCGCCGACGAACAGGACGGGGGCGGCCAGGAATAGGGGTATCTTTTTTATTCTGCAGTGTCGCAGGCAGAGAGCGAGTATCGGCCATGATAAGGCTGTGTACAGGGTAAGTGAGAGCCAGCCCGCCAAGGTTATCGGAGCTATAAAGTAGATATTGGCAAGCCAGTAGCAGATAGAGACCAGGTAGGCGGCAAGGGCGAGGGATTTTGGTTTTGAATCTGGTGAGCAGGCGAGGATAAATGGAACAAGCGAAATCCATGCCAAGGGCCAGAGGCTAATCGGCGCCTGTATCAGTGTGAGCATCGTCGCACTGGCGATGAAGGGTAAGCAGCGCAGGAGAAATTTCTTTAGGTTTACCTTTTTCAATCGGCGATATCCTCTAAAGCCGCCGCGATTTCCACTATCCCATAGCGTTTATGATTGTTCATTCGCAGGGCAAATTGTTTTGCAAACAATTCCAATAGTTTTTTGTCTTCAGTGATTTGTTTGGCCGGCTTTTTTATATCGGACAAAAGCCTCTTAAGTTCATTAATCTCGGTGTTATTAAGAAACGGATTGGCAGGCTGTTGTTTTTTTAATCGTGACAGCCGTTGCCTGGCGTTTTCAACGTACTCCTGAGAGATTTCCAGTCCTACATAACTTCTTCCTAATTGGTATGCGGCAGCGGCGGTAGTACCTGAGCCACAGAAAGGATCGAGGACGCAGTCACCGGGATTGGAGCTTGCTGAAATGATTCTTTTGAGCAGGCTTTCGGGCATCTGGCATGGGTGCCAGCCTGTACGTTCCTTGAAGGTTCCGCAGACGCGTGAGTATTCGTGCCAGACGTCGTCGGGCATCTTGCCTACCGGATTGGCCCGCTTGTCATTGTATATTAACTGTCTGTCTGAGGGGACTCGAACAGCAAGGTCGTTGAAGGTAAATTTGTTTGTGTCATTTACGAAGTAAAAGATGTGGGTATGAGAGCGGGCGAATTTTCTTTTCATCTGCTGGCCGAATGTGTAGTGCCAGATAATCCAGTTACGCATAAAGAGGCCCAACTCATCGGCTATGATTTTTACATTCGCGGCGTACTCATCGCCTATGGCTATGTAGAAAGAGCCGTGAGGCTTAAGGACCTTTCTGCAGGCGGCTATCCAGTCTTTTGTCCATGCGATGTAATTTTTGGATTTTACATTGTCGTGGTATTTGTCGTATTTGTAGCCGATGTTGAAGGGCGGATCGGCGAAGATCAGGTCGGCAAATGGTTTGCGGGCCTTGTCCAATATCTTTATGCAATCGCCGCAGGTTATTTTGTTGAGAAGTTTCTGCATAACGATATATTACATATTCTCGGCGGGTATGCAAGTTGATTTGGGTGCCGACATACCTCTTTTGGCAGCAAGGGCGGGGGAGATTTATATCGGGAGAGATCAGGTGCAAATAATTGATGATTTTAAGGATCATAGGCTTTTTATATATCAGTTATCGGTCTATGTTGTAAGAGCCAGTTTAAATTGCTCTGATTTGCTAAAGTGGCTGTTATCCTTTGTCGACAAAAACAGTTAGATTAAACATTTACAATCGATTTACATAGCGGGGGATAGACATCTTAGCCGGAGCGCGAGCCCGCAAAGATTGAGACAGAGGAAACAGTATGCCGGAAGAACAGTTCAGGCTTATCGACCTTATCGATGATTTGGCGGCGGGGAAGGACGTCTTTTTTAAGATGGTTAATCGCGTTAAGGATGTGATGACCAAAGATGTCAAGACCCTGACGCTTGACGGAACGATAGAAAAGTGTCTAAAGTTTATGGAGGAGAACCATGTCCGGCACATTCCAATTGTTGACAGCCCGACGGGAAACGATGAGAATCCTTACTTTGTAGGTATTGTTTCTCAACGGGATGTGTTCCGGCAGATATCTCCTTATGCGGGGAAAGTTGGCCAGACGGATTCGGATACGCGTGCGCTTAAGCAGCCGCTTGTGCAAATTGTGACGCGAAATCCCAAGTCCGTATCGCCGGAAACATCCATACAAGAGATAATCGGCATCATGGTTGATAATCACATAAATATGGTTCCGGTCCTCGTTGAGCAGGATTTAGTCGGCATCGTTACGTCAACGGACATTTTGAAGCTGCTTATCAGGCTCGATAACATCCGGCAGATATGCTCGAAGATGGAAGAGGCCGAGCAACGGAGACATTTTGTCGACCTTCTTTCGGGTCATTCCGATGAGGTGGTACCGGCGTTGTCAACCGTTCTTCGAACTGTTGGAGATATTATGACCGATAAGGTTGATTGTCTGAATGAGGAAGACAGCCTGGCTAAGGTGCTGGAGATTATGCAGAAGGATAAAGTCAGGCACGTTCCGATTGTGAACTCACAGCAGAAATTGATCGGGATTATCTCGGACCGAGACGTTCTGCGTTATCTTCCCTATTTGCGGCCCGGGGCCGATGCGTTTCACGACAGGCTGTTTGATGTGGCTCCCAACAACGCGGTGATCAAGCAAGTTCTCCATGATATCATTAAGCGAGACGTGAGTTGTGTGCTTCCAAGCTGTGATTTTTTTACTGCAGTGCGGATGTTGTATGAGAGGAATATAAGCTGTCTGCCGGTGACCGATGAGGGGAAAACACTTATCGGCATAGTAACAGTTACGGACGTGATGCGAGGCTTGTTGGCAGCCTACAGTCTTTTTGAGAAATCCGTGGTTTAATTAACGCCGTATGACTTTTCATTTCACATACCCCTCTATCCAAACTCAAGTTCGACAAAAATCCATTAAGCTTTCAAGCAACCAACCACGGTGAAGCCTGTTCTGGTGAGCTATAATATTGAATTGCTGATTATGACATGTTTGCTTTATGCTTTTATCCGGCCAGTGCCTAAAGTGGTTTAATGAGCCTTTGCTCTTCGAAGACTTTGCCGGTGAGGTAGTCTGTGAAAGTGACAGTGACCGTCAGAGGCTCTTCGAAGGTTTTTACCCTTTCAGGAACGGCGAAGGTCATTCTGTAGTGGGTCTTCAATAAAGCGCTAAACCAGAGTTTTCTTAGTTTACTCGGAGTTATATGCCACTTTCCAAGCAATGTCGGAGCCTTGTCTTTGTCCAGGTCCAGCAGTTGGACATGGACATCTCCAGGCGCCTTTATAATGTCGCCATCCTGGTCGATGGGCTGTATATAGACAATCAGGGTTTCCATTGTGCCGTCTTTGTCTTTGTCAAACAGATTAGTGTATTTTGTAATCCTTATACTTTGTATATCACAGAGGTCTTTTAGCTTGACGTCGTCTTCGAGGCCGTGGAGGGTTGTTATTTGTTTTTGGAGGTCTTTGTTTACTGATTCGATGTGCTCTATATGACTCATCAGTTCTCTTTTTTCCCGGCTGAGTTTGTCTACTTTTTCAGCCAGCGGATTTTTCGTGATTGGAGCGCTTTCACATCCTGCAAGCAAAGCCATCAACGCGAAAGAGTAGAACAGAACCGCAATGATTGCGAAAGACCGAGCAGCAGCATCAGGCTTTTGATATTTGATATTCGGTGTTCGGTATTCGGTATTCATTACTTTTGCTCCTCTTCCCTGACAATTTCAGGCGCTTTTTGCAATATTCTGTCTGCAAGTCCGTAGTTGATGGCTTCTTCGGGTTCGAGCCAGAGGTTGCGGTCGCAATCCTTTTCCACTTTCTCAGGTTTTTGTCCTGTATGATTTGCCAATATGTTATAGAGGCGTGTTCGGAGGCGAATAATTTCCTTTGCTTCTATGTCGAGGTCTGTAGCCGGCCCTTCGAGTATACCTGTGATAAGCGGCTGGTGCAAAAGCACCCTGTTGTTTGCCAAAAGGAATCGCTTTCCCGCCTTTCCTCCGGCCAATAAGACGGCCGCCATACTTGCGGCCTGACCAACGCAGTATGTTGCGACGTCGCACCGCAAAAACTGCATTGTGTCGTAGATCGCCAGGCCCGCCGTGATTGATCCGCCCGGAGAATTGATGTAGAAATGTATGTCATTTTTGTTGTCTTCGTTGCTCAAAAACAACATCTGGGCGATGATTAGATTGGCGGTAGCATCGTCAATTGTTCCACCGAGAAAAACAATTCTGTCCTTGAGGAGCCTTGAATAAATATCGTATGCTCTTTCGGTTCGCCCGCTTTTCTCAATTACTATCGGTACTAAATTTTGATTCGTAGCCATATTTCCTGTCTCTTATTTTATATTTACTTTTTATTTTTGTCTTTATTTTTTCCTTTTTCTTTTTCTTCGTCTTCGTGCAGGACCTCGTCAATAAGTCCGTATTCATGAGCTTCCTGGGCAGTCATGTATCTGTCTCTTTCGGTCTCAGCGGCGATTTTTTCAATCGGCTGTCCTGTGTGTTTTGCAAGAAGTTCGTTTATCATCTTTTTTGCTTTAATGATTTCCTCGGCCTGTATTTTAATATCGGCTGCCTGTCCTGTAACTCCGCCCCAGACCTGATGGAGCATAACTTTTGCGTGTGGGAGTGCATGTCGTTTACCTTTAGTTCCTGCGGCCAGTATTATCGCAGCTCCGGACTGGGCCCTCCCAATGCAATATGTGGCAACAGGTGAGCTGACAAATCGCATAGTGTCATAAATAGCCATTGTGTCGTCAACACTACCGCCCGGGGAATTAATGTAGAGGCTGATTTCTGTGTTTCTTTTCAGGTTGTCGAGATATAGCATCTTCATAATGACTTCGGCGGCCCTTTGATACGATATTTCTCCAATCAAAAACACGATGCGGTTCTCCAGGAGCATATCATCGAGACTCATCTGTCGGTATCGCTGATATTGGCCGTATTGATTGTACGGTTCCATGTTGTTGATGATATTTTTTCCGGAATGTTCGATAGACATTTATGTTTTCCTTTATAAAATCCGGTTTTTGTTTTTCTTATCTCGCGTCACTGTCGGCGAGACAGGTCTGTTTTCGACCTTTTTTACTCTGTACTTTTCATGTTATCCTATAATTGAATCGTCGGATTATTGCTTTTTGGTTGTTTTTTTAGGTTTTTTGGCTGTTTTTTCCCCGGTTGCCTCTGCTTTGCGTGCCGTTTTTTTAGTTGTTTTTTTCTCAGATTTCTTCTCGGCTTTTTTGTCTTTCTTTTCGGCCTTTTTCTCCGTTATTTTTGCAGACTCAAGTAGTTTGGCAATACACATGTGCTCCCGCACCTGTAACTTGAACTGGGCCAGTGAGCCGTCACGGAGCATCTGTTCTCTCATTCTTTCGGGGCGTTGTCCCTGCTGAATTGCCAACTGTGCGATGTGGCCGTTAATCTCCTCTTCGGTTACTTCGATCTCGAGCTTGTCGGCAATTTTGTCCATAATAAAGAAAGTCTTTAGCTGCTCCTGAGCCCTTTGTGCACTGCCGGCCTGAAGCTGCTCCATGTGCTCTTCAATCTGTTCACGCGCCATTCCCCGCATGAGCAGATTTGAGTACTGTCTTTGTAACAGGGAGATCGATTGCTCAGCCACAATATTTAAGGGGAGGTCAAAATCAGTGTTGTCGAGCAGATATTTATAAATCTGCTCGGTCATCTCAGACCGGACCTGCTGCTCTAACCGGCCCTGGAGCGAATCCTGGATTCTTTCCCGAAGCTGATTTTCGTCTTCAACCTCCAATTTTCTCAGGAAGTTTTCATCCAGGGCGGCAGGCTTTAGGTACTTTATATCATTTATGGTAATTTGGATATCTACCTTTTTGCCCCGATACTCTTCCCTAAAGAAGGTTTTTGGTACCTCGACACTTGTCTCTTTGGTGTCACCAACTTTAGCACCCACCAGAAGCTCATCGAGCTTTTCGACGGGGACCGCGCCGACAAAGCCATTGGGCCTTACATAAATGCTGATATTATCAAGCTTCTCCTTTGTCTCGACGTCGGCGACCTTGAGTACCGCATCAGCAATTATCTGGTCATCCTCCTCTGCGGCACCTTCGGTTCGCGGTGTCCACAGGCCTGCCATTTTTTGCAACTGTTCAACTTCCCTGTCGATTTGCTCGCCCGTGACTTCGAGTTTGGTTCTGATAACGGGTATGCCTTCGAGCTCGGGCAAATCAAATTCGGGACGGACCTCAACCTCAAAATCGAACTTCAGGGTGCCTTCTGTCGGCAGGTCTATGCTTTCGTAAATATTCAGCTTGCCCCGCTCCTTCTTTATAGGGTAGCTTTTGCCTTCGTCGGTTATAAGCCATTCGGTTTCGGGCTGTTCAACGGATACGGCCGCATTTTTTGAAAGAAGGGCATTGTTGTTTTCAAACTCCTGCCGCAGCTTTTCCGAGATCGTGCTTTTATCCAGGTGGGCCTGGAAGTCCAATTCAACGGTGCAAAGAGGCCTCTTTTCGAAATCAATATCCGGGTCACGAAGTGCATCAAGTTTGTTGTCTTTGATGGCCGAATCGCTTGCATCTGCTATTAATTTCAACTTGATTTGCTCGGATGTCTCTTTGCCGAATCGCTTTTCAAGCAGTCGGCGAGGCGCCCGGCCCTTTCTAAAGCCCGGCACGAGCGCATCCTTACGCAAAGTTTCATACTGCTCTTCAGTGGCGTTCTTTATCTTTTCTTCCGGTATCTCAATAATCACCTTTTTCCTGCAGGGGCCTGCTTCCTCGATTGTTACGGTGTTTTTGATTTCATCCTTTTTTTCTTCGGTTTTTTCTGTCTCTGTGGCTTGCTCATCTTCTGCCATTTTGGTGCTCCCAAACGATCTTGGTTGTATGTCTTGGAGATATTAAACAAAAAAGGCTTGGGGAAAACAACATCCCTTAGCCAACTTTTAACAATTTTCAGTCTCCGTTTGACGGGACTTTAGCATACCGGCGACCAACGCCAAACTACTGTGCTTAGCCGGTAACTCGCCGATACTATATTATCTACAATCCTTTATAAGTAGTTTCGTAAAGCGGGCGATGAGATTTGAACTCACGACATTCACGTTGGCAACGTGACGCTCTACCACTGAGCTACGCCCGCATACTCGTATCTCATATATAGTCATAACGAGGTTATAATTACAATTATAGGGGGTATTATCGGTTAGGCAAGGGGATTTTTTGCGAAATTTTTGGCTTTATATAGGCGAAATTACTACCAAAACTCAATTCAGAAGTCAAATAGAGTATAAAATCTGTTTCCCGGGAGGTAAAAAAGGCCGCAAGCTTTATGCTAACGGCCTTTATTTGTCGAAGAAAGCTAATAAACAAATATCCTAATCACATTCAGGCGCGGTGCAGTGCAACCATTCACCTGTAAACAGTGTTAAATCCTTCAAATCAACGTAGCAGTCGTGATTAAAGTCAAAAGCGGGGTATGGATGTTGTGCATCACCGCAGACTTTCAGGATTGGGGAATCGTGTTCATAGGCGCCCATATCTACAATAGGTGTTTCGCCGTTACCGGTATCCGGTACATTTGGGTCGTCATAGAATCGCAGATAACCGTCTAAATCGGTGATTGTCCCTTCAGGAACGGAGATGTTATCCCCTGCATCAATACAGGGTGATGCGCCCGCCAATTGAAGTTCATCATCCTCCGTACCAGGCCAGTAGTCAGGGCCGGCAGGGTTTAAAAAATACGGATCTAGGCCGATGTTGCCCTCTCCTCCCAGGGATCCCGTCAAACCCTGGATACAGGTGTAATTGACGGTGTTCGTGCCTCCGTGAATTTGAGCTGATTCGTCCTGGCTCATCCCGCCGGTGTCAAGGTTACCCCACAGGATACAGTTACACACCGTGGGCTTATCTGACACAGAATCGCTGTACATTCCACCTCCGGAGATGTGAGCAAAGTTACCGGTGAGCGTACAGTTAGCCAATGTTGGGTTACATGTGGCGGTATTGTTTATCGCACCCCCGCACCCGCTGATACCTTCCGCCGAATTACAATTGAATAAGCAATTGGTTAGTTTAGGATTGCTGTAGTAATAATTGTATATCCCTCCGCCGTTAGCCGCGTCGTTGCTGCGGAAGATACATTTGTTCACGTCTGGACTGCTTATATAGTTATAGATCCCACCGCCATTGTTAGCTGCATAATTTTCAGCAAATATGCATCTTTCAATCGTCGGGCTGCAGTAGTAGTTACGAATGCCACCTCCATCGGTTCCTGCGGTATTTTGTGTAAATGTACAATTACTTATCCCTCCTAATGTGAATGTGCATTGATAGTTATAAATGCCACCGCCATGTCGGCTGTTAGCACGATTTCCAGTAAATTCACAGGAAGTTATTGATGATTCGCCGCTTTTAAGCCAAACAGCTCCACCATCTTGACCTGCCGAGTTTGTGGTAAATTCACAATTGGCCATCGTGGAAATACCGTTATCAATGTAAATACCTCCTCCATAGCGTGTTGCCCAATTTGTGTTAAATACACAATCGGTTAAGGATGGATTGCTGCTGTTTATACAATATATACCTGCTCCGTCTGTGGCGGCTGTGTTTCTGACAAAGGTGCAGTTGTTGAGTATCGAACTGCCGAAATCATTGTGAATTCCACCGCCACTGGTGCTTGCGTAATTCTCAATGAAATTACAATCAGCAAGTGTCGGAAAGCTGTTGTTTGTGTTGAATATTCCCCCTCCGGATCCGGCATAATTACGGATGAAAGTGCAACCTGTCAAGGTTGGCTTGCTGCGAAAGTTTTTACTGTACATCCCTCCGCCTGCGCTGCTTGCCGAGTTTTCGCTGAATATGCAGTTGGTTATTGTAGGACTGGAATTTTCGTCGTTATACATCCCTGCTCCACTAGTACCACTTCCGTTGGCATTGCCGCCGGTGATAATAAGACCATCAAGGATTGTCAGTGGTAGACACATTGAAGCATAGACGACATGGTAGCTGTTTTCAGTCCGGCAGGGATCGTTAAGCAAGTCCTGAGGATTGGTACCCGGAATATCGTTGCCACTCAGGTCACCGCTTAGAATAGTTACGTTGTTGGGGTCGCGTTGTTCCCACGTTCCGCCACTACTTGGAAATCCTCCATAAATGGCAACGGCATTGACAAGCTCGAACCTCGCTTGACGGTCACCGCTTCCGTTAGGATCGACTGAGCTTGTATCGGGCGTGTAGATACCCTCGGCAATCCATATTTCATCGCCGAACTGGCACACGTCAAGAGCATCTTGTAGGAAGTTAAAGGCATCTATCCAACTTGATCCATCATTGTTTCCCGATGCGGTTGTATCAACATAGTAAACGGTTTGCCCAACAACCGTGTCGGCACCTGCTACCAAAAGCAACAGCAACATAATCAACCACATTTGTATAATTCTCCTTTTTGCCATGATTGCCTCCTTTAGGAAAAGATTGGATTATTTTTCTGTGTACACGATATACACAGAAAACTTTTCATCAAACTGACACAAGCGTAAGATATTGACCTCCAGATTATTGGGTACGTTTTATCTATAGTAAATAAGGACCGATAAAATCTAAACTTGTTTGGTTATAATTGTCAATATAAATCCGAAGAATTTTTTTTAAAAAAAGTTCAGGTAAAGGTGTATCAATCGTTTATTGTTCAGAATTCCGACACCTCAAAAACCGTTTTTAGAATTGAAAAAATGTGGTCTCACTGTTTGAAGGATAGCTATCTATCTAAATTAGGAAGTATTAGGAAATGATTGAATAAAATAGGTCTGTTTGTGGTGGATTTTTGGGATTTGTGGGTTGGAATTGACGGCAGGGCGGGGCTGTGGTATACTGATTGTGGTAGAAATTTTTTTTGGGGGATTGAAAGATGGAAAAAGAAGAACAGGCAAGGCGGCGGATTGTAGCGTTTTTTTTTACGCTGGTGGCGATTGTAATGGTGGGGGGTGTGTGGATATTGAAGAGTGGGACGGATTCGGCAGTTACATTAGCTTCGCAGGAAAAAAAAGCGGACTCAAATCAGACGCCGGCCGATGTGAACGAGAAAGAGGAGAAAGTTGCCCGGCCGGACCATAATCATCCTGCATTCAAAGAACGGATCGACGAGCGAAAGAGGATGGTCGCGATTCAAATCCTGGCGCGGGACGTCAAAGATCCGAACGTGTTAAAGGCGATGCAGATTGTGCCGAGGCACGTTTTTATGCCGGAAAGTCAGCGGCGTTATGCTTATGGCGACCATCCACTGCCGATAGAACATGACCAGACTATCAGCCAGCCTTACATCGTCGCCTTTATGACCGAAGCCTTAAGACTTAGGCCGGGTTCGCGAGTGCTTGAGATTGGGACAGGTTCGGGTTATCAGGCGGCGGTCTGCGCGGAAATTGCACGAGAAGTCTATACGATTGAAATTGTGGAAGGGCTTGCAAAAACGGCCAAAGAGCGTCTTAAGAAACTTGGCTATCCGAACGTGTTCGTTAAGGCCGGTGACGGTTTCTTCGGCTGGCCTGATAAAGCGCCCTTTGACGCGATAATCGGGACGGCGGCTGCAAAACGCATACCTGAGCCGCTGCTTGAGCAGTTGAAGCCGGGCGGGAGGATGATTATACCTACGGGCAGTGCCTGGGGATTTCAGTATTTGGAACTGGTTACAAAGGACAAGGAAGGCAAAATCAAAAAGAGCAGGGTC
>Ga0209536_100003960_pt1 | contig 23546 bp, 20 predicted proteins | sample DeeMarSeWOR28_12_FD_187461 | JGI IMG/M metagenome (GOLD analysis project Ga0209536, IMG submission 187461) | Marine sediment microbial communities from White Oak River estuary, North Carolina - WOR-2-8_12 (SPAdes) (version 2) | ecosystem: Environmental > Aquatic > Marine > Intertidal zone >...
GAACCCGATGGTCCCGATCAGCCGGGCCACTCGCTCGATGAGGCAGAAGGTCTTGCCGGCGCCCGGGCCCGCGACGACGAGCACGGGGCCGAGGGGAGCCTCGATGGCGGAGATCTGGGCGGCGGTGGGAGTGGGCGGAGGCAATTTCCAATGTCCAAGTTCGAATATCCAATATCCAAGGGGGGAATATCGGGCATCGGGTTGTGGATGTCGAAGTTCGGGCGCGTGGGAGGGCTCGCCGAACGACCAGTGTGCGCGCGGTCACAGCGCCAGGTATCCATATCCGCTTAATTCGCTCGGCGTTCCCGCGCCGGGAAAGAGGAGTCAGGTCGGGCGGAAGCGCACCCGGGGTGGCAATCCTGGGAGGTGTCAGGCGGCGCATCTGCCGCCACCGCTCCCGCCAACTGCATCGTTTTGATGCAGCCCGCCTCGTTATGGATCGGCGCCGCGCTGCGGCGATCTTGCGTTAAGTGTTGTACGACAACTACTTAAGTGCGCATCGGCGGCGGGCACTCCGCTTGCCTAGTCCAAGTAACCCGATATCAGAGATCGAGAATCGTGACCGCGACCCACATGCAGTCCCCGCCACGAACGCGACCGGCTCCGGTGGCGACGCCACCGGCGCGGTTTTCGGCCCCGACGCGCCGGCCGGCGCTCGACCGCCCGGACAGCGAGGCCACCACCGGGCTCGGGCGCCGCGCGTATCACCTCATGCTGGTCGTGCTCTGGCTCGGCGTGGCGCTCGTCGGGGTGATCCAGGGGTTCGACTACTACCGGCTCCCGCTGCAGGAGCGTGCCTTTTCCCCGCTGCACGACACCTTCAAGCCGGCCGGGACGATCGGCGAGGCGCTCGGCATCGCGGGGGCGGTCATGATGCTGGTCGGCGTGTCGATGTACTCCGTGCGCAAGCGGACCGGGTTCCTGGCCCGCATGGGCAAGCTCAAGTACTGGCTCGAGATCCACATCTTCCTCTGCACGCTCGGACCGTTCCTCATCGTGCTCCACACGAGTCTGCGGTTCGGCGGCATCGTGTCGATCGCGTTCTGGAGCATGGTGGTCGTGGTCTCGAGCGGCATCCTCGGCCGGTACGTGTACGCGCACATCCCGAAGACGATCAACGGCCGGTTCCTCACGCTGAAGGCGATCGAGGAGGAGCGCGACATCCTGCTCGAGCAGGTCGCCGTGCGCACCGGGATGTCGCCCGAGCAGGTGGCCGGCGCGTTGGCGACGGAGCCGCCCCGCGCGCCGCGCGGCTTCGTGCATGCGCTCTTTCTCGCGGTCCGCTCCGGGTTCGTCAAGCGCCGGCACGTCAAGCGGGCCCGCCGGCTGCTCAAGGACCGCGGCGTGCCGCGCGGCGTGCGCGAGGGCCTCGAGGCGCTGATCCGCAGCCGGTTCGACCTGGAGCAGCAGATGGTGCTGCTGAAGCCGTTCCAGCGGCTGTTCCGCTACTGGCACCTGCTCCACCTGCCGCTGGCGCTCGTGATGCTGTTCATCGTCGTGGCGCACGTGCTGATCGCCGTGCTCTTCGGGTACGCGTGATCCGAGCGGTTCGCATGGGGTGTCGGAGCGTGCTGACGGCGGCCGCGGGCGCACTGGTGCTCGCGGCCGCCGCGCCGCGCCCCGCCGCGGCACAGCTCATCTCCCCGGGCAAGCTCTCCGAGGCGCACGTGGACCTCGAGGGGGTGCGCAACTGCACCAAGTGCCACCGGCTGCGGGAGCGGGGCGTCGCCAACGACCTCTGCCTCGCGTGCCACACCCCGGAGCAGACCCGGATCGCCAAGGGCACGGGATACCACGCCACACTCGGCGACCGCAGCTGCTCCGACTGCCACAAGGAGCACTTCGGCCGGGACTTCGACGTCCTGCACCTCGACACGGCCGCCTTCGATCACCAGGAGACGGGCTTCACGTTGGAGGAGCGGCACACCGAGCTCGAGTGCCGCAAGTGCCATCAGCCGGAGCTGATCGTCGCGGCCGACGTCAGGGCGTTCAAGGGCGAGCACGGCACCCTGGACCGCACCTTTCTCGGGCTCGGCACCACCTGCGAGGCGTGCCACGAGTCGGACAGCCCGCACGGGAAGCAGTTCGCCGATCGCGCGTGCACCGACTGTCACACGCAGCGCGACTGGAAACACACGCGGGGCTTCGACCACGACGACACGCGCTACGCCCTCACGGGCGAGCACCGCGACGTCGCGTGCGAGAAGTGCCACAAGCTCGCGCGGCCGGGTGACGCCAAGAGCCGCCGGTACACCGGCATCGCGTTCCGGGCCTGCACCGACTGTCATCGCGACCCCCACGAGACCCGGATGGGCGCGGACTGCGCCCGCTGCCACGACACGGCCGGCTGGCAGCAGCTGCCCCGCGACCAGTTCGAGCGGGAGTTCGATCACGGGAAGACCAAGTTCGAGCTGCGCGGCAAGCACCGCGACGCGCGCTGTGCGTCGTGCCACGCGCCGGATGCGGCCGGCGCGGAGGGGATCCGCCTCACCTTCGCGGCCACGACGGCGCCCCGCTCCTATCCGCCGCCCGACGCCACGCGGTGCGTGTCGTGCCATCTCGACTACCACGAGGGCGCGTTCGCCGAGTCGCAAAGCGGGATCGAGTGCCGCAGCTGCCACACCGAGGATGCCTGGCTGCCGACCAGCTATGACCTCGCCCGGCACAACGATGCCGCGAAGTTCGCACTGACCGGAGCGCACGTGGTCACGCCGTGCCTCACCTGTCACCGGGACGCCGCGCCGTCGGGCGAGGAGCATCTCATCTTCCGGATCGAGCACGAGGCGTGTGCCTCGTGCCACGCCGAGGACGACCCGCACGCCGCGCAGTTCGAGGGCCGCGCCTGCACGGACTGCCACGATACGGAGTCCTTCAAGGTGAAGGCGTTCGATCACGACGAGACGCGGTACGCCCTCGACGGACGTCACCGCGACGTGCCCTGCGCGTCGTGCCACACGGAGCGGATCGAGGCGGGCGGGCAGAAGGTGCGGATCTACCGTCCGCTGGGCATGGACTGCAAGGACTGCCACGGAGGTGGCGCATGAGATGGATGCTGGTGTCGCTGGTCTTCGCCCTCGGCGCCCTGCAGGCTTCGGGCGTTCGGGCGCAGCAGGCCGTTACCCAGACGCCGCACGGCACCCTGCGGTCCGATCTGGAGTGCACCATGTGCCACACGGTGGACGACTGGAAGCCCACCCTGCAGAACTTCGACCACGACACGGCCACGGCGTTTCCGCTCACCGAGCGTCACGCCGACCTGCAGTGCACGTCCTGCCACCTGAAAGCGCAGTTCGACGAGCCGAAGGCCCGGGTCACCGACTGCGGCACGTGTCACATCGACGTGCACCAGGGCGCGCTCGGCGACAACTGCCTGCAATGCCACAATACGCAGCGGTTCAACGACGTCGCGGGCGTGGCGGTGCACGCGCGCACGAGCTTCCCGCTCTCCGGCGCGCACCTGCAGGTGACCTGCGACGCCTGTCACGCGGGCGACGAGCGCGGCGTGTTCGTCCTCCGGGACATCACCTGCTACTCCTGTCACCAGGCGGATTACGAGAATGCCGGCGCGTTCGATCACGTGGCGGCCAACGTCCCGACGACCTGCGAGCAGTGCCACACGACGGTGGCCTTCCAGTTCGGCGTGCGGTTCGATCACGGGGTCGTGTCGGGCGGATTCCCGCTCGAGGGCCGGCACGCGGAGATCCGCTGCCAGAGCTGTCACGACCCGGTCACGCTCGACCCGATCTTCCCGACGCGGGATCCGAACGACTGCTACACCTGCCATCAGGCCGACTACTCGCGCGAGCACGGCGGCGGCTTCCCGACCACCTGCGCCGACTGCCATACGGTGTTCGGGTGGGAAGGCGCGGACTTCGACCACAGCGTCATCGGGTTCCCGCTCAACAACCTCCACGAGTCGCTGTCGTGCGAGCGCTGCCACGTGGTCCCGGGATTCACGCTCGTCTTCCAGCCCGCCCCCGCGACCCCCGACGACTGCATCGCCTGTCACCAGGACGACTACAACCGCGAGCACGCCGGCTCGGGCTTCCCGACGACCTGCCTCACCTGTCACGACGGACAGCGCTGGGATAATGCGTCGTTTGCCAACCACGACTCCCAGGAGTTCCCGATCTACAGCGGCCGGCACCGCGGCACGTGGGCCAACTGCCAGACGTGTCACACGACGTCGGGCAACTACCAGGCGTTCTCCTGCCTCGGGTGCCACGAGCACAACCAGACCTCGATGGACGACAAGCACAGAGGCCGGAGCGGGTACTCGTACGACAGCAGCCGGTGCTACTCCTGCCACCCGAGCGGAAGGGCGGACTGAGATGCGACGACGCGGCCCTCTCCCGCTCGCGATCGGCCTCGCGGCTGCCCTGCTCGCGCTCGCCGCGCCCCGCGCCGAGGCGCAGGACCAGGGGCTCCGGGCGGTCATCGAGCAGATCGCCGGCTCGGACGTCTACCTCTCCGTCGGCTCCGAAGCGGGCCTCGCCGCGAGCGACACGGTCCAGGCCTACCGCGACGGGGACGGCGAGTACCTCGGCGCGCTCCGGGTCGTGGCGGTGTCCGCGAGCCGCTCGGTGGTGACGTTCCTCGACCGCCCGTTCCCGCTCACGCGCGGGACGGTGCTGCAGCTGCGGTTCACGGCCGCTCCGGCGGCGGCGCCGGCAGCCGCGGCGGCCGCGCCGGCCGTGCAGACCCCCACGCGCAGCGGCCCGCGCGTGCGGGGCCGGTTCTCGCTCGACTTCAACGGCATGCAGTCCACCACCACCTGGATGAGCAACGTCGAGGAGCGGGTCGAGCGGCGCTTTGCGTCGCCGTCGATGTCGCTCCGGCTCGTCGCGACGCAGCTGCCCGGCGGGCTCACCTTCGAGACGACCGGACGCGCGACCTACCGCTACAGCGATCCCGAGATCGTGCAGCCCGATCTCTCGGTGCGGGTCTACCAGGTCAGCATCGCGAAGGAGTTCGACAACGCGCCGATCCAGTTCCGGCTGGGACGGTTCTACAACCCGTACGAGCTCTACTCCGGGTACTGGGACGGCGCGCTGCTGCGCGTCGGGGGGCGCGGGTTCGGCGTCGGCGTCGTGGCCGGCTTCCAGCCCGACCGGGCCAACGAGGGTCCGAGCACGGATCTCCCCAAGTACACGGCGTTCGCCGACTACGCCGTCGGTCGCCGGACCGTCCGCTACACCGGGGATCTGTCGTTCCATCAGGTGAGGCCGAAGGGCGCGTACCTCGACCACACCTTTGCCGGGTGGTCGCAGGCGCTGCGGGTCGGCGGGTTCCGGCTGGCGAGCGACCTGCAGGTCGACCGCGATCCGGAGCTGAGCGAGTGGAAGCTCACGCGGGCCCGGGTGACGGCGGCCGTACCGCTCGCGAGAGGATTCACGCTGAACGGCCGCTACGTGCACGACCGGCCCTACTTCCTGTTCCGCACGACGGATCTCCTGCCGTTCGCGCGCGACCAGGTGGGCGGCGGCTTCGACTGGTTCGGCGGCAACGCGTCGTTCCGCGCCGACGTCACCGCGAACCGGTTCGACGAGGGCGGGTGGAGCATGTCGTACGGCGGCTCCTTCGGGTTCCAGCGCACCGGGATCCTGGGGCTCGGCCTCAACGCCGGCGGCACCTACTGGACCCTGGAGGGCAGTACGGCGCTGCAGGCGTTCGGCGATCTGACGCGGCGCTTCGGGCGGGTGGACGTCCGCGGGTCCTATCAGTTCTACCGCACGGAGTGGGATCCGACGGTGGTGGTGACCCACACGGGCGGGCTCTCCCTCACCGTGCCGCTCGGTGCACGCGTGTACACCATGCTGCAGGCGCGCACGCAGCAGGGGGCCAACCTGGTGTCCAACAGCATCCAGTTCAGCCTCTGGACGAGCTTCTGATGCCGAGCGACAACCTGATCATCCTGGGCGTGGCCGGCGCGCTGCTGCTGGTCGTGATGCTGCCGTTCTACCTCAAGCAGCGACGCCGCGAGAAGCGCACTGACGAGGCCGAGGCGACGGCACTGCGCTACGGCCTGCACGAGCCGGTGTCGCTCCATCCGGTGGTGAGCGCCGAGGCGTGCATCGGCACCGGGAACTGCCTCACCGTCTGCCCGGAGCACGACGTGATCGGATTCCGGGACGGCCAGGCGATCACCGTGAGCCCGGCGCGCTGCGTGGGACACGGCCTGTGCGAGCGGGCGTGCCCCGTCGAGGCGATCCAGCTCGTGTTCGGCTCGGAGAAGCGCGGCGTCGAGATCCCGCGGATCCGCGAGAACTTCGAGAGCAACGTTCCCGGGCTCTACATCGTGGGCGAGTTGGGGGGGATGGGCCTCATCCGCAACGCGTTCGAGCAGGGGCGGCAGTGCATCGAGGGGATCGCGCGGCTGCCGCGCGCGCGCACGGGCATGCTGGACGTGCTGATCATCGGCTGCGGGCCGGCCGGCCTCTCGGCGTCGGTGAACTGCCTCCACCACAAGCTGCGCTTCGAGACGCTCGAGAAGGAAGACATCGGGGGCACGGTCCGCTACTACCCGCGCAAGAAGATCGTGATGACCGCGCCGGTGCAGGTGCCGGGATACGGCAAGCTGGGATTCCGCGAGCTGCCCAAGGAAGAGCTGATCGGCGTGTGGGAAGACATCATCGCCCGCACCGGGCTCGAGGTGCGCACCGGCGAGACCGTGAGTGCCGTGCACCACGGCGACGGGTACTTCGAGGTGGCGAGCAGCAAGGGCGCGTACACGGCGAAGCACGTCGTCCTGGCCATCGGGCGGCGCGGCGTTCCCCGCAAGCTCGGGGTGAAGGGCGAGACCCTGCCCAAGGTGATCTACTCCCTGCGCGAACCGGAGGTGTTCCAGCGGGACCGGATCCTGGTGGTGGGTGGCGGCGATTCCGCCGTCGAGGCCGCGCTGGCCCTGTCCGAGCAGCAGGGGAACCGCGTCACGATCTCGTACCGGCGCGAGCAGTTCGCGCGGCTCAAGCCGCGCAATCTCGAGTTGGTGGAACGGGCGCTCGCGGCGGGACAGGTGGATGTGCTCTGGCAGAGCAACGTGCTGGAGATCCGGCCCCACTCCGTGATCTACCGCGACCAGCTCGAGCGCGAGCAGGAGCTCGCCAACGACGTCGTCGCCATCTTCGCGGGCGGCGAGATGCCGACCGCGTTCCTGAAGGCGTGCGGGGTGGAGTTCGATACCAAGTTCGGCACGCCGTGAGGCGGCGCGCCGAGTCCTTCGTTCATCAGCAAGGAGTGGACATGCGTGTACGGGAGATCCTGAGAATGGCCCTCGCCTCGGCGGCGGCTATCGGCCTCCTGGCCGTGGCGGCCTGCGGCAGCGACAACGTCCTCGGGCCGGACAACCAGGTGCAGGTCTCGAACAACGCGGACACGTTCGAGTGGCAGGCGAGCAGCATGGACAACGTGTCGCAGACCCTGAGCTACGACTGGACGATGACCGGTACCACGGCCGACGTGAACCAGTCCTCCGCCGTCACCGGCGGATCGGCGACGCTGACCGTCACGGATGACGCCGGCACCGTCGTCTACACCGCGAACCTGAGCCAGAACGGGACCTTCACCACCGATGCCGGCGTCGCCGGCACGTGGACCGTCGAGGTCCGGCTGAGCGGCACGAGCGGCATGGTCAATTTCCGCCTCGAGAAACCGTAACCTCACCGGCAAACGACGGCCGGGCGCCGGATCCTCGGATCCGACGCCCGGCCGCTTTGCCGCCGCGCGAGGATCGCGCTACTTCCCCACCCCCTGCAGCTCGTCGGCGATCCGGGTGCCGCCGTACGCCTTGCGCAGCCCCTCGATGATCCCCGCGGAGTGGACGCTCACCGTGCGGGACACCGTGTCGTCGAAGATGAACCGGTTGGGCAGCATCTCGATGTTGCCGTCGAACACGAGCCCGACCACCTCGGCGTTCTTGTTGATCACCGGGCTCCCCGAGTTCCCGCCGATGATGTCATTGGTCGACACGAAGTTGATCGGCGTGGTCATGTCCACCTGGTCGCGGGCACGGGCCCAGCCCTCGGGCAGGTTCCACGGCGCCTGGTTGCCGAACTCGGCGGCCCGCGCGTACAGCCCGTACAGCACGGTGTTCGCCGGGGCGTACGTGCCGTTGTACGGATAGCGCTTCACGATGCCGTCGGTGATGCGGAGCGTGAACGTGGCGTCGGGCGGCAGCGACTTGCCGTACGCGGCGAAGATCGCCTGCCCCACCAGCTCGGCGTTGGCCGAAATCGCGGCGTTCAGCGGCTCGGCCCGCTCGACCAGCTTCACCGCCATCGGCGCGATCTTCCGCGCCGCGACGATCAGCGGATCGTTCGACGCCGCCACCGCGCTCGCTCCCCCGTCGACCAGCGCCTGCCGCACCGCGACGTCGGTGAGCGTGGTGCCGCTCACCAACGCCTCGGCCGCCGCCTGCGGGCTCCGGCCCTGCAGCATCGCGGCCAGGAACGGATCGTTGGCCGGCAGCTCCTTCTGCGCCGCCTCGAGATATCCCGCCAGCAGCATCACCTCGGACTCGAGGTCGAACTCGAGGTCGCGCAGCATCTGGCCGCGGATCCGGGTGAGCCGCTCGCCACGCCACGCGGCGGGGCGCTGATCCTCCGGCAGGGCCGACATGTCGGCGAGCAGCACGAGATTGCCGGCCACGCCGACGAGCTGCGACGCGCCGAAACCGTGCCACCGGGACTCCAGCGCGAAGGACGCCATCTCCTTCTGGGCCTTCGCGATGCCGTCCCACGCCGCGCCGAACTTCTGCTTCAGGCTGGGATCGGCGTTGATGCGATTGCGGAAGTCGGTCTCGAACGCCTGCTTCGCGGCCATGCGCGATTCGTCCAGCAGCCCGGTCAGGTAGCCGTTGACCGCCTTGTACGAGTTCTCCAGCCCGAAGATCTGGTTCTCGTACCGCCGCTTGTCCGCCTCGCTGCGCTCGGAGAGCGTCCGCGCCACGGCGAGGTTCCGCTGGATCGCCGCGAGCTGCGCCGGATACTGCACGTCACGCAGGTACTCCATCTGCGCGACCGTCAGCAGCCGGCCCGTCGAGCCCGGATTCCCCGTGATGAACACCAACTCGCCCTCGGCCGCACCGGCCTTGCTCCACGTGAGATAGTGGTCCGTCTTCCGCGGCGCGCCGTTCTCGTAGACCCGGAGGAAGGTCATGTCGAGGTCGTAACGGGGATACGTGAAGTTGTCCGGGTCGCCGCCGAAGAAGGCCGCCTGGCCCTCGGGCGCCATCACGAGCCGCACGTCGGTGAACCGCTTGTAGGTGTACAGCGAGTACATCCCGCCCTGATAGAACGACACGACCTGGCAGTTCAGGTCGGGCGCCGTCTGGCACTCGTTCTGGATCGCCTCGATGGCGGCGTTGCGCTGCTCCACCTGCTGCACGCTGGCGGTCGCGGTGACCGCCTGCCGGATCCGCTCGGTGACGTCCTGGATCGAGAGCAGCTGGTCGACGTACATCCCGCGGCAGGACTTCTCCTCCTCCAGGGTCTTGGCGACGAAGCCGGTCTCCTGGTAGTTGGAGTCGGCCGGGGAGGTGGAGCTGATGCACCCGCGCGCGCAGTGGTGGTTCGTCATCACCAGCCCGTTCGCCGACACGAACGACGACGAGCATCCCGGCAGCCGCACCGAGGCCAGCCGCACGTGGTCGAGCCACGTCTGGTCGGGGCGGAACCCGTAGGTCTGCTGCCAGTAGTCGAGGGGAGGCGCATCGAAGGTCCACATCGTGCCGAATTCCTTCATGAATCCGGTGGATGCGGCCGCCTTCTGCTGCGCCGAAAGGGTCGAGACGAGCCCGGCCAGAACCAGCGCGGTCCCGGTGAGTCCTATGAGCCGACGGATATGGAGGCGTTTCATGACACTTCACTCGGAAGGATGTTGCAGGTTGAACCGTCGAACTGCGCCGACGGAATGCACCGAATCAACTATCTATATCAAATACTGTATGAAAGGAGCTTGAAGCACGGATGAAAGCCCGTGTCACTCGGCGCCCGCGCTGTGCTTCCACGCGTCGCAGAACCGGGTGAGTGCCTCCGCAAGCCGGTACACGTCCGGGTGCGGCACGCGGTTTTCCCGCAGCTGCGTCATCATGTGCTGCCTGGCGGCATCCAGCAGGTACTCGGCCTCGCGACGGTTCCGCCAGTCCAGGAAGAGGGCGTGCGCGAGCAGTCCGCGCCCGGCGAAATCCGGCGCCTCGATCCGTGCGACGCGGTCCGGGTGCGCCGCCGCCTTCACGTCCTTGAACGCCTCGAGGACCGACGCCTCGACGTCTCCGCTCATCAGGTGGCGCGAGTCCGGTCCGATCTGCTCGTAGACGGAGGCAAAGGCTTCGGTTGCGGGGCGTGTCATGTCACTCTCCCGGCTCGGTTCGATGCCGAACCATAGCCGCCGGCGCGCCGGGTGGCGAGGGCTCGTGCACCTCGCCGCCACTGGACAGACGATGACCGCGCAGGCATCGTCCGTCGCCGATGGACACCGAACGAATCCAACAGCTCTTCGACCGGCAGCGCTGCCGGGCCGGCGAGATCGCGCGACTGCCGGTCGCGGACCGCCGGGCGCGCCTGCGCCGCCTGCGCGCGGCGATCGTTCGCCGACAGGCGGCGATCCTCGAGGCCATCCACGCCGATCTCGGGCGACCGGCCTTCGAGTCCGAGACCGCCGAGTTCCACCACGTGCTGCAGGAGATCGATCACGCGATCCGCCACGTGGGGCGCTGGGCGCGCGGACGGCGGGTGCGCGCCCCGCTGCTGCTGGCGGGCACCACGAGCCGTCTCCTGATCGAGCCCCGGGGCACGGTGCTCATCCTCGCGCCGTGGAACTACCCGTTCGGCCTGATCGTCAATCCGCTCGTCGCGGCCATCGCGGCGGGGAACTGCGCGGTCGTGAAGCCGTCGGAGAAGGCGCCGGCCACGGCGGCGCTGCTGGCGGAGATGCTGGGCGAGGTGTTCGAGGAGGGCGAGGTCGCCGTGGTGCAGGGCGGCCCCGACGTCGCGGCGCAGCTGCTCGAGCTGCCGTTCGATCACTTCTTCTTCACGGGCAGCACGCGGGTCGGCCGGCTGGTGATGGCGGCAGCGGCACGACACCTCGCGACGGTCACCCTCGAGCTCGGCGGGAAGACGCCGGCCGTGGTCGACGCGTCCGCCGACGTCGCGCGCGCCGCGGAGCGGATCGTGTGGGGGAAGCTGTTCAACGCCGGGCAGACCTGTGTCGCCCCCGACTTCGTGCTCGTGCACGAGGCGGTGCACGACCGGTTCCTCGAGGCCGTCGGCGCAGCAGTCGCCCGCTTCTACGGCAACGATGCCGACGCCCGCCGCCGGTCGCCCGACTTCGGCCGTATCGTCGACGACGAGCACTTGGAGCGGCTCACGACGCTCGTTTCCGAGAGCGTGGCGCAGGGCGCCAAGGTGCCGGTCGGGGGCGAGTGGGATGCCGCCAGTCGGTACTTCGCCCCCACCGTGCTCTCGGGCGTGACGCCGGAGATGCGGATCATGCGGGAGGAGATCTTCGGCCCCGTCCTGCCGGTGCTGGCCTGGCGGGATCTGCGCGAGGCGCAGCGGCTCGCGCGGCGCAACGGCAAGCCGCTGGCGTCGTACATCTTCACGCGGGATCGGCGGGTGGCCGACGCCCTCGTGCACGGGATCCCCGCCGGCGGTACGCTCATCAACCACACCCTGCTCCACTACGTCAGCTCCGAGCTGCCGTTCGGCGGGGTCGGCGCGAGCGGCATGGGGAGCTACCACGGCCACCACGGCTTCCTCGCGATGTCCCACGTCCGCCCGGTGGTGCGCCAGCACGGGCCCGCCCTCTCCGCCGTGATGTATCCCCCCTTCCGGGGCCGGCTGCACGCCCTGGTGCGCCGGGCGATCCCCTGGCTGCGGTAGCGGCCGCTGTCGGAGCGCCCCCCGGTTCCGTATCCTTGAGATAGCGCACTCACCGCGAGGGCCGTCAGGATGCACGACGCGCTCGGTTCGGTCGTCCCCACGAAGTACTGGCACGTCCTCGACGACGGGCGGGTCCAGTGCGATCTCTGCCCCCGCTACTGCCGGATGCGCGACGGCCAACGGGGCATGTGCTTCGTCCGCCTGTGCCAGGGCGGGGAAGTCGTGCTCACCACCTACGGCCGCTCCTCCGGATTCTGCGTCGATCCCATCGAGAAGAAGCCCCTGAACCACTTTCTTCCCGGCACGCCGGTGCTCTCCTTCGGGACGGCCGGATGCAATCTCGCCTGCTCCTTCTGCCAGAACTGGGACATCAGCAAGTCGCGCGAGATCGACACGCTCGCCGACTCGGCCTCGCCCGAGGCGCTCGCGGAAACGGCCGTGCGGTTGGGGTGCGACAGCGTGGCCTTCACCTACAACGATCCCGTCATCTTCCACGAGTACGCCATCGACGTGGCGCAGGCGTGCCACGAGCGGGGCGTGCGCACGGTGGCGGTCACGGCGGGTTACGTCTGCCCCGAGCCGCGGCGCGAATTCTACGAGCACATGGATGCGGCGAACGTCGACCTCAAGGGGTTCACGGAAGAGTTCTACCACCGTCTCGCGAAGGGACGGCTCCAGCCGGTGCTGGACACCCTCCTGTACCTAAAGCGGGACACGAAGGTCTGGTTCGAGCTCACGACGCTGGTGATCCCGGGCTGGAACGACGGCGAGCCGGAACTCAACCAGATGACCCAGTGGGTGGTCGAGCACCTCGGCCCCGACGTGCCGATGCACTTCACGGCGTTTCACCCCGACTGGCGCATGCTCGACGTGCCGCCCACTCCCCCGCGCACGCTCGCCCGCGCCCGCGCGATCGCCATGCGCAACGGCGTGCGGTACGCCTACACCGGCAACGTCCACGACTGGGAGGGGGGAACCACCTTCTGCCACGGCTGCGGCAAGGCGGTCGTCGCCCGCGACTGGTACGTCCTGCGCGGGTGGGGGCTCACGGACGACGGACGCTGCGCGGACTGTGGCACCCGGTGCGCGGGTGTCTTCGCGGGCCCGCCCGGCGACTGGGGAGGGCGCCGCCTCCCGGTCAGGATCGGGCGCTGAAGCCCGCGGCCGTCAGGCGCGCGCCCGGACCGGAAGCCGCAGGATCGTCCTGAGCCGCTCCGGCGGCACCCGTCCCGGATCCGACAGGTAGATCTCGTGGTGCCAGCCGTGGACCTCGTGTCCCCGCTCCTCGGCGAAGGCGGTCATTCGCCGGATGGTCTCCGGCTCGTTCTCGTACGGGCCGACGTGCAGCATCTGGACGCACGTGCCTTCGGCCATCGAGAGCAGCGCGACCTCCCGCGCCCACTCCCCCTTGCCACGTGCCTCGAGCGTCTTCGCCGCGCGCGCGAGATCGTCCTCGCCGACGGCCTCCGGCGTCCGCACCAGCAGCCGCCAGTTCATGTGGTCGAGGGGAACGTCGAACGGATCGGGGAACGTCGCGTCCGGCCAGTACTGGCCCTCGAGACCCGCCACGACGTAGTCGCTCTTGCCGGCCTGCTTGCGGGTCATCTTGATGGTGTACGCCATGCCGTACAGGGTACTGAGCTTGGCCTGGAATTCCGGTCCGCCGGGCCGGCCGTGGCCTTCGATGACGAGGTAGTGTCCCGGCCGGATGTCGACGATGGCCGGCTCGCGTGGCGCGACGTACTCGTGCTTGTGGAGCTGGTGCAGGTCGAGCTTCTGGCGCGATTTCGCACCCATCGCCCACCTCCCGCGTAGAAGGCCCCCTCTGAGCAGCCTCTGCAAATCTGCGGCAGCCGCGGCGCTGCCGCGAGGACGCGCCACGTCGGATTCGTTGCTCGTTATTCAATGTATAGATATCTTGACTAGTGTGTGGTGGCTGAAGCGACTCTGAGCTGAACGTGGGGGTGGCTGATGCGGATCCTGCTTCTCGGCGCCGGCATGCAGGGGAAGGCGGCCCTGCACGACCTCGTGCAGTCGGAGGCGGTCCGCACGGTCGTGGTGGCCGATCGGGACATGGCAGCGCTCGAGGCGCACGTCGCGGAGCGGCAGTACGGCCCGAAGGTCGAGTGCCGTGCCGTCGACGCGGCGGATGTCCCGTCCCTGCGCGCGCTGGCGGAGGGGGTGGACGTCGTCATCGACCTCCTGCCGGTGCCCGTCAGCGACCACGTGCTGCAGGCCGCGCTCGAGGCACGCGTCCATCTCGTCAATACCAACTACGCGACCGACGCGATGCAGCGGGCGGGCCCCGAGGCGGAGCGCCTCGGGGTCACGCTCCTCCCCGAGATGGGGATGGACCCGGGGATCGACCTCGTGCTGCTCGGCGAAGCGGTGCGCCAGCTCGACAGCGTCACCGACATCGCGAGCTACGGTGCGGGGATCCCGGCGCCCGAGGCGGCGGACAATCCGCTGCGCTACAAGGTGAGCTGGACCTTCGACGGGGTGCTGAGCGCCTATCGGCGGCCGGGGCGTCTGATCCGCAACGGAAGGGTCGTGGAGCTGAGCCCGGACGATATGTTCCGGCCGGAGCACGTGCACACCGTCGAGCTTTCGAAGCTCGGGGCGCTCGAGGCGTATCCCAACGGGGACGCGCTGCCGTACGCCGACCTGCTGCACCTGGATCGCCGGGTGCTGGTCTCGCTCGGCCGGTACTCGATGCGCTGGCCGGGGCACGCCGGATTCTGGCACAAGCTCGTGGCCCTCGGCCTGCTCGACGACGAGCCCGTCGACGTGGACGGCATTCCGGTGGACCGCAAACGGTATCTCGCCGCTGCGCTCGAGCCCCGCCTGCGGTACGCCGAAGGGGAACAGGACCTCGGCATCCTGCTGGTGGACGTCGCGGGAACGCGCGGGGGGCGCGCCGCCCGCATCGTCATGCAGGTGGTGGACCGCCGCGACCTCACCACGGGCATCACGGCCATGGGTCGCCTCGTGGGGTACACGGCGAGCATCGGTGCGCAGCTCGTCGGCTCGGGAGCCATCGCGAAGCGGGGGCTGCTGTCCCCGGTCACCGACGTTCCGTATCGCGCGCTGGTCGACGAACTCCGCGCCCGCGGGATTCAGGTCAGCGTCGAGATCTCGGACTGAGCCGGGTCGAGATCAGCCGGCCGTCGGCCGGTCGGGCGATCCCTGCACCGCGGCGCGCGCGATGCCCGCGAGCATTCCCCGGAACACGAAGCCGTGCACCGGAGAGAGCGCGTACCAGTAGAGGAGTCCGGCGAGCCCCACCGGGTCGAAGATGGCGGTCTGCCGGATTACGGCGCCGTCGCCGTCGGGATCGACCTCGAACTGCAGCCAGGCCCGCCCGGGGAGCTTCATCTCCGCGCGCAGCACCAGCCGAGCATCCGGCTCCACGGCCTCGACCCGCCAGAAGTCGACCACGTCCCCGACCAGCAGGTGCTCGGGATCGCGGCGTCCGCGACGGGTGCCGACGCCGCCCACGAGGAGGTCCAGGAAGCCCCGGACGGTCCAGAGGACGTCGCCGTAGTACCAACCGACCGCGCCGCCGATCCGCCGGATCGGCGTGAAGGCGGCCGAGCGGGAGCAACCGACTCGCCTGGTGCGGGAGTCCACCAACCGTGAGCGATAGCGGACACCGGCCCGGCCCCCGATCTCCCCCTGCGCCGACAGCGCGTCGGACCAGCGCGTCTGCGCGAACTCGTGGTCCTCCATCCTGAGCGCCCGCGCGATCGCCTCGCGGATCCCTCGCGGCCGGACCGGAAACGCCTCGAGCGCCCGCGGGTCCTCGACGACCGTGGGGTGCCGCACGCTGTCGAGGAGCTTGCGCCCGACGCGCGCGTAGAGCGGCGTCACGAGGCCCAACCACCGCGCCGACAGCCACGGGCTCAACACCGGGACCGGGATCATGACGCGCCGCAGCCCCCGCTGCCGCGCGTACTCCTGCATGATGCCGGCGTAGGAGACTCGGTCGCCCCCGCCGATCTCGAAGACCTCGCTCTGCGGCAACGGGACGTCGATGGCCCGCGCCAGGTAGTCGACGAGGTCCTCGATCGCGATCGGCTGGGCCAGAACGTGCACCCAGCGCGGCGTCACCATCACGGGGAGACGGTTCACGAGCGTGCGCACCATCTCGAACGAAAGACTGCCCGACCCGATGACGATCGACGCCCGGAATTCGATCGTCGGCACGCCGGACTCCCGCAGCATCCGCCCCACTTCCTGGCGACTGCGCAGGTGGGAGGAGAGACCCGGACCGCTGCCGAGCCCGCCGAGATAGATGATCCGCTGCACGCCGGCCGTGCGGCAGGCGTGCGCGAACGCCTCGGCCGCGATCCGGTCGTCACGCTCGAAGTCCCCGGTCGAGCCCATTGAGTGTACGAGGTAGTAGGCGACCCCGACCCCCGCGAGCGCCCGCACGAGCGAGTCGGGGTCGAGCACGTCCCCCGCGACGATCTCGGTTCCGCTTCCCACCCGCCCAGCGAGATGCTCCGGCCGCCGGGCGAGACAGCGGACGCGGCGTCCTGCCGCCTCGAGTGCGGCGAGGAGACGGCCCCCGACGTAGCCGGTGGCGCCGGTCAGGAGGATGAGCGGACGGTGGTGTGCGTTGCCGGTCATGCCGCCAAGCTAACGGTCGCATCGACCGTTGGCATCCGTTGGCCGACCGGGTAGGTTGCCCTCCGTGCCCGCCCGCCCGGCCGCACCGCCCGGTCGGTACCGCCTCTCTCCGTCACGCGAATGGGGGTTCCCCGTGACTACCGCAGCCAATGGCGATACGGTCAAGGTCCACTATACCGGCACGCTCGACGACGGGACGGTGTTCGACAGCTCCGCCGGTCGGGAGCCCATCGAGTTCACGATCGGAAGCGAGACCGTCATTCCGGGATTCGAGAACGCCGTCGTCGGACTCGCGGTCGGCGAGAAGACCACCGTGGTCATCGGCCCAGAGGACGCCTATGGGGTGCGATCGGACGAGAAGGTGCTCGTCGTCGACCGATCGTGGCTCCCCGCCGACCCGGAACCGTCGGTCGGGATGATGCTCCAGGGGAATACGCCGGAAGGCACGGTCGTCTTCACGATCACCGGCGTGGAGGAGGAGGAGGTCACGCTGGACGGCAACCACCCGCTGGCGGGGAAACAGCTCACTTTCGAGATCGAGCTCACGGACATCGTCGGCGGATAGTGGCAGGTGGCGCGTTGCTGGCGCGATGATGGCGTGAACGTGTAATCCCGAGGACATGGTCCCATGACGCTGCTCGACACGGCTCCGGTCTGGGCGCTGGCGCTCACGATCTTCGGCCTGCGGATCGTCGACGTTTCACTGGGCACCCTCCGCACGATCACCGTCGTCCACGGTCGCGTGCGGGTGTCGGTGCTGATCGGGTTCTTCGAGGTCCTCGTCTGGGTGACCGCGGTGTCGCAGGTGATCGCGCATGTGGACGAGAGCCCGCTCCTCGCCGTGGCGTATGCAGGTGGGTTCGCGGCCGGCAACGCGGTCGGCATTGCGCTCGAGCGGCGGCTCGCATTCGGCACGGTCGTGGTACGCATGATCACCAGCGCCGGGGCCGAGGCCATGGCCGGTCTGCTCCGGGGCATGGGCCGCGTGGTGACCACCTTCGAGGGGCAGGGGCGCGACGGAGTGCGGACGCTGCTGTTCACGACCTGTCCGCGGCGCGATCTCCCGCGGGTCGTCGAGGCTGCTGCCGCACTCGACCCGCAGCTGTTCTACACCGTCGACCGGTTCTCGCAGGCCACGAGCCTCGGTCCGCTGCCCGGTCCCACGGGGTGGCGGGCGGTGTTCAAGAAGAAGTGACGCGATCCCTGCGGCGGCGTCGATCCGGCATCCCGCCAGCGAGCGCCCGCTCCCTCACCGCGGCGTCGGTCCGATCCGGCTCACCATGGCGAGCGGCTCGCCTTCGCTCACCGGAGGCGTGTCGACGACGTAGTTGACCACGCCGGCGAAGGGCGCCCGCACCTCCTGCACCTTCTCGCCGAACAGGTCGGTGAGCACGCCGAGCAATCCCCCTTCGGCAATCGCGTACCCGTCGCGCACCGCCGCCGTGAAGATGCCGGTCACGGGACTGCGAATCACCTCGTAGTCCGACAGCCATACGATCGGCCCGGGCCGCACCACGTCGCCGTCCACCATCTTCAGGTGCCGCATCACATTCCACATGCCGCGCTCCGCCATCTCCACCCAGCGCGGGTCGTTCGAGCCCATCTGCCCCGTCTCGGTCGTGATGCCGGGCTTGCCGCGCGTCAGGGCCGTGTTCGACGTGTAGACCGAGCCGGCGGGATCGTGCGGCCGGTCGCGGTCGATCACGATGTGGTCGAGCCCGAAGGCCTCGACCAGTTCGCGGCTCCTTGCGTCGAGCGCCGGGTCGCCGCTCAGCATCCAGTAGGAGTAGGGGCGGAGGGCCTCGTTGCCGTCACCCCCGTGCAGGTCCACCACGTAGTCGGCCCGGTCGATCACCTCGGTGGTGATGGCGTGCGCGATCCGCTCGCTCACCGTGCCGTCGGGCGTCCCCGGATAGACGCGGTTCAGGTTCTTGCCGTCGATCGGGCTGTAGTAGATGGTGCGTCCCAGGAACGAGGGCAGGTTGGCGATGTGCACGAGGATGACGGTGCCGCGCAGGGCCTGCGGGTCGAGCGTCGTCCGGAGACGGTGCAGCGCGGTGATCGGGGGGTACTCGTATCCGTGCGTGCCGGCGATCGCGGCGAGCACCGGTCCCCGCTGGGCGCCGTGGACCACCGTGATCGGGATCCGCGTTCCTTCGTCCACGCCCGCAGGCACGTCGATGAAGCCCGATGCTTTCTGTCCGGCCGGCACCTGGAGCGGTCCCACGGTGAAGGCGGACGGCTGCTGCGCCGCGGCGACCGACGCGGCGAGGGAGGAGACGGCGGCGAGCACGGCGAAGCGGACGAATCGCATCACGGGACCTTCTCCTGGCATCGGATCGCGGCGACGCCCGGTGCGCGCGGCACCGGGACGGGATGTTTCATAAGCTCGGACACGGAACCGGTCCTCGGAAGAGGGGAGGAAACCGTCGCCGATCGAGGACTCCCGTCCTATCTTCCCCGCACACGGTCCGGACCGGGCCGTCCGGACCGAATCGCATCCGGAGGTGCACATGCGTGGACCGCTCATAGCGGCGTCAGTTCTGGTGATCTCCCTCGCGCCGGCAGGTGCGGCTGGCCAGACGTTCGGCGTCGGCCTGAAGGCCGGCACCCTTGGGCTCGGCGCCGACGTGGCAGTCGGCCTGCACGACCGGATCGCCCTGCGTGGGGGGTTCGGGGTCTTCCCGTTCACGCCGCGCCTGACCTATTCGGACATCGAGTACGACGCCGAGCTTCCTTCGCCGCAGTTCACGGGCACGGCGGACCTCTTCCTGATCGGTGGGCTCCGCCTCACCGGTGGGGTCCTGGTGTCCACGCCCGACTTCGTGCTGACGAGCGACCTGACCAACCTCGGCACGGTCGACATCGGCGGCGTGCAGTTCGACGGGAGCGACGTCGGGGTCATGTCGGGCGCCGTCGTCAACAAGGATGTCGCGCCGTACGTCGGATTGGGCTTCGGGCGGGTCGCCAAGCGCGGTTTCGGTTTCTTCGTCGACGCCGCGGTGGCATTCCAGGGGGAGCCGGTGGTGGCGCTCGCCGCGACCGGCCCCATCCGGGACGACCCGGACTTCCAGTCGGCGCTGCGTGCCGAGGAGCAGGCGCTCGCGGAAGAGATCAAGCTCGCGAAGTACTATCCGATCCTCTCCGTCGGCCTGTCGTTCGGGTTCTGAGGCGCGTAGACGCGCGGAAGACTCCGGGGTTGCAGGTCATTGACCTGCCGGCGTTTTCGTGTATCTATCTCGCGAATGCGTATCGGCAATAGGGTCTGACGGGCATATGCTGGCGTTTCTCGCGCTGATGGCCGCCGCCCCGGCGGGGCAGCAGGATCCGCCGCCGGGTCGGATCGTGCCGCCTCGAGTCCCGAACGCGGAAGTCGTGGTGGACGGCCGCCTGACCGAGCCGGTCTGGGCGGAGGCAGCCGCCCTGCGCGGCTTCTACCAGTACCTGCCCACCGACGATCGGCCCGCGGTCGACTCGACCGTCGTGTTCGTGTTCTATGCGGAGACGGCGATCTACTTCGGGATTCGTGCCTATCAGGACTCGTCCTTCGTGAGCGCGACCCTCGCCGACCGCGACAAGATCACCGGCGACGATTACGTCGAGATCCTGCTCGACACGTTCAACGACCGACGGCAGGCGTTCCTCTTCGGCGTGAACCCTTTCGGGATTCAGGCCGACGGAACGCTCCGGGACGCGGCACAGCGCAGTGCGAACTTCACGTCCACCGTGACCGCGGGAGCCTACGCGATCGATCTCAGTCCGGACTTCGTGTACGACTCGAAGGGGCGGCTCACCGCGTTCGGCTACGAGATCGAGGTGCGGATCCCGTTCAAGACGCTCCGCTACCAGGCCGCGGAGACGCAGGACTGGGGCGTGAACGTGATCCGTCATGTGCAGCATTCCGGGCACGAGCACACGTGGACCCGGGTGCTGCAGACGAACGCGTCGTTCTTGGCGCAGGGCGGCACCCTCGTGGGGCTCACCGAACTGCGCCGCGGGCTCGTGCTCGACATCAATCCGGAGGTGACGTCGACCGTCACCGGCGCCCCCACCGAGGCGGGGTGGGAGTACGGGGGTGGCACCCCGCAGGTCGGGGGAAACGTGCGGTGGGGGATCACGAGCAATCTCACGTTGAACGGCACCGTGAATCCCGACTTCTCCCAGATCGAGGCGGACGTCGCCCAGCTCGTGTACGACCCCCGCGAGGCGCTCTACTATCCGGAGAAGCGACCCTTCTTCCTGGACGGCATCGAGTACTTCCAGACCCCGGCCCAGCTGATCTACACCCGCCGCCTGGTGGATCCGGTGGGGGCGGGGAAGCTCACCGGCAAGATCTCCGGCACGAACGTCGCCCTGCTCTCGGGCGTGGACGCGAAGGAGCTGTCCGCGACGGGCGAGGACTATCCGATCTACAATCTGTTGCGCGTGCGGCGCGACCTGGGTGGGGAGAGCACGCTCGGGATGGTGTACACCGACAAGATCGACGGCAGCGATTTCAACCGGGTCGCCGCGGCGGACGGGCGGCTGGTCTTCGCCGAGAAGTACGCGATCACCTTCCAGGGCGGGGGGAGCGTGACGCGGGTGCAGGACGACACGCGCTGGGCGCCGATGTGGGTTCTCAACTTCAACCGGGCGGGCCGGACCTTCGGACTGACGCTCAACACGAACGGCATCCATCCGGACTTCGAGGCGGCCAGCGGCTTCCTCTCGCGCACGGGCGTGGCCTACATCGGGATCTCGCCCCGGTACACGAAGTTCGGTGCCGCAGGTGCGGCCGTCGAGAGCTGGACGGGCAACATCCTGCTCGACGGCCGGTGGGACTGGGATCGGTTCTTCGATGGCACGATTCCGAACGACCCTCGGCTGCACTTCAACTTCGGGCTCAACTTCCGCGGGGGCTGGCGACTCGGGACGGCGGTGTTGCTCGAGTCGTTCATGTACCCGGCCGACCTGTACACCGACTACGCCATCGAGCGCACCACCGCGGGCGCGGTCGACACGATTCCCTTCGTCGGCACCGAGCGGCTGTACAATCTCGACTTCGCCGTGAACTTCCGGACCCCGCGCTTCAAGAACTTCTCGGCCGAGGGGTTCGTGATCGTCGGGCGGGACGAGAACTTCTACGAGTGGGCGCCGGCGAACATCGCGATCGGCACGTTCGAGCTGGAGTGGCGGCCCTCGGAGCAGTTGCGGGTCGGGCTGCTGTACAACCACCAGCAGTACGTCCGCCCTTCGGACTGGAGCACCGTGGCGATCCGCGGTGTGCCGAGGCTCAAGGTGGAGTACCAGATCACCCGGGCCATCTTCGTGCGGTTCGTCGGCCAGTACGACGCGCAGGTGCGGGACTCGCTGCGCGACGACTCCCGCACCGGCGACCCCATCCTCGTGCGCAACGCGCAGACCGGGGAGTACAACCGGACGGCGCGGAGCGCGCGCAACGATTTCCGCATGGACTGGCTGTTCTCGTTCCGGCCGACGCCGGGCACGGTGTTCTTTCTCGGCTACGGCAGCAGCCTCACCGAACCCGACGCCTTCCGCTTCAAGGACGTCGAGCGCGTCGAAGACGGGTTCTTTGCGAAGCTGAGCTACCTGTTCCGGCTGTGAGATGTATGGTGGTGGGTGGACGGAGGGGCGGCCGACGCGACCTCGCGCCGACACGCCCCCCCTGGGCGTGCTCGAACGGAGCGCACCCTAAAACCGATAGTTGAATCCCATCAAGAGCAGCGGGGTGAACTTCGGCTGGTGGATCGCGCGGTCGGCGTCCGCGTAGGTGAAGTCCTCGCGCGGGTTCACGTTGTCGCCGTCCGGGCTGTAGGCGGTGTCGTGGCCGGTGAGCGTGGACGAGAAGAAGTAGTCGACGCCTGCGGTGATCACCATGTCGACGCGCCCGCTCACGGCGAAGTAGTTGTCGAGGCCGCCGCCGAGTCCCCACTGGCTGCTCGTGACGTCGAAGTCCTCGTTGCCGCCGATGAACTTGAAGTTCCCCCGGAATCTGCTGTGTCGCATGCCGCCGAAGGCGTACGATCGGGGCAGCGACAGCACACGGACGGGGTAGAGCATGTCGACGCGCACTCCGAGGTTTCTGCCGCTCTCCTCGGGCGTGCCGTTGGTGGCGTTGTTGATGAAGATGCGCCGGGCGTCGAGCGCGTGGCCCGGCTGGGTCGCGGCCCATGAGAAGCCGAGCCGGGCCGCCAGCGGGAATCCCTGGGCGAAATCCGCCGCCATGACGTTCGCATGCACGCCGAGTCCCGTGCTGTAGCCCAGGACGCCCCCGGCCGAGAACTGGGGGCCGCTCGACTGTGCATGAACTGCCGGCGCCAAGGCTCCCGCCAGCAAGAGCAATCGTGCTGCGTTCCGTATCATGGCTCGATTCCACCTCCGTGCTCGTGCCCCCGAGACCCTCCCCGGGGCAATTGCAAGCATACGCTTCCCGATCCGTCGGGCCTGTGACACTTGTCACTCGCCGGACCCGTGCCCGCCGTCCCTCGGACCTTCCCCCTAGCCATCCTGCAAGAGATGGGCTAGTCTTCAGAAGCGACAATCGCGCCCGGGCTGGGCGCGAGGGCAGCACCAGCGACACGAAATCGGGGACCTGGCAGCGCGCAGGTCGCCGGTTTTTCGCTTTAGGAGATTCATCCGGGCTTTGGCGGCAATCGCTGATGACCCGGGAGCCCAGGCGGGGGGGATTGCCCGTCAGCAACGGTGATGAGCACTCGGTAGATACGGCGTGACCGGACTCCGAGGACAATCAGCACCAACACGAAGGAGTACGGCATGCGTATCAAGGGCACGGTCAAGTGGTTCAACGACGGCAAGGGGTTCGGCTTCATCACCCGCGAGGATGGTGAGAAGGACTGCTTCGTCCACCACAGCGCCATCGAGGGCACCGGCTTCAAGTCGCTGCGCGAAGGCGACCGCGTCGAGTTCGACGTCGTGCAGGGCCCGAAGGGCCCGGCGGCCGAGAAGGTCACCGTCGTCAACAGCTGACCCGGGTTCGCCCGACCGGGCGAATGCGGCGGGCCCCCCGATGTCGAT
>Ga0209536_100003961_pt1 | contig 23546 bp, 18 predicted proteins | sample DeeMarSeWOR28_12_FD_187461 | JGI IMG/M metagenome (GOLD analysis project Ga0209536, IMG submission 187461) | Marine sediment microbial communities from White Oak River estuary, North Carolina - WOR-2-8_12 (SPAdes) (version 2) | ecosystem: Environmental > Aquatic > Marine > Intertidal zone >...
CTCCTGAGAAATCAATTTCACCTTGCATAAAAATTGATTCTTTGGGTACCAATACATCCTCAAATATAACGAATATCTCTTGGCCACCATATTTAAAGTTACCAATATCTAATTTTCCATTCTCCATTTTACGAGTATCGCATGCTTGTCTTCCGTAGATAAGAGTTATACCTTTTGTATTGGTATTTATTCCAAAACTTACAGCATATTCTTCTTCTCCGGGTCTTAAAGCTAAAGTGGGCATAACAATCACTCGATGTGAATTTAAGAATCCTGTTTGATGTACTTTTGCTCCCCGAACTATTATCCCCTCATCGGTTTCATCCACCACATGCAAATAAGCATCTGGATCAGGTTGTTGGTTAGGTCGTAAGCTACGATCTCCTTTAGTGTCTGTCATGGCTCCATCGACCATCAGATCTTGATTTTGAACCTCGATCCAATATTTTTTGAATCGGGGGTGATAGTTTGTACCATTCTTCTTGTCCATCTCATAGGTAACACTGTATAATGCATTAGCCGCATCAAATCCAACACATCTTTGGAAGCAGCAAGCAGTATGCTGTCCCATTAGTCTCTGCATCTTTACTTTTTTGATTAGGTCCTCTACAGATTGGTGAATGTGAGTAAAACGGTTTATCTTTTCTCCGGTTAAGTGTGAAGTTGCAGTCATAATACCGTTATGTTCTTCCATCTGTGCTAATTCGTAGATCTTCATAACCGTGTTTATTGAAGGTCTGATGATTGGGTGATTCCAGAACTCTTTTACCTTTTCACCAAACACATACAAATTTACAGGTCTTTTGATACTTTCTAAATATTCTTCTGCTGTTTTTAATGGCATTTTTAAAAACCTTTTTCAGCATTTATTAAGCTAATTAAAACAAAAGTACTCATGATTAATAAAAATAATTTTAATACTTTTAAAGCTCGAATTATCAGAGATTTTAAGATAAAAATTAATACGTTGCTATTTTATCGAGAATCAATTTTTTAATAGATAATTATAGATGTCCGGCACTTTCCATAATTGTTCTTGTTAATGTATTAAAAATAGTATCTATGTTTTCCCCAGTTTTAGCAGAACTTTCAAAATAATGAGAAATTTTAAATGATTTTGTAATTTTTTTGATTTCTTTTTCAGAAATTAATCTAATATCAACTAGGTCTAGTTTTCCACCAACTAAGAATATTGGGACTTGGAAATTTTTATTTTGCCCTTTTCTGAAAATACTTATCCATTCCTCAATATCATCCAAAGTATGAGGTCTAGTAAGATCAAACATATAAATTCCCCCTGATGATCCTCGGGTATAACTCGGTAACAGAAATCTAAAGCGTTTTTCACCCCCAAAATCCCATATTTGAAGTGTAATAATTGAGTCATCAACGGTAAGACGTTTAGTATCTATATCCAACCCTAACGTGATTTTGGTATTTAGAATAAACTCGTTAGTTAGAAATCGATGGAGCATTGTAGTTTTTCCAACACTCCCATTCCCAAAAATGCATATTTTGTATGTTAATTCTCTCATTTCTTAATGAAATTACATAATTCTTTATATTCTTGTACCAATATGTACATGGTTAATTTTAATTTTAAATCTTCTTTATTATCGAAGATTAAAATTTTTCTAACTAATGAATAGTTATTTAACTGCATTTCTCTGTGTATCTTCTGTACCTTGTAGAATGACGTCTGTATGGTTCTCCAAATAACTTATTCTCTTTTCTAAAATTGTCATAGTTTCTATGATATTATTAATTATTTTATTTGTTTCTCTAATTTCATGCTGAAGTTCTCCAAGCTGATCAAGAACAAATGATAATACTTGAGATTCTTTAACGGGTTCAAGTAACCACGAGATTAGATTTTGAATAAATTTCTCATTGTCAAGACAATTCAACCCAATATTAGAGTCGGCTGAAAAAATATCAATATCTCCTAATGCAACCACTTTTCCTTTTCCAAACTCGTTATATGCTGCGATAATCTGTCGGTGCTCACCCTCCTCTTTGATCCACTGTTCTGTGGAGGTATTATAAATCTCTGACCATGAGTTTTCAATTGTATGGAAAATTGGTCTTGCCTCCTTGCTTAATGAGAGAGAACAAGATCCCCCTATCATTACCTCTCTTAATTGTTTTGTCAACTCATGTTTCTGGAAATCATGTATGTGTAAAATACTTGCGCTACTTTGATTTGTACCATTAATTTCTTTTATAAGATTCTTTTCAAATTTTATACCAAATTTTCCTACTATATCGTTCAAATTAGTTTTTTGAAGAAAATCAGCACCATACTCACTCAATACAAGTAGAGAACCCCCCGTTCTTACGAAATCTATTATAATTTTGACTTCAACACTGGAAAAGAAATTGTCAATAGGGTTTCCAATTATTAGCAGATCCGCATTTCTTATGTGCTGCACCTCGAGTCCATCTCCTTCAATGCTTTTTAGGTTTAGATCCATTCTTTGGAGAAGGGTCTGAAATTTAGAGAATTCCTTCTCTCTGACATTCAACATTTCATTATGAGTATTATCAAATAAAATTAATTTCGGCATTGTTGAAGTAGCGTTAAAGAGCTATTTTCTCTTTAGTAAAATTGATTGATTATTAAAGCTTTGTTAAAATAGGATTATTTCTCTAATGAAAACACAAATATAAAAATCCTTACATATCTTGTTAAACATACCAAAAGTTTTTTAAACGGTTTATGATACTCTTTTTTGGATTAAACTAAGTGTTTTGACTAGTAAAAAAATCGTCTGGGAAAAATTTGATGAATAATAATATTGCTATTATAGGTTTATCCTTTGGAGATGAGGGTAAGGGTAAATTTGTTGACTACTTTGCACAGAAAGCAGATGTTGTTGTGCGATTCAATGGGGGAAACAACGCGGGACATACTATTAAAGCTAATGGGGTAAAATATAAATTCAAACTAATGCCAAGTGGAGCTCCCTTGGAAAAGGAATGTATCATTGCGAATGGTTGCGTAATAGATCCAAAAATATTACTTGAAGAAATCGAAAATTTAAAAAAACTCAACAAGAAAATAAATTTAAAATTGAGTTCAACGGCGCATGTAATTTTTCCATTCCACCGTACCTTAGATGCTTTAGAAGAAGTATCAAAGGGTAAATATAAAGCTGGAACGACTAAAAGAGGTATAGGACCAACTTATTCCGATAAAGCTGCTCGTTGGGGATTAAGGATTTTTGATTTAATAAATCCTGAATTCTTACGGCCTAAACTTGAAAAATTGTATAATATAAAAAAACCTCTAATCCAAATATATGATTCAACGTGGAATGCTGATCTTGATTCAATCTTTGAAGAATATAAATTATATGGAGAACAACTAAAGCCCTACGTAATAGATACTGCATATTATCTAAATAAAGTAATGAAATCTGGTAAAAAAGTTGTCTTTGAAGCTGCCCAAGGAAGTCTACTAGGGATTGACCATGGATTTTATCCATTTGGTACTTCTTCAAACGCAAATGCATTAGGAATCTCTGCTGGAACGGGAATTCCACCTAAACATATTGGAAAAATAATTGGAATAGTAAAAGCATATACATCAAGAGTAGGTGAAGGATTTCTCCCGACAGAATTATTTGATGACGTTTCTAAAAAGATAAGGGAACAAGGTCAGGAATATGGGACGGTAACCGGAAGACCTCGCAGAGTGGGGTGGATAGATCTTTTCAATATTAAGTATGGGATTATGATTAATGGAATAGATTATATTATAATTACCCTCCTAGATGCCCTCCAAGGTATAAATCCTATTAGATTATGCACCGCATATGAACTAGAAGGAGAAATTCTTGAAAGCTGGCCCATTCAGCATGAAATTATTGAAAAATGCAACCCGATCTACAAAGAATTTGAAGGGTGGGAGGAAAAGTCTAGAGAGGAATGGGCGGATATAGCATTGAAGGGGTATGATGCATTACCGGAGACAATGAAGATCTACATTAATGCAATTAAAGAAGAGCTACAAACTGAAATCGCAATGATTTCTATAGGTCCTGATAGGGCTGAAACCATCGTTTTAGATAATAACATCTTCTAATATGTAATAATTTATTTTTTTCCTTTTTTTAAAAAGAATTTAGTATTCAGTGCCATTAGAGGTTTTTACTTTAAATTCATTTCCGCAATAAAAACAGAAGGCAACTCCCCGTGAGATCAGAAGAGGTTCCAATGATTTAGTTATTTTTCTCCCACATTCAGTACAATAATTTGGGAATTCGAAATCATTGTTCTCAAAGATTTGGGGATATTGATCATTTAAAACTATAGGCTGGTCAGGAGTAGATTTAATATAGTTTTTCTTTTTTCTTGGTTTCCCTGAAATCGCATAAAATATTAATTCAATTAATTTATAAATACCGAGAAGAAGAGCTTTAAATAGATAATAGAGTCCCTTAAATAAATAATATAGGAGATATGCTACCCCTCTCAATATATAATAAACTAGTACAACTGCTGCTATTGATACCGCAATGATACCAACGATAATTAATATTTGACTAAATAAGGTTTGTTGAAAAAACCAAGCAATGGAGTCCTCCCATATATAATCCCAACCAGTTTGTAATATATTAAAGAAATCCAATTTTCCCATCATAAGTATTGTGTTTACTAATTAGAAAGGAATTCGAACTCAAATTAAAAAAAAACGTAGTCCAATTTTTAATTTATCCTATTTTAAGCACACTAATCCAAATTGATAAACGTAGTTAATTGGGGGCCACTCAATATTAAGGCCTAAATGCTTAATTGTGTCTGTAACATGGATACCCACTGCTTCCATTGAATATCGTTTTTTGTTAGGATATCTACAAGGTTTACCACTATCATACGTACATCCTTTATCTTTCTTATTAAAACAAACTCGGCAATAACCGCCCCATAATATAAGTTTTTCTTTAGTTTTATTTTGATTTTCATTTAGTAAGATTTGAACTTCATTTTCCATCTTATCTCGTAAGATTGCACTCAATAATAATTTAGTTCGTATTTGAGATTCACTTAAGTTTGGGTTTCTGTATTTTTCCTTTTTAATTTGATTTATTAAATCGATCTCGCAATACACAAGAAAAAACTTCTTAAATTTAGAAACTTCTTTTTCTAAATAGGGGGCTTCAGGAGGACATGCCCAAGAATGTCCATAGCTAGGACACTTATAATCGGGGCTAACGCAAAAAGTTTGAACTTTGGGATCAAATATTATATCCTTTAAATTAATCTCTTGATATGGCAAGAATTTTTCTTCTTTTTCTTATTTAAAAAGTTAAAGTTATGAGTTTAATAATATATTTTCCATTTTAATGTAAATCCTTTCAATAGCTAAGGGAAAATAGAATTTTTTTTAAGAAATAAATGATAAGTGTCACTATTAAATCCTATTAGATAATACCGAATTAAATCTTAAATTGATAAATATGAAATTAAAACTGTTTAAAGATAAACAACATCAACTTTTAACAGCAGCAAGTAAATTCAATGGTGAGGTTTTAAATGGTTCCCTCTCTCTTCATGATTGTGTCAATGATCTTATTGATGGAAAGATAGTTAAGAAGAAGTTGGATGAAGTAATTGAATCTGAACATAAAGCAGATGAAGCTAAGGAAGAATACATTAATATACTTTATAAGGATAAACGAGCACTCCCCTTTTTAATCGAGGATCGCTACCGACTCATTAAATACTTAGACATCATTTCAGACAGCTCGGAAGAACTAGCACGTGGACTTAAAGTATATCCATTTGAACTTTTTGATGATATTAAAAAGGATATGAAAGCACTTAATGACATCTACCAAGAAGCAATCGATAATTTAGTAGATATGGTCAATCTTATGGAAACTGATTTTAAAACAGCTTATGAAAAAAGTTTCCATATTGAAACGTTAAAAAGAAGAGGTCGTGAGGCGAAATATAAGATTTTAGGAACTATCTATAAAAAACCTCAAGAGAAGTCCCTTCGTGTATATTTGACTTCAAAAATCTGCATTAAAATATTTGATATGATCGTAAGAGCTGAAGAGATTAGTGATTTTTTACGAAGTTTAATTGTTAAATATCCTACTAAATAGAAAAAGTGTGATTTAAATGGCTTTCTCTGTAATATTAGCTATATTTCTTGTGATAGCAATCGTAATCGCGTTTGGAATTGGTGCTAACGACGAAACCTTCGCCGGGATCTATGGTTCGAGAATTTTACCTATGAAGTATATATTAATATTAGCATCAATATTCGCAATTACGGGGGCATTAATTCTAGGTGAAGCAGTAAGTAAAACTGTAGGAAAAGGTATACTCGTTTCCCTTAATGATGCAGTTGTTATAACCATTTTAGTTTCTACTGCTATATGGTTAATCTTGTCATCCGCGTTAGGCTTACCAATCTCAACTACACATGCCACTATTGGAGCTGTTATAGGTCTTGGTATCGCACTAAATGCTGAACTTGGTTGGATGAAGATTCTTGAATTAGGTATTTGGTGGATATTATCTCCAATTATTGGGTACATTGTTACTTTCCTCGTTTTTAGGATAATGCAAAACTATAAAATTAAACATTTTAATGGTTTTCAGAGTTATGAAAGGACAGAACGACGCTTTTCTTTTATTGTGCTAATTATTATCTGTGTGACAGCATTCTCAAGATCGGGTAATGATTGCTCAAACGCAGTGGGAATTGTTGTTGGCGTGGGGGATGTTCAAATAAACTTACTTCTTCTAATAACTGGCATAAGTTTAGCTGGGGGATTAGTAGTATTAGGTCGGGGAGTTATTAAAAGTGTAGGAAGAATTACAGAATTATATCCAAGTACAGCCTTTGCGGCTCAAATTCCTACAGCAGCAATTTTATTTCTTGGTACAGCTTTAGGAATTCCATTATCAGGATCTCATATGCTTGTAGCGTCGTTTGTGGGACTATCTAAAGCAAATCACACTCCGGTAAAAAAAGGATTATGGAAAATAGTGTTAACTTGGTTCTTAACTTTTCCTATGTCTGGACTTCTCGCTATACTACTGTATTTTCCAATAAATGCAGTTATTTAACATATTTTTTTATTCTTTCCAAATATTTTCAGTATTACAGGGAACTGGGAGATCTTTCATTGTTAATAATCCAGCTCGTGCTTCAATTACTTTTGGTATTAGATTAACAACCATTGCAGACGTACCTAAATCTCCATGAACACCCCCAATAATTTTCTGGTAAATCTTAGGAGTTCCTTCTATTTGTATACTGTCATATTCTTCATGATCTCCTGCATAGGCCACAAAGTTTAACACAATTATATCCTTTCCTGACTTCCTGGCAAAGGCTTTACTCTGTAACCCAGATACTCTTCCTGGTGGTACAATTTCGCCGTAAGATGTCTTGAGTTCTTTTTCAGTTATAATTTCTTTAGGAGGAAACTCAATAATTTCATCATAATCAATACCCAATGCCCCAACAATCATCTGAATTGATTGGGTAAGGCCAACATGCCCTGATATTTCCTTGTTAGAAATTTTATTATGGAATTCCTCTATTGTTAAACCAGTTCCAATCTTTTTTTGGAAAGGAACTCTTCTTTTTGCAGAATTCATCATCCTTGTTACATTTATAGATTTAACTGTCTGACATGGGGCAGTGATTACAATAGGTAACAAGTCCATAAGATACCCCGGATTAATTCCCGTTCCGACAATAGTAACTTCGTTTGATTTTGCGAAGTCGTCCAAGCCTTGAGATAATATTGGGGCATCTTCAAAAGGATATGATAATTCTTCACAAATCGAAATTACATTACAACCCGAACCAACTGCTTTTGATATTGTTGGGGCTACTTTTTTCAAAGAAGAAGAGGTTGCTATAATTACAATATCAACTTTATTGGTTGCTAGTAGAGATTCTAAATCTTGTTTTATAATAATATCATCTTCCATATTCACTTCAAGGATTTCACTCAATCTTTTATCAATAAATTTAGGATCAATATCAACGACTCCTTTTAGGAGAAGATTTCCACGATTTATGAGTAATTTGGCGATAATTTTTCCCATTGGTCCTAAACCGACTTGTATTACTTGAAACCTATTTTTCATTTTTTCATCATTATCTTTAAGTAATATTTAAGTTAAGAATGATGTGAGGGCTATAAAGTTTGTTAAGTCTATTTAAATTTAGAGTCCGAAATAGGATGTGCAATTTCTTCCATAACATTTTGTATTCGAACTACATCCTCATGTGTATGAGCCATTGAAAGGGAACCCAATCCATGTAACCCTGATATATTTCTATTAAATAACGCCAACTGGAGTAAGGCCTCCCGTTTTTTATCTTTGAAAGCAAAGATCTCCCTTATTGAAGGATTATCGATCCATTTTGAACAAGCATGAAGCATTATTATAGATTTGTCTCCTATGGCGATGAGAGGTATTTTTTCCTCAGTAAAAAATCGGTTTAGATTTTTCCGTAATATGTCCCCTTCTTTTCCTATCCGTTGATATTCTTCATGCTTGCCTTCTAATACTTCTAGGGTCTTTAATCCAGCAACCATGCTCAAAGGGAAACCTGAAAATGTTCCACCACCAATTAACACTTGATTTTCAGATTTGGGACTTGATTGTTCAATAATATCTTTTCTTCCTCCAATTGCTCCGATTGGCATACCTCCACCAATAATTTTTCCCATTGTAGTCAAATCAGGTAGTATTTTTAGTTGGTTTTGAAATAGCGCGTTAGTAAAGCGATATCCAGTAATAACTTCATCAAAAATAAGGAGAATATCATTTCTTTCAGTCTCTTCTCTCAATCGCTCTAAAAATTCTTTCTCTACTGGAAATCCACCACCACCTCCTAAGACAGGCTCTAAAATTATTGCCGCCAGATCTTTTGCATTTTTCTTGATTATATTAAATATATCGTTATTATTGATTTCAAACGTTCTAATTCCCGCCTCTTCTGATTTGAGAAGTCCTGGAGATGGGAGTTCTTTAATTAAATTCCCTATTCCATAAGAAAGGGTATCGTTTGCCCCATGCCATCCCAATTTAGCCTTAGCTATAATTCTCTTGTTAGTGAAAGCACGAGCTAAACGTGAGGCATACATAGTTGATTCTGTTCCCGTGACACAAAATCTAATTTTTTCAATACCCGGATTTCCCTCGATAATTTTTTCAGCAAGGAGTACTTGGAATTCTGTGTTAGTACCAAAATGCCAACCTTCCTTTAAGAATTCTTTTAATATTATTTGCACTTCAAAAGGATTATGACCTAAAATCATTGCAAAATGCCCATTCCAGCAATCTAAATATTTATTATCATCTATATCTGTTAATTGTGAACCCTTGCTGGACTTTATAAAAACAGGAAAGCTCCCAATAAGAGGAAGGCCAAATGTTCTAATATTATGGGAAATTCCTCCGGGCAACATTTTCAACGCTTTTTGCCATAGTTGCTCTGTTCTTGGCCTTGCTTTCTGAAAGTTCTGCAATTCGGTTTTGATAAACACTTGAGGATCACCTTTCGTATAGTATATAATCTAATTGTTTTTTGAATAATATCTTTCCGAATCAGTTTTTTATTTTTAATTGGGGACTCTTAAGAAAAATTAAAACTAGTGCAGAAACTTTCATTAAAGTTTTTATGTGAACTTATTTATTGCATGATTAAGCAAATGGAAAGAGACAAAACTGAAATAATTGATTTTTCAGGAGAAAATTTTAGTTCTATTTCAATCCCAAGTTGGGTCCCCTGGGTTATCGTTTCAATTTTAGCTGTCTTAAATGTGTTTTTTATGATGATATTTCCGGGTACTCCAATTCCCATACTTTTAAGTATTGGTTTAATTGGTGTTTTCATTGGTTATTATTACTACATTGCCACAAAATATCCTGGTAAACTCCGAAAATTTACAATTTCAGATGAGGGTATAGAAATAATATTTCCCGATAAACCTCAATTCAATGTTGACTGGGAAGAATTTGAATCAATTGAGGTTGAACAAAGGAAAATTGACATAAAGCCATATCTTGCTTATCAGTTCTGCTTTGAGGGGGGTGAATTAGATAAGAATGTTACACTTAGTTTATTAGATTTTCATAAGCATAAGGTTTATGAAATTCTAAGGGTTCTGAAGGGGTACGCAGTTATTAAAAACAAAAATTTCAAAGCTGTTAAAGAAAAAGGAATATCTGGAATATATCTTGTGGAAGATTTAGATATTGACCAAAATATAAATGATTTTTAATCTGTTCGAGCCCCACACATAGGACAATTTTTTGTATTCTGGAGAGTAGCCCCACAAATCTTGCATAATTTTATTGTTGCTGTTCCTCTTTTTCTAGGCGGTTTTAAGGTTGTTATTGATACTCTTTCTTCTGGTTTCTCTTTAATAGTTTGAGTGACATCTACTGGTGTTAAACTTTTATTTATCTTAACCTCAACTTCCTTGCCAAAAAAACCCCCTACTTTTACTTTTCTAGTAGATTCAGAAGGAGGTTGCGGTAACCCTGCACTTATGTCGGGGCTTAATTCTTCATAAGCTTCCTCTTCAGCCCGTTGTTCTTTATATGGTTGTTCTTGCACGAGTTCAGTCTGTTGAGGAATTTCCGTTAAATCATGTTCTCCTATTTCAGTTCCCATTATTTCTTCTTCCAAACCTTCTTCATAGACCAAGTTTACATAATCCTCGTCTATTTTCAGTAAAGTTTGACATTGCGGGCATCTAAATAAATGCTTGAATCCAATATTTCTAGCGAGGGAATATTTTGCGGCGCAACAACTATGGAATTTTGTATTACAATTGAAACATTTATGTATCTCGTCAGAATGAACCTCACAGATAGGACATAATTCTTGTTCACATATCGAGCATATTTCTTCGTCATCAGCCGAAAGACTAATAAGGTCTACAGCTAATCGTTCATAAAATACTTTATCTTCCTTTAGTACCTGATCTTGGTCTTCTGTGTTAAAAACTTTAAATTCTTTTTTAGTTTGCACTAAGGAACCCAGAATATTTTGTAATAATTTTTCATCTTGGCAATAAAACATCCCACCATAAGTTTCACTTGAAATGACCTTTAACTTAACGTCATCTTCGTAAAATTTCTCTTCTCCAACACGAATTATGTCAATATAGGCTGAGAATTTCTTTGCTTTTATTAATAAATCATAAAGTGCGTTGTAATAATCCTCCTCCAATTTACTCGGTGCATCTGAAATAATTATTATACGATAATTTTTCCGATTATCTCTGCTTTTTCTGAAAATGTAGGCAAGAATTTCGTACAATCCATTTTCCAAAAAACTTTGATTAACTTCCCGTGATTCCCACGCATTATTTAACGCAGTAAGAACAGCTTCTGAATCTTTTATGTCATATTCACTTATTGGATTATCATCATTTTGGAAGATTACTAATCCATAGGAGCTCAATGCATTAAATTTCTCTTTTTCCTTCATGAATGAGCTGATAGCTTTCATTACAGATTTCTTTTTAAGAAAATTCGTTGTAAGATCGATATAGAAGATGAATTCCTCTGAGTTTATAACATTTGCTCCCGTTAACATCTTTATAATTTAGTCCGATTTGAATCTTTGAAAAAACCTACAAATTATAAAAGTATAATGGTGAAAAAGGTATTTATTTTTATTTATTATACGCACTGAGTCTTTATTAATTTATTATTAAGGAGTTATTTTATCTTAAATCCACAGTTAAGACATTTATCATTTATGTTAGAATTGACTTGTCTCCCACATTGAGGGCAAATACTGAAAGTAGGGCTTTTTTTTGTAGTATTTTTACTATTTGGCGGAGAAATAGCTTGTGAAGTGGGTGATGAGGGTTTGAAAGTTGCTTGTTTTGTCACCTTTTCATAAACAATTTTATTACCAATTTTTTTAACCGTGTACATTTTCCCAAAAAAACCCCCAATTCGAACAGTTTTTACTGAGTTATCGTCAGCATAAGTATTCTCTGGTGAAGAGATAGGGGGAGGTATTAAGTTATCTGCGGGTGTTGCTACAGAACTAGATGATGGAAGAGGTTGAACTGTAGGGCGATTTCGGGTTAAGGATTCTAAACCCTCAGTTTTCATATATTCCTTGACCGTGTTGACTTCTACTTCACCAGAAACGCTAATGATTTCATCTTCGTCAATTTTGAGAAGAACATCACAAGAGGGGCACCTAAGGATATTTGGGATCCCTATATTATGATTAATTGTATAATTTGTAAAACAACAATTGTGAAAACCAGAATTACAATCTTCGCAGATTAATGGAATATCATATGCATCAGAGCATACAGGACAAAGTTGCTCCTTACATAAGTAGCACCCCAGTGATTCCTCAGATTGTATTGGTTTTTTTAGCGATTTGGCCAATTGGTTATAAAATGAATAATCCTCCTTGGTAATTTTAATCCTATCTGGTTTATCAATAAAAGTGCTTGTAAACTGTTTTGTTTTTACGAGTTTCTTAATGATAGTGGAAAACTCCTTTTTATCTTGAAGGTAAAAAATCCCTCCTTTCGTATCACTTGCTAACATGTTCAATTTGACATCATCACTGAAGAATCGATTATCTCCTTCTGATATTCGAATAATATCAATAAAAGTTGGGAAATTTTTTATTTTTGAAACTAGATTAAACAAGGCTTCTTGATAACCTTCAGACAGATCAGAGGGGGTATCTGTAATAATTATGATTCTGTTAAACTTAGACTTTTTTCTTACTGTTTCGGCAATAAAGGAGAAGATATAGAATAAACCATTTTCAAAATAACTCTGAGTTTTTGGTCTAAGTTTCCAATTTTCTTCAATAGAGTTTGTAATAATCCCTGCGTCCTTTTTATTAGTAATAAAGATTGGATTTCCTTCTTCCTGGAAAATGAGTAAAGAGTAATGACCATGAACATTAATTTTATTCTTTTCATCAATGTAGTACTTAACAGCTTTAATAATCTCTTTTTTTTTCAATATATCCTTTGTTAAATCAAGGTAAAAATAGATATCTTCTTTCATCTCTTTCACTTACAGGAAAAATTAGTCAACAGATATAAGGAATGTTATTATTAATCATAATAATAGAACATCCTTAAATATTTTAATAAATACAAATAAAAATTCATAAGGCTTATACATTTATATAAGACACGCAATAATAAGTGAATTGTATAGGTGAAGAATAGGTGGAAGTATTTTTAAAGAAATTGCAGCTTTCGGATAGTGCAATCAGAATTTACCTTAGTTCCTTAGGAAAATTTGCCCTCACGTATAACGAACTTCTATCCCTTGCTCCAAATTTACCTAAAGAGGAATTTGAAAAAAATTTGAATCAACTTATCAGTGGTGGATTGTTGTTACAAATAAAACCTCCAAGTCAAAAGACGCTCTTATCTTATCAAGCAATTCCACCTATATTCCCAATTATAAATTATTATGAGAACATCAATGTGAATCTTGCTAGTATTAAGGATTCTATTCATGAATTGATGATAAACACCATTAAACAGATGTTTCAACAAAATAACCCAATCCAATTAGACCTGATTCTCAAATCATTTCAAGAAATGAAAAAGGATATTGATGAGGATATCATAATCGAAAAAAAAGAAGTAGAAGATGCGGTTGAGGGAATGGAAGAACTGAAGAAAGTAAAGACAGGTTTAACGGAACTAAATCAGCAGATCAAGATTATTACTCAAACTCAATTTGCAAACTTAATGAAAGAGATTTCGAGTATTCAAACTGAAATTACAGGGGAAATCAATGCTTTAGACTTAAAAAAGCATAAGCAGGAAGTAGTTAAGATTATTGAAAACAAATTCAAAAAACAATTGGATAGAACAGCCCAAGATTTTTCTCGAGATTTGCATGAGATAATTGAAGAAAAATTTGATGATGCCTCCAAACCTATGGAAACATTGATTAACAACACCTTTCAATATCGTGACGATTTTAAATTAATCCTTCTAGACATGTTGAATAATTTTGAATTAAAAATGAATAAAATTCATAATTTGATTAAAAAAAATGATGACCAGCTTTCAAAAGAAATGAATGATTTCGAGATCAAGATAGCAGAAAATTTAGATGCGGTAATTCAAAACTCAATTGATCAAATCTCGGGTTTAAATCGTCCTGCTGAAGATCTTATGAAGGATTATTACAATAGAATAAGTTCAACAGCCAGTAATAATGTATCAAATATATGGACAATCAACAGTGTTGCAAAAGTCAATGAAGAAATTCAAAAATTATTATCAACATGTGAGAAAGAACTTACGATTATTATTCCTAAACTTGAGAATCATTTATCAGCTGAACAATTTGAAAATATTACTCGTAGCTTGAAAATTAGAGTCGTTGCTTCAGAACCTCATACGAATAGCAGTGTTAAGAACTTCAAAAATATTTCAAATTTAATATATAAAACACTCAAAAATGAAAACTTGATTATTTTAAAGGGAGATTCAGACTATTTATCACTAGGCGTTGTTCAAACAGGAGCTACCGATCCATTAAAAGATTTTATGGGAACAGGGAGTAATTTCGAACCAATTATTGAATTGTTAGAGCCTATCGTTCGCAAATTTTGGGAAGAAGCTTATTCAGATTCATATCAAGCTTCTCAAAAGACACAAGCCTCTTTTAAATCGGAAGAATCTTCAAAATCCGGTGGATATAGGAGCGCCAAACCAATTACAAGCCCTAAGGCTCAGACTACACAAGTTAGAGATTTTCTCTCAGAAAAAACTGAAAAAAAAACTGTTCAAATGCCCCAAACATACAAGACAAGTTTTCCTAAACCCGAAGAACAGATTGAAGAAATTAAACAGAAGTTACAAGATAAGATAAGATCTACTGACGTACCACCACCCAAAACAGGAGGAGAAGAGGGAATACTTATTAATTCATCTTTCAACAACTTAGTACAAAAAATAAACAATATGAATGGCGAAGAATTTAGCCTTGAATTACAAAAGGTAGCTGATCTTATATTAGAGAAAAGGGGCTTTTCAGTTACTCTGCATAAATTAAGAAACGTAATAAATCATTACAGATTTATCAGTACTAAACTTGACGAGAATGATATTAAACAAATAATGGAAGACATTGAAGATTGGAAAAAAAAGCTAATTTAGAGCAAGTACTCTTTTATTGAAAAATTTCAACTATTCTCTCGTTTTTTAAGGATTTCTTGTAGGAATCCACGAATAATAAATATGATAAACAATGCAAATAATACAATAAAGACAATAGAAACTATAGTAGAAACTATGAAGTTTGGGTTAAGTAGTCCTATTATCCCTAAAACTGGGCAAAGAGGAGTAAGAACCATAGTTGCAACGTAAGTAGTTCTATCTTTTTTCCCAAACCGTACATGAGTAGTAATATTAAACCATGCTATTAATATCATTAAAAAAGGTACCAAATAGTTCGCAAACATATGAAAAGGATATGTAATACCTCCTCTTCCAAATGCGTAGAAATAATTTGCATAGAAATATAAAATTAGTAGGATAGCACTAACAGGAGTTGGAACTCCCGTATAACCGGGAATTTCAGAAATATTAAACCGTGCTAGTCTGAGAATTGCTCCATACGCAAAGCATACTGCCCCAATTATCAAAAAAATATCATAAATAGTTTCTGTTCTAAATGCTTGGAATGTTAAAATTGCGGGTGCTATTCCGAATGTTAAAGAATCGCTCAACGAATCCAATTCACGCCCAATATCATTATCAGTTTTTGTTTTACGGGCAATATATCCATCAATCATATCTGTACCAAGAGTTAATGTGACTAAAAAAAATCCTATAGATATATATTCACGACGATTAAACCCAAGACATCCACAAATTAGCGCAACAATTCCAAGGGCAGATCCTATAAGAGTAATATAGTCCTTAAGCTTCAATAACTTCGGGATGCTAATTGACATTTAATTTTCCTATTTTAGGTTTAGTGTATATTAATATTAATTAACTCCTATTCAATTAAAATATTTTCGTGAAGGAATCTTTCTTTTGTTATCCATCCTAAACTTTAAAAAAGCAAGATACCATTTGTAGCATAAGATCATTATTAAGGGAAAAAAATATGTATTGTAATAATTGTGGAGCAGAAGTTAAAGACCCTGAAAACCAAAACTACTGTGAGAAGTGTGGTGCAACTTTGCCTTCAGTTGAAAATACAAAAAGCAATGAAACTACGCCATCCTCAGTCCCATCAACAAAAATGGACTTTCAAGCCTATAATCGTCCTGGAGGATTATTCGATCTTCAACGTAATTTCTTTGTTCTTAAAGAAAAATACTGGGATTGGGGGAGCGGTGAAATTCTTGACGAAAATAATCAAATTATTGGCCGAATGAATAGAATCATCCTTAGTATTAGACGTAGGGTTGAATTATTGGAGGTTGATGGCACGTTATCGGCAACTATTCATGCTAAAATTGTATCAGCTCGAGGAGCTCAGGATCTAAAAGATCCATACGGAAATTTAATTGCTAGAATTAAAAAAAAAATTGCATCAGTTTTCCGACCAAAATTCTACTTAGAAGGCCCTGATGGGACTCGTTATTTTGAAGCTCAAGGTAAATTTATGGGGTGGTCTTATAAAGTAATTGATATGTCAGGAAATTTAATCGCTGAAATAGAAAAAGCTGACAGATGGAGAGACGTTTTCCTTGGAGGCTTAATGGATTTCAAAGATACCTACGCTCTAAGGATACTTGATAACGAAACTGATCGAAGAATTCTCTTAGGATTTGTTCTCTCGATTGATAATGTTTTACATGACTACTAACAATTTTCTTTTTATCGAATTTCGTATAGAGAGGATGATAATCTAACCATAATAGCTTACATTTTTATTAACAAAATTTATATTTTCTTTAAGCTAAGTACGTTTGAATAGAAAATTCAAATTCACTTGGCAAAAAAAATTATACCCAAGTTTTCTGGCATACAATATTAACTGATAGTTCAATTGAATAGATATGATGGAATATGAAACTTTTTTTGTTTATGAATTGGATGATTCAGGAGAACGGAAGCAACTGAATATAACAGAGGAAGAATTAGAATCAAAACTGTATCCTGAACAAGTCCTTGTTATAGTGCGAGAAGATCTCAGGAGAATTTTCATATGGAAGGGGCCAAAATCCCCAGTAAGGAAGAGATTCATCAGCTCCCGAGTAGCTCAGGATCTTCAGCAAGAACTCCGACTAGACTCGAGATATCACCGATGTAAAATAGTTTCCGTTGATGCGGGGGATGAGCCTATTGAGTTCTTAGACGCCTTTCAATTGGAATCAATGGAAGTAACTGAAAGGCTAGAAGATTTAAAATATATAAGAAATATTGATAGAGAACAAATGGAAAAGTCAAAAATTCCCACAATAACTAAGAACGAGCCGATAAAGAATTATACTTCCCTAATATTAAGTGATTCAAATACAGATCTTGTTAAATCCTCTCTTTCTTCAAATGGATATAAATCAAAAAGTTTTGCCCAAAATTCTAATTCACCAACGACATTAACAACTGCTGGTTTATCGAAAAAAAAACAGGAGGAGATTAAAAATACTATATTGAAATCTAAAATACCCGAGAACTATAAAAGGGTGAATCTAATTCTTGGTTATACACTATTTGCAGCAGTTTCAAAAACGGCTAATGTCTTCGGTGAGGATATCGAAGAAATTGAGTGGGAGCCTATGAAAAAAGTTCCAAAAAAGATGATTGAACTTTCTAATCATATTTTAAGATTGTATTTCGATGAAAAAGAGGGGATCGTACAAGCTTTAGAAGTTTTAGAAAAAACAGTAAAAAATATTACTCGCACAACAATATCACCGCCGGAAAAATCAGCACCAATAAAAAAAACCGCAGCAACAAGGACGGCACCCAAAAAAAAGCCTGCTATGACTCCTAAATCCTCTTCAATGAAAGGAAGAAAGCCTTTGCCTAAAATACCAAATAAGGATGATGAATAGATAAGAAAGAAAGAAATATTTATTCTTAGTTTCTATGCAATAGTAATTTCCTTACTAAGATAAACATCTTGAACAGCATTTAGTATTCTAATACCATCTGGAGTTGGTCTTTTAAAAGCCTTACGCCCTAAAATCAACCCCATCCCCCCTGAACGCTTATTAATAACCGCAGCGGTTACAGCATCTTGAAAGTCATTATCTCCTGAAGCACCCCCTGAATTGATTAATCCTATGCGCCCCATGTAGCAATTTGCAACTTGATATCTGTTCCATTCAATCAGGTTGTCTACAGCTAATTTATTGTATACCAATTTATCCGTTTTCCCAAACGCTAAATCAAGAAATCCCCTACTTGTGGTAGATAGCTTTTGTTTAATAATATCGGCCTCAATTGTCACTCCTAAGTAGTTTGCTTGGCTTTGTAAATCATTTGCGGTATGATAATCTATCCCATCTTTTATGAATTCTTCTTCGTTTCTTAAATAAGTCCATAGGATGCAAACAAGGCCTAACTCATGTGCATACTTAAAGGCTTCACTTATCTCCTGAATTTGGCGTCTGCTTTTTGTCGATCCAAAATAAATAGTTGCACCGATTCCCGCAGCACCCATTGTCCAGGCGTGATCAGCATTAGCAAAGAGAGTTTGATCAGATAAATTTGGTTTTGATAAAAGCTCATTATGGTTTATTTTTACTATGAATGGAATTTTATGGGCATATCGTCTTGAAACCGAACCTAATACTCCTAAAGTAGAAACAACGGCATTGCATCCACCATTTATCGCCAATTTAACAATATTTTCTGGATCGAAATAAGTGGGATTAATTGCGAAACTCGCAGAAGCACTATGTTCAATTCCCTGGTCTACTGGCAATATAGATAAATAACCTGTTCCCGCTAATCTTCCTGTTTGATTAAATAACCTTCCCATATTATTTAATACTAAATTGTTTCTATCTGAGTGTTCAAAAACTCGTTCTATGTAATCGGGACCAGGAGTATGTATCATCTCCTTTGGGATTCCGGTACATACATGAGTTAGTAAATTATCAGCTTCTGAACCTAAGATTTTCTTAATCTCATCAATATCCATTATAATCTCAACAAAATTGTGATTTTGAAAATTAATTTAATGAAGAAATAAGAACCTAACTATAATATATTTTTGTTTATAATCCACGACTGAAAACAATAATTTTGATAATGAGGGGGTGTTGTTGTCTAAACATTAGTTTTCAGGAGGGGCTCCTTATTTCCGATCATTTTCTATACTGAAAAACTCTTTTAACAGCTCAGAAATAAGAGTATAATTGGAGATTGTGACACTTGCATTATTACTCTCTAATTTTAACGAAATTTTCTGCCTCTCTCTTCCAGAAGTTTCCAGTTTAATTGATAATTTCTTAGTATCGTGCTTTAGCTTACCATTACTGGAGGAATTATTATCCCATAGGCTTTCTATTTTATTAACCATTTTTTCTTTGGCATTATTCGATTTTAATTTATGCCCGTTTAATATTGCGGGACTTTCCAATCCTAGTCTCTTAGATTTATCCATTTTAATCCAACTAGAAGAATTATATGTATATAAAACCATCAATAACGTCTAGAATAATACTTAAAAACTCCGTATAAATTATTGAAAAATAATTAAAAGAAAAAGAAGATTAAAGATCGGGGATTAACTTTAATAAAGTTGCGACGACTGTTCCTGTGTCATTAATATCAAATCCATCAATAACTTTCAAATTCCTTAATTTCTCTATCACATCATGCAAGTGTTTTGAAACTTGAATCTGGCGTTTTTTAAGGTATCTGCTAATCAGATCTAAGTTATTATTACCGTCGAAAATTGCAAATAATACATTTCTATCATCAATATCCATTGAATTTATATATCCTTGGAATTGTTCGATTAAGTAGCTAGTCCTAGGATTTATCGCGAATACAATTTTACTTTCCTTTAATCGCTCAAGACTTTCAAAGGATTTTACTTCCTCTATACCTTTAGTTTTTAGATGGTCTATCATTTCCCTTAAATAGAAGTTAGATTCAAATTCATCTCCTTGAGCAATAATAACAATCTTTTTAGGAATATCTTTTCTAGAGCTCTCCTTAATGTAATTTGTTGCTCGCGTTTGAATTACTTGATGAGGATACAGTAGATCTGTCTCAAAAGATTCTTCCATAAGTTTTGTAACTTGAACTTCGTCAAATATTTCACCAGAAAACGCTACTAATCGTTCCTTATATGTCTCTTCAAATATATTGTTGAAGGATTTAAGTTTTTTCTTTAGAGATTCTTGCGGTCTCCTTAAAAGAAGTAAAGCTACTTTAACATAGATACCTTCATTAATAATTATTTTAAACTGTTTATAAGATAATTCTTCTAGCCCACCACCCTCAGCTTTCTGAATCTTCGAACCTATTTCAACGCCGAATGATGAGATTGCACTTAAAAATCCAGAAATTAAAGTTTCATCTATAGGAACTTCAGCTAAACTCTTACTGAATACGGGAATCCCTCCATCTTTGGTTAAAATTAAACAATATTGAATATTTTCAACATCTGAAAGTTTCTGATACATTTGTTTCAAAAATGCCCTCTTTTTTCGTTGTTTTGGTTTCTTATATCCATATGTAAGAATAATATACGCACTTACTACTGCAATTGCTCCCATTAGAATATAAATTCCCCAATCTTCAATGAAAGCCATAAATTCTGTTGTAATTTTAATTGATTCAGAGGTTAATTCAGCGACTTGATAATACCCATAAGCATCATCAACTTTAACTTTAATATAACAATTCTTACCTTGTTTTTTAAAATCTAATGAAACTTCTGCAATACCTTCGTCATCTGTAATTATGCTTTTATAATCAATCCTCTCATCGCTAGCATCAAAAAGTTCGAAATTTAATCGGACATTAGTTAGGGGGATAGAAGAATTACCAAATGTAGTAGTTAGAATAACAGAGATTGAATGAGAGCCTAAAATGTATCGATTAAATGGCTCTTCATCAAAATTTAGGTCAGCTGTTATTTTATCATCCACATTTATTAAGAAACTTATTGTATAGTTATTCACTTTATTTGATCCTTGAAAATCAATAGTGATATTCATAGATGTGCCAATAAAACTATCTGGAATTGAAAAGGGATACCAAATTGTATTATTTCCAGTAACATATTGTGTTTCTATAGCGTGAATTGAATCATAGTCAAAAGTGAAAACTACAGGGAGCCCGCTAAAAGAAGGTGCTCCAATGTCAGGACTCCAGAAAGTCATGTTGAAAATTATCATCTCACCATATCGATAAGCTGTATCACCATCTTCATCAATAATATTATAATTGAAACTAGAGTTCCATTTTGGCAATATATTATCAGTTCTAGAGCTAAAATTATATGCAATTGTAGTTGAGCCAAGAAATTCAAAATAGGTAGTGATGTTATTCTTTCCATCAGCAAGTTCAAAAATTGTATATCCGCACTCTCCATTTTCATCGGTATATAATTGTTGTGTAATAAATGGGGAAATTTCATTATCATAATAACCTGAAAAGAGAATAATTCGATTTTGTAGTACTTCCCCAAGATCTTTTATATCTATTTTTACTTGATAAGTCGCTGAATATCCCACTCTAGCGGTATTATTAGGAAAATCAATGATTTCCAAAATAATGGGTATTTTTCCTTGAATAACTTGGGTAACACTTAATTCTGAACTTGCGATCTGTTCTTGACCATAGTATGTAGCCCTAATAGTAATATTTTGACCTTCATACTCAGAAGATATAATATAATCATAAATACTTATTCCCTCTACTCCAGTAATTGTATTAACGAGAAAACTATCTAATCCTATAGATATATTCAGATAAACTGTTTGAAAAGCGATAGCGGTTTCATTTTCCATATATTTGAGTGTTGTTCTTATTTCAAATTCCTTCAAGATTCGAATTGTGCTAGGAATGGAAATCACAAGTTCTGTCGGACTCTGGGGTATTATAGTAAGATTCACGATATTACTCTGAGCATCTTCACAGTTAAACGCTGTTCCATTTATATAAACTTTATAATCTCCAGCGATTAGGTTTCCCAGGGATATCTCTGCTGAATATACGCCACTCATTAATAAACTAAGGGATCCTGCTTTCTTCTGTACAGCTCCATCATAAATAAAATATTCTAGTGCCCCAAAGTTATTCGGTTTAGGATTTGATGGATCAACAACTTTGAGCATTGTCGCGTAGATTGAAATCTCTCCTTCAGCGTAAACAGAATCAATATTTTGAAGAGAGATTTCTGTAACTATTTTATTTATGAAAATGGTTACATTAATTTCATTGGTATTATAATCGCTAGCAGAACATCTAATGAATAAAGTCTCATTCTGTCCACTTTGAGTAGCATTTAAACCTGTTGTATCCAATGTAAGATTATACAGTCCTGTCCCGATTTCTAAAGCTTCAAAATATGTCCCTGTATTACCTATAGTTCCCAACACTAATCCTCCTGTAATAGGGTTTTTGGTTGATTGATCTGTTATATTAATTTGAATTCGACTATTAATTGTATCATTTACAAAAGGTATATTATTTTCATTAATTACATACTGAGAAAATGGATTCAGATATGCTCCCCACACGATGCTAACATCTAAATTATTTATTGAAATTACGTCGATGGTAGTTATTAACAATCTTGGTCTATGAAATTGTTTATATAAAGAAAAACTTAACGTGTAAGTCCCATTCGGAGCACCAGAAGTATATAAGGGGATACTATAATTTCCTTCTCCATTATAAGTTATTGTTCCTATTTGATAGATACCTGTCCAAGCTTTCCCCCATAATCTCCAATATCCACTCGAGTTCTCAAAGACATAGAGGGTTGCATTCTCAATCCCCCAATCAGCTGAAGTTCGATAGTAAAGACTGAACTCTGCGATGTCACCCGATGATACTGAACCTGCCTCGCTAATAAATCCCGCTTTAGTATCATTAAGAATAAAAAATTCCTTTATTTTGGAACCAAACCTCAAAGGTTTTCCTTGCATTTCTCCTGTATCATTCCATTTGAAATATAAAAAATATCGACCAACCATATAAGTCTCGGAAATATCAATAGTTCCAATAACATACCTGCTACTGGATGTAGAGTATTTCGGATAATTTTCTACTTCACTTCCAGATCCGTTGAGTAAGCTAACGCTATAATTTCCGTTTATTGAATCTTCATAAAGACTAAAATTATACTGTAGAATAGCATTTTTGTAATATGCTGGGGAACCATCGTGACTTATTGTGGAATTTAAGGAACAGTTTGTAATATAATTCCTCTGTCTTGCTTGCAATGTCCAATTTCCTGGTTGAAACGTATTGAGAATTTTGCTATTTTGATAGGCTGGGCCCAATGAAGAATTTAATCGATAAAGATATTGCATATAATTTTGAAAATTTGGGGCGATGGCATTAAAAACATCCCAATTAAAACCTATTGATTTA
>Ga0209536_100003962_pt1 | contig 23545 bp, 15 predicted proteins | sample DeeMarSeWOR28_12_FD_187461 | JGI IMG/M metagenome (GOLD analysis project Ga0209536, IMG submission 187461) | Marine sediment microbial communities from White Oak River estuary, North Carolina - WOR-2-8_12 (SPAdes) (version 2) | ecosystem: Environmental > Aquatic > Marine > Intertidal zone >...
AGACGTCGAGCTTCCGTTTCCGAGGAATGTCGTACACCCAGATCTCGGCACCCGGATCCTTGTGCGAGCCTCGGCCCCCTTGGTGAACCACGGAATAGAGCCGCTTCGTGCCCGGGTGAAAGGCCACGTGCTGCGCGCCGCCTACACGCCATCCAGCAGCGCGCTCGCTTTCGCTGAACAAGGCCCAAGGCGGCTTCGCCGCTGGGGCATCGCCGCTGAAGTCAATCTCGTGGAGCATCCCTTCGAACGAGACGAACCACCAGGTCGCGCCGTCGCGGACGCCTTTCTCCGTGACGGGATCGACGACCGGATCGAAAAAGCGTTCGCTCCTCGCGAGGCGATCGAGCTTGCCCTCACCGGTGAGGTGAACGGTCATCGCCGTTCCATCACCGCAAAGCATCCCGAACCGGTCTGGGCCGGCCGGGAAGAGCCCGGCGCAGCCTTGCGTCTGGACCTCCTCAGCGAGCTGCCGTCCCTCTACGTCGACGATCGAGACGGATGCGCCTGGCGACTGATTGAGAACGATCACGAACCTTTCGCCATCGAGCATTCCAACGAGCGCGATGCCGGTGCTCGTGTCCATCGAGCGAGGGGGGATTTCGATGTCCCCCTTCGCATCGAGCGTGCGTGCATCGTAGATGACGACGTAGTCCTTGCGCTCGCCGCGATGGCCTCGCGAGTAGACCGTGTCGACTGCATAGATTTCGTTCCGGGCGCGCGACCGCATCGGCGCCTTCGGGCTGATCTGGGTGCCGCTGTCGATGGCGCCCAGCATCCGCCCGGTATCGCCGTCGAAGAGCGCCGCGTGCCGGATCAAGCGATCGGGCACCCAGACCCAGTGGTCGCTGAAGGCGTCCGGCAGCCGCATCACCCGGCCGACTTCCTCGGGCGGCAGGTCCGCGCTCGCGGGCAGCGCGAACGCCATGACGGCGAGACTCAGCGTCGCAGCGAGCTCGGCCCGTAGAATCATGCGGCGGTTGTACTCGACCTGCGGTCCGCCTGACAACGGTCGAGGTCGGTTACATCCCCGCGTCTCTGCGAAATTCCAAACACTGGGGCCCGCCCTTTTCGAACTCGCGGCAGGTGGTCCCACGAATTTCGTAGATCTGACAAGCGTTCGGGCTCTTCTCGGTGCCTAAGTGCACGCACGAGCCGTCTTCCCGCGTGGCAAAGCCGACCATCCCGAAGTGCCCAGGCTGGACTGCTTCCGCGACGTCCGCGCGGCCAATCCTTCTCCAGCGCGCGAGATCCTCGGCCGGGATCAGGATTCGCCCGTCGGTTCCCGTGCGGCAGCATGCTCCGCAGGTCAGGCAGTCGAGCTCTTCGGCCATGGGTCATGGAGTATAGTGCGGTCCATGCGCATCGTCTGGGCCATCGTGGTGCTCTCGTTGTTGAGCTGCGAGAACCGGAGCCAGCACAAGGAAGTCGTGCTGCCCCGGGTGCCTCCGGAGACGGTCGTGGTGGGCTGGAGCTTCATCAGCCGCTCGCCCGACCGAAGGAGCATGCACGTCGTCCTCGACGCTGGGCGACGGCTGACGACGACCACGCGCTCCGCCGACGGCACGATGATGAGCGTTGAACGGACGGTGTCGAAGGAAGAGTACGCGAACCTCGTCGACCGTCTGCGTACGCTCGAGTGCTGCGCCCTGCGGCCGACGAGCAAGGAGCGAAGCGATCCCGCCGAGGCCAAGCCGCTGCTCGAGCTCGAGTTGGGCGACGTGAGCTGCGAAGTGGAGCTCTGGGACCACGAGTGGCGAGAGGGCCGTGCCCGGGAGTGTGGCTTCGCATTCGCGCAGGTGCACCGCGCCGGGTTCGTTCCGGATGCCCCGGTCGACGACTCGCAGCGCTAGCCGTATGCTCGTGCGCCATGTCGACGAAGTACTTCTGTGCGCACTGCGATGAGGAATTCACGCCGGAGCAGCCGGAAGCCAAGCCGCGCTGCCCGCGTTGCATGCGCAGGAGTGGCGTCGAGCCGGTGCGACGAGCTGCGGCAACACCTGCCTCGGGTCGGCGCGCCGGGGTCGTCGGGCTCGTGGCGCTGGCGATCGCTGCGCTCGGATACGCCGCGTACCGGTACCAAACCGTTACGCTCGAGGAGACGCCTCCCTTGCGTCCACTCGAGGCATCCGAGCTGGCTGCATATCTGGAGCGCGACCAGATTCGCACCGGCACTCATGCGACGCTGTTCTCGCTCCCAGCAGGCGTAGAAGGATGGCCGGTCGAGCCCGCTGCCTTGGCGGAGGCGCTCCATCGTGAGTCTTCGCGTTGGTCGCTGGAGCGCCCGCTTCCGCGGGCGGTCTTTTCGGCCGACCAGACCCTCGCAGCGCTTCAAGCCAGCGAAGAGCGCGTCGAGCTCTACCCCCTCGAGCTCGCAGTGCTCATGACCGCGTTGCTCCGCGCTCAGGGCACCGATGCCATGGTCGCGGAGGTTTGGGCGCTTGGCGAGGCGGAGGCGCCGCTCGACCCCTCGGGCATGATGGGATACTTCGTGAGCGCGCTGATGGCGCCGGGAACCGGTGATCCCTCGGCCTTCTACGACCCGTGGGGCGGCCGCGGCGAGGTGAGCCCGTCGGCCGTGCGCGTCCTGCGTGACACCGAGGCGATCGGCGCCGCCCTCGGGACCGATGCGGTGCGGGTATTCACCCGCTCTGGGGACGGCCGCGACGCGCTCGCGAAGGTCGAGACGGCGCTTCGCCTGGACGCGCGGTCGCCTTCGTTGCGTGTCGTCCACGGAACGATTTTGCTCGATTCGGGTGGCGTTCCTCAGGCGCTCGAAGAGCTCGAGGCCGCCGTGGAGCTTCGGGGTGATGCGCCGCGCCGTCTCCGCATGGCGCAGCTGAAGCTCGGGGAGGCTGGCATGCTGGCCGCCAATGGAGAAGGGGAAGCAGCGGAGGCAGCGCTCGCCGATGCAAATCGGATCGTCACGGGCTTGATCCAAAAATCGCCGCGCTACGGTCGGGCGCACTTGACGCTTGCCACGATCCACCTCGGGCTCGCGGATCTCGATCGGGCACGCGTCGAGCTCCAAGCCGCGGAAGAGCTCAGCCCCGACTCGCCCATGCTCTGGGCCGCTTGGGCGCAATACCATTTGGCGGTCGAGGAGCTCGATGCGGCGGTGACGAAGATGAATCGGGCGATCGCGCTGCATCCCGAGAGCTGGCAGTTGCGACTCCAGGCTGCCGGTGTGTTTCGTGCTGCCGGCAACGCCGAGGCGGCCCGAGAGAACGCTGACGAGGCGCTTCGCTTGGTGGCGCCGGAGCGCCGAAACGAGCTCCGCAGCTACCTCGATCAGATGATGGGGCCGGCGCAGCGCGATCTGCCGGATCCCGTGGCTTCCGGCTCCGGTGGTGCGGAGGGCGGCGGGACCGATCCCGCGCTCATGCTCGGCGATCCCGCGAACCTCCGGCTGCGCAACCCCGATGAAACGCTGCGGCTCGATCTCGACGAGTAGGCACTAGGGCTCGGGAGAGTCGTTCGCACGTTCGATGCTACTCGCCTCCAATAGGCGGCTCCAGAGCGCTTCACGTCCGTATCCGGTGACCGCGCTGTAGGGCGTCACGCTACGCCCGACCTGCTTGCGGAGCTTGGCCATTGCCGGTTTACGCTTGCTCGGTGGCAGCTTGTCGATCTTCGTGGCTACCAGGATCGGAGTGACGCCGATGCTGTCGAGGAACTCGAGCAATTGTGCGTCGTCGTCCTGAAGGCCTCGGCGTATGTCGATGATCACCACGGTGCCGCGAAGGCCTGGTCGCTCGCGGAGGAATCCCTCGATGAGGGGGCCCCACGACTTTCGCTCCGCCTTGCTGCGCTGTGCATAGCCATACCCGGGCAGGTCGACCAAATCGAGGTGTGCTTCCCCGGCGTCGGTACGCACGCGCACCCGAAAGATGTTGATGGCGCGTGTGCAGCCGGGCGCGCTGCTCGTGCGTACGAGCCTCTTGCGCCGCACGAGGTCGTTGATCAGGCTCGACTTGCCGACGTTCGAACGTCCCGCGAAGGCCACCTCGGCAAAGGTCGGCGCCGGGAGCTGCACGAGGGCCGTCGCTCCTGCAATGAACTCGGCGTCGAGCACGTCCATCGCGCCGTTGTAGCGCCGTTCCCCTATCGCGCACGCACGCGGCGCTGGAGCGCGGCGCTGAGGTCACGAAGCTCCGGGGCGCCGAGTGCACGCGCGACTCCGAGATAAGCGACGATTCCCGCCACCGCCGTTCCGAGGAATACGACGAGATTGCGAGGATCGTTGCCGCCGAGCTCCCACCGGCCGAGGCGCGCGCCGGCCCAGACGACTCCGCCCATGATGGCGCTGGCGAGCAGTACGCGCCCGAGGCTTGCGCTGATCTCCGACATCCCGAGGTGACCGGCCCGGTGGCGCAGCAACCAAAGAAGCGCCGCGAGCTGCGCGACGGCAGCCGCGGTGGTGGCCGCCGCCAACCCAGCATGCTGCATCGGACCCATGAGGGCGAGGCTCAACGCGATGAAGATCACGAGATTGACTGCGCTGGCGAGCACCGGAGTCCGCGTGTCGTTGTGGGCATGGAACATCGGGACGATGGTTCGAACGGACGCAACCGCCCAGATTCCTCCAGCCTGCCAGACGAACGAGCGCGTGGTCTCCGCAATCGCCGCTGCGTCGTACTGCCCACGTCCAAAAAACACCGTCACCGCAGGTCCAGCAAGCAACGCAAGCGCGACCCCCGCGGGCACTGCCACGAATAGTGAGAGTCGAAGCGCGTGTCGGAACAAGCGCTTGGCTTCCACCTCGTCACCCCGCGCGACGGCATCGCTCAGCGACGGAAGCGCCGCCGAGGCGATCGCGAGAGCAAACATGCCCTGGGGGATCTCCGCCAAGCGCTGCCCGTAGTAGAGATAGCTGACGCTTCCGGTCGGAAGAAAGGAAGCGAACAAGCGCGACAGCAGAACGTTGAGTTGGTAGACGCCGAGCCCCGCGAGGAGCGGCACCATCAGGCGCGCGCACTTGCGGACATATACGTCGTCGAAGCCTACGCGGGGGCGTACGAGGAGCCCTTCTTTGGCGAGCGACGGGAGTTGGGCGATGACCTGGAGGCCGCCGCCGAGAAGGGCCCCTATCGCCAGTGCGAAGATCGCGGGCCAGCCTAGATCCATGAACACCGGCGCGAGGAGCAGCGCAGCGGCGATGAGCGCGACGTTGAGCAGTGCGGGCGCGAAGGCGGGTGCCGCAAACCGTTTGCTCGCGTGAAGGGGTCCCATCATCAGTGCGGACAGCCCCATCAGAAAGATGTAGGGAAAGAGCATCCGCGTGAGCGCGACAGTCGTCTCGAAGAGCGCGTCGTCGCGCTGAAAGCCCCAGGCGTATCCTTTGACGATCCAAGGTGCTCCGAAGACGCCCACCAGGCTCACGAGCGCCAACACGACCGCCATCGCGCCGATCAGGTTTCGATAGAATTCCTTCGCTCTTGCTTTGCCTTCGCGCTCTCGCACCTCGGTGAATACCGGGACGAAGGCGGCCGAGACCGCGCCTTCACCGAGCAGGACCCGGAGCGCATTCGGGATGGTGAAGGCCAGCCAGAACGCGTCCGTCGCAGCCAGCGCGAATACGGCGGCCACGACCGCATCCCTCACTGCGCCGAGGATTCTCGAGGTGAGCGTACCCGCCGCGACCACGCCCGCACGACGGACGATCTCGCCGCCGGAGGTCTCGACTGGCTTCGCGGACATCTGCGGAAGAATGCGCTGCGAGGACCCGTCCCGGCAAGAAAGCCGAATCGGTCAGCTTGCGCTCAATAGTCCTTGAAGGTGCGCGACCTCGACGGTGTACGAAGCGCCGCAATAGTCGCAGCCCACGTCGAGCGGCTCGCCTTCGTCGACCAGCTCTTGGATCTCGGCGCGGTCGAGCAGGCTCAGCGTGGTCATCACGCGGATCTGGCTGCACTGGCAACCAAAGCGCACTCCACTTTCGTGTAACCACGTGAACGGCATGCCTTCGAAGATCTGCTCGATGAGGCGCGCAGGAGACGCATCCGAGGCGCGAAGCTGGTCTCGAATGTCGACGAAGCGCTCGAGGCGCTCCGTCATGACGGCCATTGCGGCGTCTGCCTCCGCCGCCTCGGGCAAGAGTTGCACGACGTATCCGCCCGCAACGGGCGTCTGTCCTTCGACGTCGGAGCAGAGAGAAATCATCGATACGATTTGCTCCGATAGCTGCATGTAGCGCATGAAAGCCTCGGATAAATTTCCGGTTTCCGGCACCTCGACGACGCCGCGATGCAACTCGGAATTCGGAAGCGTGCGCATCATCTCGAGGGTCGCGGGGGTTTGCCGGATGTCGGGCGGTCCATCCGGGGAAGGCCGCTGTACCAGTCCTCGGCTCCAGCCATCGGGATGCGAGTCCGCGACCATTTGTCCGGCCCTCTCCGCGAATCGCACGATGCACTGAACTCGCAGGGAAGGCGCCATGGTTTCCCGATACAGCACCGCGGCGGTCAGGAGGTCTGCCATGTCGTTCGCAAGCTCGCCCGAGAGCTCTTGGGCCGCGATCACACGGCGAACGGTGTCCGTAGTCCGGGCCGCGACGATTCGAAATGCTCCGTCATTCGTCATCGCTCGCATCACCGCGTCTCTTTTCGGCATGTTTCTCCTTGAAGCGCATTGGCGATTCGTGCGCAAGCGCTACTCTTGGGCCCGGAGCAGGAAATGACAACGCACCACATCGTTCTCATCCCGGGCGACGGCATCGGTCCGGAAGTCGCAGCCGCTACGACTCGGGTCCTCGAGGCCGCGGGCGCACCCGTGGATTGGGTCGAGTACCACGCCGGGGTTGCAGCCCTCGAAACGCAGGGTGAAGTGCTCCCGGAAGCAACGCTCGAGGCGATTCGGGAGCGTGGCCTCGCCCTGAAAGGGCCTTGCACGACGCCGGTTGGCGAAGGCTTCACCTCGGTCAACGTGCAACTGCGCAAGCGGCTCGATCTGTACGCCGCAGTCCGCCCAGTCCGTAATCTTCCGGGTATCCGGACGCGCTACGAGGGCGTCGATTTAGTGGTCATTCGGGAGAACACCGAGGGGCTCTACAGCGGCATCGAGAACGAAATCACGAAAGGTGTGGTTACGAGCCTGAAAGTCGCGACGGAGGCTGCCTCGACTCGCATCGCGCGCTGGGCCTTCCACTACGCTCGCGAGCGTGGCCGGAAAAAGGTCACCGTGATGCACAAAGCAAACATCATGAAGATGACGGACGGCATGTTCATCCGATGCGCGCGCGACGTGCACCGGAACGAGGGATTTGCCGATGTCGAGCATGAAGAAGTCATCATCGACGCCGGGTGCATGAAGCTCGTTCAGGATCCGACGCAGTTCGACGTGTTGCTCCTCGAGAACCTCTATGGAGACGTGCTGAGCGACCTCTGCGCCGGCTTCGTGGGTGGTCTCGGTGTGATTCCCGGCGCCAACATTGGCGACGAATACGCGGTTTTCGAGGCGGTTCATGGGTCCGCACCCGACATCGCCGGTCAGGGGGTCGCGAATCCGCTCGCGTTACTGATGTCTGCGGTGATGATGCTCAACCACATCGCCGACACCAAGGCCGACGAGACCTGTCGTTCGGTCGCGGTCGCGATTCGCGAGGCGTACAACCGGGCCTTGTCCGACGGCCAGAAGACACGCGATCTCGGTGGAACGCTCGACACGGAGGGCTTCGCCTCCGCCGTGATCGACCGGCTTGGCGGCTAGTCCGTCTCCTGCACGCCCCCTTCGCCACCTGCGACGCGAAGCAGTGGCGGCAGCACGATCAACGTGGCGACGAGGCATCCCCCGATGGTCACAGCGATCAGCTCTCCAAAGCTCCGAACCGGGACGAACGAGCTGAAGAGCAGCACACCGAAGCCTGCCATGAGCGTCACACACGAAATCACGATGGCGCGCCCGGTGCCTTTGGCAGCGCGCACGAGCGCCGCTTCCCGACCGATGCCGCGCCGCATCTCCTCGCGGAAACGCGCGAGGACGTGAATCGTGCCGTTCACCGCCAGCCCGAGGCTGATCGAGAAAATGATCACGGTCGACACGTTGAGCGGGATCTCGCGCCACACCATGTACGCCATCGTCGCGACGAGCGGGATGAGGTTCGGCGGGATGCTCAGCAGGCCCAGGCGGATGCTTCGGAAGAAGAATGCCAACAAGAGGAAGATGACGATCACCGCCACGAGCAAGCTCCCAAGCAGGTCACTCACCACGGCTGCCTGGCCCCGAGAGCCAGTATAGGCCTCACCGGTGAACGAAACCGACACCGTGGCGTCTTCGGAGATCTCCCGTTCGATCGTCGCCTCCAGATCATCGAGAAAGCGCATCGTCGCTTGCGCGCCGACATCGCGTAGCTTGAGCTGGACGCGAACCCGCCTCCCGTCTTCCGTGAGCCATTCGCTCAGCGGGCTCGGTTTGCGCTGGCTCATCATCGTGACGAGCCCCTTGACTTGCTTCTGGCTCTTGAAGTTCTCGGAGCGCACCGTCGCGTCGCCGGACAGGAGGGCGTACGACTCCCGCAAGATGTCGCCGTAGCTCAGCGTGCGGATCACTTCGGGCCGCAGAGCTGCCCAATTGCGTATTTGCTGAATCTTCTGGATGAGCTGCGGATCGAGGAAGTGGTCCTCTTCCGTGCTTTCCAAGACGACCTCGAGCGGCCGTACGCCCGAGAGCTTCTCCTCGATGAGAATCGTCGTCGTGTAGACGGGGTCGGTCTCGTCGAACTGATCGAGCAACGCATGGTCGACCGTGATCTGACTGGCCACATAGCCCGCACCGAGCGTGAAGAGAGCCGTGCCGAGGAGCACGGGCCAGCGCCATTGCAGGAGCCTCGCGACGAGGCTGCTCGTGACGCTGGTAAACATGCTGGTGCGCTCGCGGCGCACCTCCTCCCGTTTCGGAGGCGTGACCCAAGTCAGGATCGCGGGCACGAAGGTGATGATCACCACGTATGAGATCATCACGCCGAGACCGGACGTCAGCCCGAAGTGACGGAGCATCACCGTCTTGGAGACGACCAGCGACGCCAAACCAACGGCGGTGGTTGCAGAAGTGAGCATGCAGGCGACGGCGATCGCCTTCACCGTTCGCTGGCCCGCGGCGACGCGGTCGTCGGATCCGCCGGTATCCTCCCCGTGCACCTCGTCTCGGTAACGCTGAATCAGGTGCGTCGCGTCACTGATGCCGATGATGATCAACAGCGGCACGATGACGTTGTTGAGGATGTTCATCGGCTCGCCCACGAGTCCCATTCCACCGACGGTGATGAGCGCGGTGATCGCGACGGCTCCGAGCGGAAGCAGCACGCCCGCCGCCCAGCGGAACGAGATCGTCAGCAACAACAAGCACACGAGGACGGTGAGCGGAATCAGGCGTAGGTTGTCCTGACGCATCTTGCTGACGATGACGCTTCGCAGATAGGGCAGGCCGCCGACATGAAGCTCGACATCCTGAAAGTCGGGTTGCTCGAGAGAGGCGCGAAGATCTTTCATGGCCCGCTGCATTTCCCGCGGGTCGAGCTTCGGGAGCTGGAGAGCGATGCCTGCCAGGGTGTGATCGTCGTCGATGAGGCGGCCGACCAGCAGTGGGTTGCCCTCGATGGCCTTCTCGAGCTCCGCGGCTTCCTCCGTCGTGACCTCGGTGCCTTCGACGATGGGGTCCGTCTTCAGCTCGGCGGACAAGGCAGGGCCGAGGACGGCGATTCCGCCCGGGAATCGATCGGGATCGCTTTCGATGATGTCGAGCAGCGCATTGAAGGCGGCGTCTTCGAGATCTCCCTGGGCGTCCGCGGTCGGTTCGTCGAGGGAATCGAGATCATCGAGCGAGTCGAGATCGTCGAGGTCCCCCTCGCCTTGGTCCCCGACCTCTTGAAGGCCATCGAGATCATCGAGCGAGTCGAGATCGTCGAGGTCTGCGATGTCATCGTCCTCGGCGCTCTTTTCGCGCCTCGGGATGTTGAGTGTGGTCAGGCCCGCGACCTTCTCGACCCAGGGCTTGGCGGCGAAGTAGAGGGAGATGTCGTGGATTCGCTGCAGGGTGTCCCGCGACAGGACATCATCGGCCTCGACGAGGATCAGCACGGCCTCGCGGCGCTTGCCGAACCACTCCTCGAACCGCTGCTGGATCAGCGCGTACTCCTCGCCCTCGAACGACGAAAGCAGGCTCTCGGGGGCCGGGTCCGCCTTCAGCTTGGGGATCTGGGTTGCGAAGGCGAGCGCCGTCAGGACCGACAGCGCGACGACGAGCCCGCGGCGCTCGGTGACGAGCTTGGCAAGCCAATTCAGGGTTTCCTGGCGTCGGGACACGAGCGTGTATGTCTTTTGGAGGAGGGGCCCGCAAGGCTCGAATCCCGGCTTGACAGCCTAGGCCGACAGGGCTACCACCCGCGTCCCCACGGGGAGGATATCAGAGTGGCCAACCACGCTTCAGCAAAAAAGCGAGCCCGACAGACGATCAAGCGCACTGCGCGCAATCGCAACATTCGCACCAACGTGCGAACCTGCGTGAAGCGTGTCCGCGCGGCGGTCGAGGCGGGCGACGCCGGTGCAGCGAAGAAGGCGCTGATCGAAGCTGTGAGCCGGATCGACGGCGCGGTTTCGAAGGGCATCTACCATCGCAAGACCGGCTCGCGGTACATTTCCAGGCTGACCCATCAGGTAAACGGGCTCGAGGGCTGAGCGCATCCGCGTATCTGCGCGGGCCGCATCCCCTACCGCCGATCCGCGCAGAGTGCGAGCACGGCATCCTGGAGGACCACGTCGGGCGGCCGTTTACTGCCTTTGAGCGCGCGATCGGCTTCTGCGATGAGCGCAAACGCGTCGCCCAGGCTGTCTGCGGTGAAACGCCGCGCTGATTCGGTCAAATCTCCCGCTTTGAACGGAGGAGCGCCGGCTCGTTTGGCTGCATCCTGCGGGCGAAGTCCCTCGGAAAGTGCTTCTCGCATCCGAGCGACCATGCGCAGCTGACGCGCGACCATCGCCAACAGGCGCAGTGGTGGCTCTCGATCATCGAGGAGCGATTGCGCCGCCGCGACCCCTTTGCGCCGATCCTTCAGGCCGATCGCATCGACGAGGCTCCAGATCGATTCGACTCGGATCCGGGTGACGCATTGGGTCACGGCATCGACGTCGATGCGCTGGCCTGCGCCGACGAAGAGGGAGAGCCGCTCCATCGCGTCATCGATGGCCGCGAGGTCGTCGCCTACGGCGTCGAGGAGTGCTTCAATCGCCTGTGGTGCGATGTTGTGCTCACGCGCCGTGGCCTCGGCGCGGATGAACTCGCGGAGCTCGCGGCCGCGGAGCGGCTTCGCCTCGATCAGGAATCCCGCCTTTTTTGCGGCCTTTCCGAGCTTCGAGCGGCCATCGAGCTTGTCTGCAACCAGCACGAAGCAGGCGCTATCCGACGGGGCGGTGAGGTACTCGGCCAGTTGGTTTTGCTCCGTCGGCGTCATGGCGTCGAAACGGCGCACGAGCACGAGGCGCTTGTCGGCCATCATCGGGAGCGTTCTCGCCGCGGAGATCGCGCGTGCTGCATCGAGCCCCTTTCCGTCGAAGATCTCGACGTTGAATCCCGGTGCCCCCAAGGCGTCGATGGTTTTGCGAATTGAATCGACCGCACGCTCGATCAACAAGCGCTCCGTTCCGACCAAAACGTAGACCGGATCTAGCGAGCCATCGGAGGCTCTCTTGGTGACGTCGTGTAGTGTGGCCACGGATCAGCGAGCTTCGTCATCCGAGAAGGTGACTTCGCCGCTGTGTTGTACCCTGTCCCCGAGAATTTGAAAGCGGTAACGCCCGACCTCTTGGCGCCGCACCGTCACGACCATTTCGAGTCGACGGTTAGGCTCGAACTGAGGCCGCTTCAAGCGGAGCTTGTGCACGATCGTGCGCTGATTGCGGTCATTCACGAATACCGTCATGGCCGGGGCGATGAACTTTCGCTCGGCAGTTTGAATGTCGTAGAAGAGCACTTCGAATTCGGAGTCTCCTACCGGCTGGCTGAACCGAACCACGAGGTTCGCGTTCCATTGACGGTCCTCGATCGGAGCATCGCTGCTTTCGCGCAGGCGAGTGGCCTTGTTCGCGGCGGCGAATCGAATGACGCCCGACTCCGACAAAGAACGCGAGATTCCCCGCTGAGTCAGGAAGATCTGTGCGCGCAGGCCCGAGGCCGCGCCGGCATCCTGCCAGGGCGTCACGGACGCGATGAGCGCTCCGAGGGTGATGGTGACGAGTGCGAGGCGTGGATTCACAGCTTGCTCCTGAGAAATGGTTCAGGATCAAGCTAACAACTGGAACTTTACAGTGACAGGGTGATAAGGTGCGTAGATGTAGGATTTTTGCCCCCCCGCGCTCTGGAGGGCGCCAAAAAGTTGTGCCCCAAGGCGGTGACAGTTACCTCCGACGCAGGAACCGAGCAGAAATGACGACGGTCAGCGGGGGGGTCAAAGGACTGGTCGCGCGCGCACAGCGCGAGGCCCAACGGCGCGGGCATAGCCCGTCCACCGCGTACCTCCTTCTCGTCATGCTGCAGACCGGCGGTCCCATGGGGAACCTGCTCTCACGGCTCGGGGTCAAAGAGAGCGACCTTCTCAGCGCCATCCGGGTGGTCGATTCGGAGCCCGTCAGCGCCCTCGAGCGTGCGGTCGAGCGCGCCTATCGCATCGCCAAGGCGATGGAGGCCCCTCAGGTGCTGCCGGCGCACGTGCTCTTCGCGATCGCACGCGACACGCGTAGCGCCGCGCATCGAAGCCTCGAAGAGATCGGTGCGGGTCCGAAGCGCGTCCAAGAAGCGGTGAGTAGCGCGCTGCATCCCGAGGAGGCGAGGTCCGCGCCCTCCACGTCGACGCACATTCGGCCGACGGCTTCGTCTGCCGTGCCGCCCGCCACGAATCTCCCCCGACCGTCGGCGCGCCGCGCTCCAGACGTTGCGCCCCTCCTCGAGCTTCGCGTCGAACGATCGGACGAAGAGGACGAGAGTCCCGTCATCGATGCGCCGCTCCGAGGCCCGATCGAGCTCGAGGAAGACCTGATCGTCCCTTCCTCCTCGCGATTCAGTCTCGATGCCCGGATGTACCCGACACTCGCCAAGCTCGGGCGTAACCTGACGGAGATGGCGTCGCTCGGCCGCATCGACGAAGTCATCGGACGAGACGACGAAATAGAGCGCCTTCTCGACGTGCTCGCGCGTCGCCGTTCGAACAATCCGCTTCTCGTGGGCCCGCCCGGGGTGGGCAAGACTGCAATCGTCGAAGGGCTCGCGAGACGCTTGGCGCTCGGTGGAGAGGGTGTGCGCGGCCTCGAGGGAACCGTCGTCGTCGAGCTTTCGGCCGGCGGCCTGGTCTCCGGTACGGGCGTCCGCGGCGCGCTCTCGGAGCGCATGCGCCGTCTGCAGTTCGAGGTGAAGCGCGCCGAAGGCAAGATCGTGCTGTTCATCGACGAGGTGCACGCACTCTTCACCGGCGGTGAGTCGCCCGATGATCTCGCGCACGAGCTGAAAGCGTCGCTCGCTCGCGGAGAGCTGCCCTGCATTGGCGCGACGACGGACGTCGAATATCGAAAGTACGTGGAGCGGGACGCAGCGCTGGCGCGCCGCTTTTCGCCGATTCACGTGGCGGAGCCCAGTCCCGAAGATGCGATCGAGATTCTGCGGGGCATCGCGCCGCGCTACGAGGTGCACCACAGCATCGCGTACGACTCCTCGGCGGTCGAATCGGCGGTCGAGCTTTCGGTTCGCTACATCCCCGACCAAAGCTTGCCAGACAAGGCCATCGGCTTGCTCGACCTCGCCGGCGCCCGCATTCGACGGCGCGGGGGGGCGGTGGTCGACCGCGAGGCGATCGCGCAGGTCGTGGCGGAGAAGGTGCGCGTGCCGGTCGAACGGCTGCTCGTGACCGATTCCGAGAAGCTCCTCGAGCTCGAGCACCACTTGGCTGAGCACGTCGTCGGCCACGCCGACGTCATGACGCGTGTCTCCGATGCGTTGCGCAAGGGAGCGGCAGGGTTCCACGGCCGCCGCCCTCTGGCGACGTTCTTGTTCCTCGGTCCGACTGGGGTCGGAAAGACCGAGACTGCACGCGCATTGAACGAGCTCTTCTTCATGGGCTGTCCCATGACCCGGATCGACATGAGCGAGCTGAGCGAATCGCACGCCGTCGCCAAACTCGTGGGCGCACCCCCCGGCTACATCGGGCACGACACCGGCGGACAGCTCACCGAGGCAATTCGTCACCGGCCCTACCAGCTCGTTCTGCTCGACGAGATCGAGAAGGCACACATGGACGTGCTCCAGTCGCTTCTTCCACTCTTGGAAGATGGCCGTTTGACCGACGGCAAGGGTAGGACCATCGATTGCACGCACACGATAGTCGTCATGACCTCGAACCTGGGTGCGCAGCACTCGACGCGGAGTCAGGGTGCGATTGGCTTCCGCGACGCATCCGATGGCGAGGCTCGGGGAGTGTCAGCAGCACTCGCGGCCGCGCGCCGGGCACTTCCGCCCGAGCTCTGGAACCGAATCGACGAACCGCTGTTCTTCGGGCCGTTGAGTCGAGACGAAGTCGCAGAGATCGCGAGACGAATGTCCGCTGGGGTATCCGCGCAGCTCCGCGAGCGTCAAGGCGTCGAGCTGGTGGTCGACACGACGGCCATCGAAGCTCTGGTCACCCTGGGCGGGTACGACGTCGAGCTCGGCGCGCGCCCGATGCGTCGCGTGATCGGTCGTATGATCGAAGCGCCCTTGGCCTCTGCGATCTTGGCGGGGGAGTTTCGCAGGGGCGATCGAATCCGCGCGCTCGGCAGCTCAGAAGGCATCCGGTTCGAAACGGCGGATGGCTCCGTCGAAGCCGCGGAGTGATTAGCGTTCGATCTCGCGTAGGATTCGCGCCGCCTTCGCTTTCGACAGACCGGCGGCTCGCGCACAGCGTACGATGAGCGGCACGAGCGCGTCATAACTCTCGAGGGCGGTGCGGCTCGAACGGCGGACTGCCCTTCGGTGCTGTGCGACGGTGGACGCATCACCACGTGCGATCGGTCCGGTCAGCGCGGCGGGTACGCCGAGCCGTTCCACGTTCTCGCCGACGCTCCGGAGCAGCCCACCGACGGCACGTTCGGCGGCGCGCTGCTGGAAGCCGAGTCGGCAGAGGAGCGAAACCGACGCGAACGCCAGGGCTGCCGCACCATTGGCCGCAAGCGCGGCCGCTGCATGGTACGCAGGGTTAGTCGTTTGAGCGACGACCACACGCGCGCCACACGCTACCGCGATCCGCCGACTCGCCGCGATCGCAGCTCGATCCCCGCTGACGGTGAAAGAGGTCGCGCGTAAGCTCGGATGGCTGCGCTTGCTCGGGAACGAAACGAGTGGATGCATGACGCCGACCGCGGCGCCGGCCGAAGCGCACGGGCGAAGCTCGTCGACGCTCCGGGCTCCGGCGCAGTGCAACACCACGGCATCGGGTCCGAGGTGCGGCGCAATCGCTTGGGCGACCTCGCGGATCGCGTCGTCTGGCACCGCTAGCACGATCGCGTCGGCGGTGCGCACGGAAGGACGCGAGACGCGGCGGCCGGCCGTGCTCACGGATACACCCGCAGCGCGCCTCAGCGTTCGGCTCAGCCCATTTCCGACCCGCCCGCGTCCAATGACGAGGACATTCATTCGGCTCTCGCGTAGAGACCGTGCGCGCGAATGTACGCCACGACCTTGGCGGGAAGCAGGCCGCGGAGGTCCCCGGCGCGATCGAGCGCATCGCGAATGTCCGTCGAGCTCACGTTCGGAATCGAAATCGGGCAGTCCTCGGGTTTCGGGTATCCGTCCCGGCCGACGACGAGCGGCGGGGCGATCTCGATGACGTCGTCCCACCGGTACCAGCGATCCACGGCAGGGAGCACGTCTGCGCCTATCAGCAGTCGAAAGTCTGCATCCGGGTGTCGAGATCGCAGCGCCCTGAGGGTGAGCAGTGTCCGGCTGACGTCGCCGAGCTCTCGTTCGATGTCCATCGAGGTCACTCCGCGCAGTGCCGAAAAGGCGAGCTCACACATGGCCATGCGGGCATCGAACGAGGCCCCGTGGGCCTTGCCAAACGCGTGCTGCCAGGTGGGGATCGCCCAAACCTCGTCGATGTCGGCGGCGGACAGAGCCCAGGCCACGGCTAGCACGTGTCCGAGGTGAGGTGGATCGAAGCTTCCGCCGTAGATCGCCACCCGTTTGCGGGTCATGGGGCCACCATGATCTTGGCCCCACGCCCTTGAATCGGCTCGGCCCAACGAATCTCTCCGTCGACGTGGATCGCCTTGAGCTCGACCCCGCCTGCTTCCGACTGGTCGTCGAGCATCCCCAGGTGCCCGCGATCGAGCGGACCGGGCGAGAAGAAGCAGCGTGGTCCGAAGCGCTTGAACATCAGCTCCCCGGCGTCGCCGTAGACGACCACGTTGGAGTTCATCACGTCTTCTTCCCCGAGCACCGCCTTGTTGCGCACGATCAGCACGATGCGGTCGTCCAGCATCTCCATTGCTCGCGTAGGCGGACGTGGCGCGATTCGCAGCTTCTCGAGATAACGGGCACCCCGGAGTCTCCGAAGCACGTCTTCGATGTCGGATGGGGTTCCGGTCGCCGCAACGCGCGCCACCTGCTGCTCGACACCAGGTCCATCCGGCTCGGACTCGTGTGTCGCAACGAACTCGCGCAGCGCGTCATCCTCGCCGAGGTAGATCAATTGGTCGACCTCGTATTGTACGACCAACAGCTTGGCCGCGCGCTCGAGGGCGGAGGCGTCGGTGTTCGCAGGTCCAATGAAGCCGAGTCGCATGGCTCTCAACGATCTACACCAGCTTGGGCCCGCGCTTCAAAATGTGCGTCGCTGATCGCGAAACGAAGGAGCGCCCAAGCCTCGGGGGTTTCACGGATTGCGGTGAGCCGCCCCGCTCGGCCTGCTCGGGCTTCGTGCCCGCTGATTCTGAGCAAAGCGTCGACTGCGGAGGGGAGGTCGCCGGTGAGTGTCAGCGCGACGCGATCGCCGAGCATGCTCACGGCGAACGGCACGAGCCTGGTGGAAAAATCCGAATTGCCCCGCAATTCGAGCACCAGACTCTCGACTTCGTCGCGCCAGCGCCTCGGGACCGCCCGGAGCAGCTTCTTTCGAAGGTCTTGAAGTTGCTGTGCCTCGGCTCCGCTCTGTCGGCTCGGGTCGTGGCCCTGAAGCAACGCCAGGAGCGCCGCGTCGAGCTCTTCTGGGCGTGCGCGAAGAGCAGGGGCCAAGTGGCTGGCAGCGACCTTGAGCGCGCGCGCGAACAGGAAGATACGTTCTTCCGGGGTCGTCGACTCGTGGAGGTTGCCTCCTACGACGAGGGTTGGTGGGTCGCCGCTGATCGGCATGCAGGACGCAGGTGCGAGGTAGGTGATCCGAAGCTTGGGCTCGCTGATTCCGAGGGCTTCGGCGACCGCGCCTGCCTCGTCTACGAGGATTCGGTGAGTGGTGGCCGGTCGGCGTAACTGCCATGCGCTCGCGTCGAAGGGGAGCATCTTGTCGAACGAGTGCTCGCAGAGAGTGAATAGACGACGGAGGGCCTGGGGTAGGCTCCTCGGCGCCACGACGTCGTCGACCGCGGGTGCGAGCGGAACCTTCGGCTCCCCGAGGGCTTGGTTCTGAGCGGTCACGTCGCCCTCGAACAGCGAGGCGGGGTGTCCGATCGCGATCGCGGCGCTCGCGGCGCAGGACGCCGCCCCTGGCCCGTGCCGTCGGTCGAGGACGCGCACCAAGGTCGTCCACAGGAGCTCGTCTCCGGGCTCTGCTTCGATCGCGTCACGCAGATCATTGACCGCCCGGTTCAGGTGCATCGACTCGGCTGGTCCCGCTGCCTGTCGCCCGTAGTAGTCTGCGATGGCGAGAATCACGTCTGGATCCGTCGGTTGCTCGGATCTGAGCTCCTCGAGCATGGCTTCGGCTTGGCGACTCTCTCCGGCCAGCTCGACGGTCGCTGCCAGACGTATGCGGTAATCTCGCCGCTCGGCATCGCTCGGCGCATGGCGGACGAGCTCCTCGAGAAGTCGCGCCGCATCGCGTGGCTTGTCCTGCTCGGTGAGGACCGAGGCGAGGCGATCGATCGTGTCGATGTGCGCAGGCGCAAGCGCGAGAGCACGCCGCAAGGATGCCTCCGCACGCGGAAGGTCTGCGAGATGCTCGTGATAGATCTCCGCGAGCTGCGAAAATGCCCACACCTGCTCGTCCACGCTGCGCTTCAGCCGAGCGATCCGAATCAACGCTTCGGCCGCACCTTGCCAGTCCTCCCGTCGGCGATGAGTCTCCACCAACTCGCGTAGCGCCGCGAAGTGGCAGGGGTCCAGCTCGAGACATTCCGCCAGAGCTTCGATCACGCCAGCGACGTCACCACGCTCTCGACGCTGTCCGACCTTTTCGAGGAGAAGCCCGACGAGAGTCGGAGTGTCGGCCCCTGCGTCGATGCGCGCATCCGTGAGCTCCGCGAGCTCGTCCAACAAACCGGCATCTCGATATGCCGTGGCGAGGCGGCGATAGATGTCGAGGTAGGTGATGTCGGCCTTGGCGGCGGCCACCCAGGCGGCGCGCGCCCTTTCGTCATCGGCGAGCTCTTCCTCGAAAATGCGCGCCGCTTCTCTCCAGAGGGACGCGGCCCGCTGGCGGTCCTTGGCGTGGGCTGCCGCTTCTTCGTAGCCGGCTGCGGCGTCCTCCCAGCGCTTGGATGCCCGAAGCAACTGAGCTTCGGCCTCGAGTGCGAGCGGATGGTCGCTCGCCATGTTCAGCGCTTCCAAGGCTCGACCTGGATCGCCTGCTCGCTGGAGCAAGTGCGCCGCTTCGAGCGCGAGCGCGGCACGCTCGAGATCATCGGCGAGTGAAGCTTGGAGCGCGATGAGCGCCTCCAGCCCGCGCTCGGTGTCTCCCTCCGCATAGGCGGCGCCGAGCACCTGTCGCGCCAAGCCGGGGTCGGCGTCCAGGTTCTCGTCGATACCGCGAAGAAAACGATCGACCTCGCCCTGCAGGATGTCGGGGTCGGCCTTGAACAACTCGACCAACAAACGCTGCCTGGCGAGCCGCTCGGTGCAGCCCTCGGGCAGCGCGCGTGCGAGTCGATTCGCGCTCGAGCGGATGCGCTCGGGATCCCGCTCGCGAAGGGCGTCCCATTCGAGTGCTCGGCTCGTCGGGATGTGGTCCGGCCGGGCTTCCGCGATCGACTGGAGAGAAAGCCGCGCGCTCTGCATGTCACGGCGTGCCAGGCGATCGATCTCGGCGATCGCACAGAGTGCCCGGAGCTCTTCCGCTTCGTTCGTCGCCTCGCGCACGCGCTGCATCGCGGAGTCGGCAAGGCGCGCGTACTCCGCGGCGTGGAGCTCTGCATCGTTGCGACGAACCCGAAGTGCGAGGTTGTCCGGAGCGGCTGCCGAGGCCTCGCGAAGCGCGCGAGCGGCTTGCGCGGCCAGCCCTGCGGCGCGGTATGATGCAGCAGCTCGTGGAAGGTAGGCTGCCGCGTCGAGCTTGCGCGCGGCGAGCGCCATGAGGTCGCCAGCGGTTTCACTGCCGAGCCCCGCCGCCTCGAAGAGGTGCTCGACGAGTAAGGGGTCGGGCGCGCTTCGGTCGAGGGCCGTGGAGGCATGTCGCGCGCGCTCGTCTGGATGTTCGGTCCACATGGACGCACGCAATCGGTGCGCGTTCGAAGTGGTGGGTTCGAGCTCGGCTTGTAGAGCCGCCGCACGTGCGCGGGACTCGGAATCGCCGGACGCTTCTTCGAGGGCCCAGAGCGCGGGTGGATAGTGCGGTTCGTGTTCGAGCGCGGACTCGCACGCACGTCTCGCGGCTTCCGTCCCTCGCGTGAGCCTTGCGGCCATGGTGAGCGCGAAGGCACTGCGTACCCCTTTTGTGACCCCCGCCTCGTCGCGCCATCGAAGGGCGGCACGGGCCGCGTCCTCGTCGCGAAATTGCAGGGCGCGGCGTACGAGTATGCTTTCGGGGTAGCGTTCTTCCGCAGAGACGAGCGCGTCACCGCGGGTGTCCGGACTTGCCACCTCCACGAGCGCGAGAATCGCGCCTTCGGCCCCCGCGCCATTCGCGGCCGCTAGCTCGCGCTCGAGAGCCTCGGAGAACCCTCGCAGGTCGCCGGCCCTCGCGGACTCGTCGGCCAGGGCCATGGCGGCGGCGCTCCCCATCTCGTCCGCCGTGACATCGAGGAGGCGCCCGAGCCCTGCGTCGTCGGGGGCGCCCGTCTGGCACAGCTCGCAGAGAACGGCGGCGTACCCGCTGAGCTTGGGATGCACGGCAGCCTCCGCGGGCGCGCGTTCGCCGATCTCGGCGCGGAGTCGAGCGCGGCGCACCGCCTTCACCCGCTCGAGGTCGCCCGTGTCGTCCTCGCTGCGAAGGGCCAGCACGTCGGCGGCGCCCCGGAGGTCACCGGAGCGCACGGCGGCCTCCGCACACGTCCAGCACGACGCGGCGTCCCGCGCACCTTCGAGAATGGCGCGCGCTTGGTCGGGCCCGTGTCCAGCCGACGTGGCGACCGATGCGGCCCGCCGAAGAGCGCTGGCGAGGGGCGCCGTCGCCTCGCCTGCCGCGGCAAGCAGCGATGCGACCGCGGTGTCGACGTCGCCGAGCGCTCGTGCCGCGCGGACGATGCCCAATTGCGCTTCGAGCAAACCCGGTTGCAGCTCGAGAATGCGTTCGTAGAGGGCCTTGGCCTCGTCGGGGGCGGCCGCCCGCTCCATGAGCTCTCCTGCATGCGCGAGAATCACCGCGCGAGCCTCGCGAGCGGGCCACCGCGCAGCTGCTTCCGAAAGGGCCCGTGCGGCGCGGGCCTCGTCGCCGCGCGCGAGCCTCGCCGCGGCGACGGTCATTCGAGCAACGAAGCTTTCGTGTTCGAGCTGCGCTGCGCGTGTTGCTGCCTGCTCGGCAGCCGCGGCATCGCCAAGCCGGTTGAGCTGGATCTGAGCCAACAACCCGAACGCCGCCGCCCGCTCCACGTCGGTCAGATCGAGCGCGGCCTCCTTCTCGAGCGCTTCGGCCGCCGCCCTCCAGTCGCCGCGCCGCATCGCGTGCCTCCTCAGTGCGCGCAGCACGACGACGTCCCGTGCATCTGCAGCAAGAGCTTGCTCGTAGCTGCGTGTAGCCGACTCCGCGTCTCCGAGTTGCTCGTGAAGCTCGGCACCGGAAGTCAGCAGGCGTGCGCGTGCCGAGCCGACAGCCCGCTTCGCCAGAGCGTCGAGAAGACTGATGCGTCGCTTCTTGGCGTCCCGATCGTTACCGACGAGCGCCAGCGCCTCGTGCCGCGACGCATGTTGAAATACCGTGCGCTGAGCCGCCTGCGCGCCCAGGTCGTCGGGATGCGGTGGCTTGCTCACACGTTTCGCCTGGGGGCCCGTCTGCGTCTCCACGAACGCGTCGAGCAAGCTCGCTATGGCGTCATCGTCGAAATCGAACGACGACGGCATCGAGCCCGGATCCGTGCCGGAGATCTCGTCAGGCATCATGACCCCGCAATGGCGAGTCGGGTCCCATCCAGAAGCGAAGGAGGTCGATGCGACGCTCCGAGGTTCGGAGGGCGGCGATCGTTGGGGTGCCTCCCGACAGAGCAGTCAAAGCCGCACCGATGTCCCCGCAGGCGATGAGACCCGCTCGATCGGCACCGCGGTGGAGCCTCCGCGAAGCCGCCACCAGCGCCGTCGGCTCGAGCACGGTGTGGCCTACGGCCTCCTCTACGCTCTTGCGAATCGCCCGCGGCAACTTGATCGCGACCGCTGGCAGAACGGGGCCCCCCTCTGCCACGCCGCACCGGCAGGCGCGGAGGATCGCCGCAAGCATGCCGGCAGCTTTGTCCGGCGACACATCGAGAAGCTGGCCGCCTCCACGCGGCACGGCCCATGCGAGCCGCCCCGCAACGAAGCGTCCAGTCGGATCGAGCCCGTTCCGCGTCGATTGCGGAACGATCCAATGGATCTCCCCACCGCGCCCGAGGCTTGCCATGACGCGGCTGGATTCCTCGGTTGCGCTCACCGAGCCGAGGCGTGCACCGAAGCGCTCGGTGAGCCGCTCGAGCTCGCCGTACACCGGATCGCTCGGCGCGAGCTTCTTGTTGCGCACGCGGGGGGCGGGAGCGGCGGGGCCGGCACGGCGCATGACCTCCTCCACGGGGCCATCCGCGTCTTGCTCCAACACGCACGACGCCGAGATTTTCGCGAGGTCGAGCGGGCTCGAGACCGATCGTGCTTCGGAACCGAGCACCGCCTGCACGGCAGCGACAGCCGACGTCCGTGTTACGTCACCGCGCCAGTGCGCTGCGTCGTGCAGGTCATCGAGCAAGGTCAGCTCGAGCTCGCCCGCATCGATCCGTGCCCAAATTGCGTCCTCGTAGCTTCTCAGGATCGATTCGCGCTCTCGGCCCGTCACGAGGTCGGCGAGGCGCTCGGCTGCCATGCGCTGGGTTGGCTCCGCATCGAGCGCCCGCCTGTACGCATCGATCGCCGCGCCTTCGCGGCCCAAGCACTCTTCGAGTGTCCCGATTCGCGACCTCATGGGTGCGTCAGCCAGGCCGAGCGCTTCGACCGCCCGAAGCTCGGTCAGCGCTTCGTCTTTTGCATCGAGCCGCGTCTCGAGGAAGTCCGCTGCACCGAGGTGTGCCAGACGCCGTTGTTCGTCCGGAATGCCGGATTGTGAGAGGCGCCGAAGGCAATCGACTGCCTGCTCCCACTGCTCGAGCGACACGTGGACCTCTGCTGCGAGGGCCAGAGCGCCAGAGTGGTCTGGTTCGCTGGTGAGCAGCTCGTCGAGCACTTCGAGCGCCCCTGGTCGGTCACTGAAACCACGGAGCAGGCGAGCCCGCTCGTAGAGTAGATCGGGACGGTCCTTGGGGCCGCCCAGTGCGAGCCGCGCCGCAACCAGCTCCTCGAGGCCCTCGGCATCCTCCCGCTCCGCGAGGAGGTCGTGAAGACGCCGAAAGGCGATCTCGCGCCTCGGGTCCGCCTCGAGCGCGCTACGAAACGCGTCCTCGGCTTGCTGGTGCTGTTGTAAACAATCGAGGCGCACGGCGCCGGCCTCTTCGAGTAGATCGGCCTGCAGCGGACCGTCCACGAAGCGCGCGAGTCGCTCACACGCCTGCGCCACCAACGCCCATTGGCCCGCCTGCCGGGCAGCGACTCGGAGCGTTTCCCAGAGCGCCAGGTCGTCTGGTCGCTCGTCGATCGCTTCACTCAGGAGTGCAATGGCTTCGGCTCCTCGATCGGCTTCGACCAGCGCTCGGCAACGAGCAGCTTCGAGTGAGCCTCTTCCCATTGCGGTGCTGTGGTCCACCTTGTGCCGCAGCGCGGAGGCGCGCGTCTCCGAGTCATCGCCGGGTGCCAACGCCTCGTCGATCGCCATCGCCGCATGGGGCTGCTTCGTTGCGAGGCTCTGCAACTCGTGCGCCAGCATGAACAACTCGTCGACGGCTTTCTCGCCGCGGGCGATGCGCATCTCTCGAAGGCCGTGAAGCATGGTGCTTGTCCGGAGCGCGTCGGTCGGCGCAAGGGATGCGAGCTGCAGCCATGCATCATCGGCGGAGGCGCC
>Ga0209536_100003963_pt1 | contig 23544 bp, 21 predicted proteins | sample DeeMarSeWOR28_12_FD_187461 | JGI IMG/M metagenome (GOLD analysis project Ga0209536, IMG submission 187461) | Marine sediment microbial communities from White Oak River estuary, North Carolina - WOR-2-8_12 (SPAdes) (version 2) | ecosystem: Environmental > Aquatic > Marine > Intertidal zone >...
AAAGTTTATCGATTTGTGCTTTGCTCATGCCGATACCGGTGTCTTTCACCGAGAATTGTAATGTTGTCTGACTGTTCGACTGTTCAAACAGCTCCGTAGAAAGTACGATCTCGCCCTGTTCGGTGAACTTAATGGCGTTATCGCAGAGATTGATCAATACTTGTCCCAACCTGAGGGCGTCACCAATCAGAAATGGGGACACACGGGGATCAAGATGCAATATCACCTCCAGGTTCTCTTTGTCCTGAGTTTTTGCAATGATAATATTGGCTACGTTATCAAGGGTTTCAGACAGACTAAAGTCCACATGTTCGATATCGAGTTTTCCGGATTCTATTTTTGAAAAATCGAGGATATCGTTGATGACGCCTAAAAGGGATTTTGCGGAAGTCTCGATCCTTTTCAAATAATCATATTGTTTTGGACTTAAATCGGTTTTAAGAGCAAGATACGTCATGCCGATAACAGCGTTCATGGGGGTTCGAATCTCGTGGCTCATGTTGGCCAGAAAATCGCTTTTGGCTTGGGTAGCGGCTTCGGCGGCTTCTTTTGCGATTCGAAGCTGACTGGCCTGTTTTTTTTCGGTGATATCCTCCATGATGCCTTCGTAATAGCGTATGTTATCATTTTCATCACGAATAGCGTGAATATTTAGAGACACATCAATCGCTTTACCGTCTTTCCGATACAGTTGTGTTTCAAACCCTTTAACGGATTCCATGTTTTCTAATAATCGTTGAAGCTTTATTCTGTCATCTGAGTTAACATAAAGCTGTGATCTTATATCGGTGATGTGCTCGATAACTTCTTCCGGTGACGCATAACCCATTATGTGAGCAAATGCCGGATTAACGGTTAAAAACCGGCCTTTGTCATCTGCTGTGGTCTGGTAGATGCCAATGGTCGCTTTTTCAAAAATACTTCGGTACTTTTCTTCTGCCTTTTTTATCTCTTCCTGACTTTCATGAAGTTCTATTGACATTTCATTGAATGCCACACCCATTGTTCCGATTTCATCCCTGAAGGGAAAAGAGACGGTTTCGCCGAGGTGGCCTTTTTGAATTTTGTTTATGGCATTGTGAAGCAGGGAAACCGGTCGAATGACGAATCTGGACAGCATAAAATTAAGTAAAGCAGACATGAGAATTAATGTGGTCAGCAAGAGTGTTAAAAAGATGATAACGGACAAGCGGGTTTCTTTAATCAACGCTTCGAAATCGTAATAGATTTCGATGAAACCGATTTTTTGACCGATTACCTCGATTCCCCGGGAATAGATGCCCAGTGATTTTCCCTTATACGACGTGGTTTCAAGTGATGTGGAACTGGTGTCAAGATCTCGATGTTGCCCCTTGAAATAGTCGGAAAGTGCCGCGTCTGTGGACAAAAACAAGGTGCCGTCGGGTTTGTAGATGCTGACCGCAGCGATACCTTCCACTTTCAGTATATCTTTAAGCGTCAGCGCCAGAGCTCTTTTTTGATCGGCAAATATTTCGTTGGCAAAATCTTCGTATTTCTGCTGAAAAATCGTATCCAGCAACAATTCGATCTTTTTTACATGAGAGTCATGTCGACGGATTTCAAAGGGATAGAGAATGGCTCCGAAAATAATCGCTATAACGAGGCAAGTGACAAAGATGGCAATATTGATTTTAAATCGCAGACTTTTGTATTTTGTTTTATCCATTTTTGTTTTCGATGAATTAGGGTTTCAAGGTCTTAAGATAGCGTGGTTTGCCGTTTCGGATTTCCATGAAAACGGCATTTTTTATGGGATCTCCATAATCATTGAAATCAATGATCCCTGTAACGCCTTTGAATGACCGGGTATCAGCGATGGCCTTTCGAATCTTTTTTCTATCGGTGGAATCTGCCCGGAGGATCGCTTGGGCCAAGAGCATCATGGCATCATATCCAAGGGCAATATTGTCAACAGAAGCCTCTGAATGGATATATTTTTTTACGAATGAACGGGACCTGTCACTGTCTAAGTGCACTGACCAGTGCGTGCTGTAATATCCTAGATTTAATCCGGACCCTCCTTTTTTGAAAAAGACCGGATTACCCCATCCGTCTCCCCCTAAAAATATTGAAGATGCCTTCGCATCCTGAAGCTGTTTGGCAATTGCCCCGCTCTCATCATGGCCGGGGATGAAAATCACGTCGGCATGGGTTTTTACGGCTTTTTGGACGTCTTTATCTAACAGTTGTTGCTTGAGTTTGTAATCCAATTCAAGAACAATTCGACCGCCCAGTTTTTCAAAATGTTTTCGAAATATCTCGGATAGCTTAAGGCTATAATCACTTGTAACATCCACGAAAGTGACGGCCGTGGCCGCATTTAAATCCTGTCGCGCAAACCTTGCGATGACTTTGCCCTGAAAATCATCGGTGAAACATGCTCTGAAAATGTAATTTCCAATTTTGGTCACTTCAGGATTGGTGGACAGGCTTGAGATCATGGGGATTCCATGGTCTTGGGCCACCCTTGCCACAGCAATGGCATGAGAGCTCCAGTCGGGTCCCACGATGGTGACGACATTGGCTGCGGCCGCCTTTTTAGCTGCAATGGTGGAGCCGATGGGTGTGCTTTGGTTGTCGAACACCAACAGGTTTATTTTTTTGCCTAAAACTCCGCCTTGATGGTTGATTTCATCAACTGCGTAACCGACCCCCCTGAGTGCATATGCATTGGCTTCAGCTGCAGCTCCCGTTAATGCATATATGGCAGCGATATCGATGGTTTGAGATCCATAGGCCGGTGTTATTGAAAAGACAATACATAGAATAAGCGGAATAAAATGGCGCTTTCTAATGTATATACTCGTTTGGTTCACTAAATGTATGGAGGATTCTTTTATATGGCAAATCATCATATCGTCTCTTTATGGTTTAATCGCCTTGAAATATACCCGACGTCCATTCTCTAACTTCAAAATGATCACCTCTTTACCCAAAGGATCACCATATTCATCAAAAGTAATGTTTCCGGTTGCTCCCTGAAAATCCGTTGTTTGTGCCAGAGCATCGCGTATTTTGGCCTTATCGAGGGAGTTCGCACGGCGAATGGCGTCGACCATTACGATGGTCGCATCATAGGACAAGGGTTGGGACGTATTGATTATCTGTTTTTTGTATTTCTGGTAATATGTGTTTTTAAGATGAATACTCGTCTTAAATTGAACATCAGGATGCCATGGTGCGCTATGATAACTTCCGTTAGCGGCTGTTCCGGCGTATTTGAATATTTCAGCCCAGGCGTCACCTCCAAGAAACGTTGCTTTTATTCCCATTGATACCGCTTGCTTGATGATGAGGCCGCTGTCTCTCGTATATCCCGGAATATAGACCGCATCGGGTTTAAGCATTTTTACGTTTTTAAGTAGGTCGGAAAAATCAACGGCTTTTCCTCTATAGTTTCCATCTAAAAGAACCTTGCCCCCATATCGTTTAAACTCACTAATGAAATATTCACCAAGTGTCACACAGTATGCTTCATCGATATTTCTGAGTACAACGGCTGTTCGAGTCTTGAGATCGGCATATGCAAATTTTGCCATGGCAGCTCCTTGAAATGAATCGATAAAACAAACACGGAAAATATAATTTCCCATACGGGTTACTTTCGGGTTGGTGGAAACCGGGGTTATCATGGGGATTCCTTCCTGCTGCAGGATAGGAGCCACCGCCAGGGAATGAGAACTCAGACCGGATCCGATGACGGCAGTTACCTGTAGTCTAACCGCTTCTTTGGCGGCCAGGGTCGATCCAATGGGGGTGCTTTTGTTGTCCAGAACAATCAGTTTAACCGGTCGTCCGAGCACCCCGCCCTGGTTGTTGATTTCCTCAACAGCCAATTCTATGATTTGAATGTAGGCGGCATTTTGTACAGCGGCAATACCGGTTTTGGCAAAAATGGCGGCGATTTTAATCGGTTCGGCGGCGGTTGCAGGATGTGAAAATAGTCCCAACAAAGCCAATATACAAATAGCGGAGATTTTTCTCATAATCGTAAGCTCCTGTTCGGTTCGTTTAAAAGATTTTAACAAAAATACTGAAATTCTCAGGTAAACGGCATATGAGAAATAAGGTCTATCTTTTTTTCAAAGATGAAAAGTCGCTGTAGTTCGAGTTGGAAAGGAAAATTCGAATTATATTAAGTTCTTTTATACTAAATTGTATCGAAAGGAGTCAAATAAAATTGCTGAATTTGTATTATAAGATGTAAAATTTGAATATTTTGCTTCGGCAAGATTGTTAATTTGTGGGGATAAAAATATCATCGTATAATTTAAAGAGACATCCGCATTTACCTTTCCCATCGATTGCCGCCGACCTTTTTCAAATCGATGTATTGAATCGTTCCCCGCTCACTGATAAAAGACGTCAGAAGCCAGCTGACCAAACTGATCAACAGTGATCCAAACATGGCCGACCAGAATCCGTAAACCTCAAAACCGGAGATCATACCGGAAACCATCATGAGGACAACGGCATTGATGACAAACGTAAAAAGTCCCAGACTCAGGATATTCACCGGCAGGGTCAATATTAACAGTATGGGCCGAAAAAACGCATTCAGTATTCCCAAAATAGCCGCAGCAAAGAATGCGGATAAAAAACCGCTGACCTCTATTCCATCAATCAAATATGACGTAGCGATGATTGAAAATGTCAGGATCAGCCATCTCAGAAAAATTCCATACATGTTATTACCCCTTGATTTTGGTATAAAATATTCTCAGCCCAAAATTCCAATCCACACCAATGCTCCTTAGCAGACCGGGAAAATTTATAAATCTATTCGCAGTATTTGTTTGAAATTCGTGTTTACTATAACTTAATATAACTTAAGCACCCAATTTTTGGGCCAGTTCCGCCACTCTTTGACCCAGTTTCATTCCGTTTTCCAGACTCCCGCTGTCCGGTGCGCCGACACAGGCCGTGCCAAAGTGCCCGGTGGCGGACATGGGATCTCCCACAATCACCATGCCGTAAATGAGCATGACCTGGATAATGGATATCATGGTGGTTTCTTTACCGCCGGATGGATCTGCAGAAGTGGAAAAGGCGGCGCCGACCTTTCCTTCCATCTTTTTACGTACCCCCACAAATTCGTCGAAGACTTTTTTGAGCTGGGCCGCCATGATGCCGAAATAGACGGGAGATCCGGCAATGACGCCGCCTGATGATACAAAATCCTCTTTGGTGACGTCATCGGTATGTTTTAAAACAGCATCAACGCCTTGGACACTTTCAACTCCTTTTGCAATGGCTTCCGCCAGTTTTTTGGTGTTGCCGCCTTTTGAATAATAAAGAACCAGAATTTGCATTTAAAGCCTCCTTAACACGACAAATGAAACCCGGCACAAACATTCTTTCCATCTTTTATGAGCCGGTTAAACGTTTTTATTGCTTTTGATGTCTTCTCTTCGATGAGTTCAATATTGCTATTCCTGAGAAATTCACACAACAATGGGGTCGATTTCATGAAACCGGGTTTGCCTTTGCCCAGCACCAAAATACTGGGTTTGGCATCGATGATGTCCTGGATGTCATCAATATTCACCTGGTGACCACTCTTGCGCCACCAGGTAGGAATCACTTTTCCTTGTATAATTTTGATATCATTGGTATAGGTGATTCCGTCGATGATGATGCTTCCAAAGGAGAAATGTTCAATCATCATATACCTTCCAATAAGGCGTTTCATTTTCCCATTTGTCGAGTATCTCCGGTGGCGGTGGGACGACGATGGCCTTGCATTCGGCGGTGAGGGTTCCGTCAGCTAGACGGATCTCTCCGGCAACCTGAGCCCGGCTTGGCGTCTGTTTGATCACCCATCCGATGACCGTCAAAGGTGTCCCTGTGGGCGTTGGACGACGAAAAGTCACTTCCAGTTTCAAGGCAACCATTAACGCATCTTCCCCGGAGTTCAGCATCACCGATCGCCCGGCTGTTTCATCCAGTATTGCCGAAACAATACCACCATGGACCACCCCGGGATATCCGTTGAAATGATCGGGAACCGTCACGGTCGACCGTATTTGCCGAGCCTTGTGATCTTCATACCATCTCATTTTCAGCGAAAATTCATTCTCAAGCCCGCACAAAAAACAACCGCGAGAATTTTTCTGCTTCTGCATCTTAATGGCCCCTTAAATCATTTGATAAATACACTTAAACGGAGCGTTTCAATTGTTAAAGATGAAAATCAAGACAATTCCTTAAAGATAAGAAATAGGTTATCTTCTTTAAATTTAAAACGCCCAGGTTAAGTTACATGATATTCACATGCCCCTCAAAGGTCAAGAGGGGTTTATGAATGGTTCTTGATATATATTTTTTAGAATATTATATATCATATAGGTTATCAACCGTCATTAAGGGCTTAAAATCATGTTCGGATTTTATGATAAAATTCTAAAAATAGATTTGAATAAAGAGGCTTATGTTGTCGAGACAATAGAGGATCATATACTGAAGACCTTTTTGGGCGGAAGAGGGCTTGCGGCCTATCTGCTGCTCAATCATAACCTGCCGGGCATCGATCCCCTGAGCCCTGAAAACCATTTGATTTTTGCCATTGGTCCTTTAACCGGAAGTGCGATTTGGGGTTCTTGCCGCCACGGTGTTTTCACCAAGTCTCCCCAGACCGGCTTTTTTTCTGAATCTTATTCAGGTGGTACGGTGGCCGAGTCCATGAGCGCTTCAGGATTCGATGCCATGATGATTAGCGGTGCTGCTAAAAAACCGATTTGGATAGAGATTAATGAAGAGACGGTTTGTTTTCATTCTGCTGAAGATCTTTGGGGGAAGGACACGTTTGAAACTGACGACCGTGTTAAAGCGTGGATCAAGCAGCATCGTCCGAAAGCCAAAAAGTGTGGCGTGGTCTGCATCGGACCGGCCGGTGAAAACAAGGTCTGCTTTGCGGTCATCGAAAACGACTACTGGCGCAGTGCCGGTCGAACCGGTGTGGGGGCTGTTGCAGGTTCTAAAAATATTAAAGCCGTCGCTTTTTGGGGAAACCGAAAAAAAGAATTTGCCAACATCCATGGGATGAAAGAATCTGCCAAATCCATGATGCAGAGATCAAGGGATGACGCCGGCGTAAAAGCCTACAAAAGCATGGGGACGCCCATGTTGGTTGATATTATGAATAGCGCCGGAGGATTTCCCACCCGTTACTGGCAAAAGGGAAAATTTGAACATTCTGAAAAAATCAATGCCGTCGCCCTTCACGAGCGATGCGAGGTCCAACCCCATGCTTGCCTGAAATGTTTCATGGCTTGCGGCCGGCTTTCCACCATCAGGAAGGGGAGGCACAAAGGACTTAAAATAGAGGGGCCGGAATATGAAACCATTTATGCTTTTGGCGGTCTTTGTGAAATCGACAGTATCGAAGAAATTGCATACTTAAACGACATCTGTGATCGGCTTGGAATGGACACCATCAGTGGAGGCAACCTTGCCGCATTGACCATTGAAGCCTCCCGTCAGGGAAAAATCGATTACAAGATCGACTACGGACAGGTCGATGCCGTTGCCGGACTTCTTGAAGAAATCGCCCAACGTCGGGGGATCGGCGATACACTGGCCCGGGGGATCAAATTTGCGGCCAAAGAGTGGGATATGGAAGATCAAGCCATTCATGTCAAAGGTCTGGAGCCGGCAGGGTATGATCCCCGGGTGCTGAAAGGGATGGGTCTGGCATATGGGTCATCCCCTCGAGGGGCCTGTCATCTGCGCGCCACATTCTACAAGCCTGAACTCATCGGAATGATCGATCCTGACAAAATCGACGGAAAAGCAAAGATGTTTACGGAGTGGGAGGACCGCCTGACTATTTTTGATACAATGATTCTGTGCCGCTTCTATCGGGATCTTTATCAGTGGGATGAACTTTCCAGTATCATTCAAACAGCAACCGGCATGGATCTTACCATCCAAAGCATGCGAGCCATTGCGTCTGACATCCTTAACAACATCAGACGGTTTAATTTAAGGGAGGGTCTCACTCCGAAAGATGATCGCATCCCACGGAGATTTTTCCAAGAGGCTTTGCCTGAAACCGGTAAAATAATTACTGAAAGTCAAATGGAACAGCTTCTATATGAATATTATAAAAATCGCGGTTGGAACGAGAAGGGAGAGCCGCCGAAAGCATCATCTTAAAGAATGAATTATACATCCATTCCAAAAAAATTCGTCAAGATGGTGTTTAGCCAGCGGCGCAGGGGCTCATAGGAATAGTGCCGTCTGGCCACTTCATAATTGTGATGGACCATTTTATCTTTTATTTGGGGTGAGTTCAAAACATCTTTGACATGTTGAACATTTTTTTTGGTAAGAAATCCGTCCATAACAATCAGGTCAAACCCCTTGGGCTCAATGTCTCTGATAAACGTTGCGTATCGGTTGATGAGCAGGGGTTTTTTAAAGTAAACCGCTTCTAAAAATGCATTGCCGAACCCTTCATATAGACTGGGATAGGTAATGAAATCAGCGTGGGGATAAATATCCCACAGCGAGGGATTCGTGTTGTAATTTGATTGGGGATTCAGCGGATCTGATACGCGCGTTTTTACCAGTCTTAAATCCACGCCTCTTTCATGAGCGGTTTCCAGAAGCCATTCTGAATATTCATATCCCTCATCACCGGCTTCATGGGATATAACCAACTTGTATTGAGGATCTTTCAGACTTTCCACCAATTCAATGGCGTGTTCGATTCCCTTGCGCTGGACAATGCGGGTCGGCTGAAGAATGATATGGTCTTCCGGTTTCAGCTCCATAGAGCCTCGAAACGCTGCGGTTTGCTCGGCATCTATTTCCGGCGGATTTTCGAAATCCAAAACATTGGGAATAATCGTGGATGAAATTCCCGTCCGAAGTGCCAGCTCTTCTTGGGCCGCCGAGTTTATCACAACATGTTCGATATTGCTTAAATTGGGTGGAAATGACATTCTCAGGTAATCACCCACTGCGTTTACGGAAAACCGCGTCCTTTCCCAATAGAAATCATGATGATGGGCAATGGTGGGAATCTGGGTCTCGGCGATAATTTCAGTTAAAGCGATTCCCAGTGGAATGTGTAACGGAATGGTCAGTACATTCTGAGCAATGAGAAGGTCTATGTGAAAATCTGAAATAAATGCTTGAATCTGTTTTTTTAAAAAAACTTTTAGTTCAAAAATGCTATCGGTGACATTAGGGTCTCGTTTTTTATGGCCGAATATTCGATCATTGATCCACGCATTTTTTTCGTATTTGAAATGCGCTTCATAGACCAATACACTCGTTTTCGGATCTCTGTCCAATTCGCCGGCAAACCAGAAACAGTTGTGGCCGTTTTGTTTTAAAACTTTTGACCACTTGCTGGCTTCCATGGTCACACCGTCAGTGCCTGAAAATCGCGTAGAGATAAAACCGATGTTTTTAGACACGATCTATTTTTTCCTTCTTAAATTGAGTTGAGGTCAAAAAACAATATCCTAATAGCATGTTATATATAAGATTCATACCGGATTTTTCAACCTCTGAGATATTTACAAGGTATGTATCTGTAATTTGATGAGGAACTGGGAGCACAGGAAGGTAAAATCTTTGGATTCCGAGTCAAGTAAAATAATTTCTGTTCACATCTCAAAGTACAATTTCCATACCTTCCTTTGCCATAACAATCTCAAGGTTGTTCTGGTTGTCAAAATGTTTCTGACAGCGCTTTTCGAGTTCAAACAGTTCCTGGTCTGTTCGCAGAGGATCATGGTGAAAAAGAACTATTTTTTTAACATTGGCTTTTTGGGCGGATTCGATAGCGTGCTCAAAAAATGAGTGCCCCCAGCCCATTTTTGATGAAAAGTATTCTTCTTGAGTATATTGACAATCATGGATGAGGATATCTGCGTCGCGATAAAAATCGAGCAATTTTTCATTTTCTTCACTGGCGGCTTCTTCTCCTTCATCACATGCCAGGGGATCAAAATTCTCAGCGTTTGTATCTTTTGAGAAAACGTTTCTAAAGGGCTCTGTGTCATAGGCGGTACACAAAACTTTACCTTTAAATTCAAACCGATATCCAAGACAGAGTAGCGGGTGATTCAGATATTTTGTTTTTAGCGTGATTCCGTCACCTAAATCCATTTTGCATTCACCGAGCTGTGAGTACGTGATATCTGCTGTAAGCTCACCATGCAAAACCGGAAAGTATCGGTATCGTAGAAGGTCGCTCATTATTTTTTCAAGGGAATCATCTTCAAATGTTATCGGGCCGTATACTTTCAGTTTCGTGCCTGGAATATAGATAGGTCTGAAAAAAGGAAATCCAATAATATGATCCCAGTGGGTATGCGTGATAAATATTTCGGTGGTTATGGGGCCGTCTTGAATATCATTCCACACCAAGCGATTTCCCAGGGGATGTATACCGGTTCCGGCATCGATGATGATGAGTCTGTTTTTTTCGCCAAACCGAAGTTCCAAGCAAGGGGTGTTGCCTCCGAATTCCACGGTCTTGGGTCCGGGGCACGCAATAGAGCCGCGTACACCCCAGAAACGAAGCTTCATAATTTCCTCCTCAGCCGGCAACCTTCAAAAATATTTGGGCTTTTTCTATTTCCTGCGCCACCTCATCATTAAACATGCTGATATTACTTAAATTTAATTCTATATCATTCTCAAGATATTGCATGGCTTCAGGATAAATATTTTCCAAATAACGGTTTCCGGAGAAACCGATTTCCGAACTATTTGCAAAATGGTCCGATAAAATAACGGTGAAAAGAATATCATTTTGCACACCTTGATATGTTTCCGGTGTGTGATGGTACGTTATGGTATCTGAAATTTCCTCTCCCAGTTTCCACTTTTCTGCAATAAGATTTCCCACATAAGTATGATCAAGCCCGAGCAGCTGTTTTTCAGAAACAAAGAGAGGCTTAAGCTCTTTTTCCTGTATTCCAATTATATTCAAGTATTCATTATAAAATGTGCTGTTGAGAGGGATTTTTCCAATGTCATGCAAAAGCCCGGCGATGAAATATCCTTCCTGCAGTTTTTTGTCTATGTTGCGTTTTTTGGCGATCAGTTTGGCAATAACCCCGACGCCAAGAGAATGTTTCCAAAACATATCCATGTTTAACGCACGAAAGTTTTTACGTGTCCCTAAGGCGCTCATTACGGTTGCCCCGAGAACAAGATTTTTCACCGTATTCATGCCCAGCATAACAACCGCCCGAACCAGTGAGATAATTTCACGTGAGAGACCAAAATAGGCGGAGTTAACAAGTTGCATAACCTTTCCTGTGAGTACAGGGTCTAAGCTGATGACCTTGGTCAGGTCTGTGGGTGATGTATTTACATCGCGGCAGATTTCCATGACCTTGTTGACAGTTGCGGGAAAAGGAGGCAATTGTTTAATATAGTTATCTAGTATTGTTAAACGATGATGATATTCCAAACTGTTGACCTTTGCCCTTTGATTTTTTCCTATGATCAGGTTTCCCCGATAGCAGATCCATCATTTATCTTATCAATTTATCGACATCCTAATTAAAAACTTGAATCATTTGTATTCGTTTGAATGTCTAAAGATCCAACCGTTGATTTACCCATATCACCAAATCCTAAACCGAGTCAACGTCATGCAGAATTAAACGTCTCGAGACTCCTACAGGATATTGAAATAACAACTTAATGAATCGCTTTATCTCCTTGTTAACACATTATCTTGTTGCTGCTCAAGAGCACGACGAGCTGATCTGATAACTATTCGAGAGAGCACGCTAAAACGGCATTCTCTATACTCCCAGCGCTGCACTGCAAAAAGTATCTCGGATAAGCGGCATTTTTGTGAAGACAATCCTGGACTCAGGATAATCGACGTACATCTTAGACAAACTTGACACTCGAAAAATTCAGGGACTTAACCAAAAATTTTTTCTGATCGGTCCGATTCTCTAGAACATATTAAATAGTTAAGGCACAATATATAGTGACTTATTTTAATGAAATACAATATATTCTAATTCAATAGAATTATATATAATTTATATATAATTTTACTTGACAATAATAAAATACAAGTTTATGATATAATTAATAATTATATTAAAAATTAAAGATGGAAAAAATTTTTATTCAATGAGCCAAAACCGCCTAAAACAAATTCGAGAGTCTCTTATGATGAGTAAGGCTGAACTTTCCAGAAAGGCAGGAATATCTCCCATTACAATTACACGGATTGAAAATGGGATGCCATGCAGAATGGAAACAAAGCGTAAGATACTTTTAGCTTTGGGATACAAAATTTCCGATAAGAATAAAGTGTTTTTCGACTAATACCAAGTCAGGAGTCTTTTCTCGGCAGTAAGATGTTATTCAGAATCTTTAAATAATTCACCCCAAAAACCATCAGACAACAAAGGCAGAGTCCATCGGGCTCTGCCTTTGTTGGTATGCTTCCAGCTCAGAAAGTGTCTTTTTTCCGATGAGCGGCGTTCTCCGCGGGTTTCCATCTGCGGTGTACATTAATGTACGCCTCAACGAAAACCCTTGTGCGGCCTTGCTCATGGAAAAAAATCTCATTTCTGAGCCGGAAGCTATCAAATGTTAAAAAATATTTTCGGATTGGCAACAACTCATATTTCGCGCCAGAATGTTGCTAAAGAGCTTTTGAGATAGGAGACCTAATAAATTTTCTAAGATATAATTTTTCCAGGAAATGAATGTTTATTACATACAAAAGGGCTCAAGGGCTTACCACAAGCTTTTGCCCCGGATAGATGATATCACCATCACCCAGCTTGTTAAGCTGACGCAAATCTTTTACTGTCAAGCCATACCGAGGTCCGATTTGGTACAATGTTTCGCCGGGCTTAACCGTGTGATATCGATTTTCGGTGGATTTTTTGGATACTTTTGTGGTTGTTGAAGTTACGGCCTTATGGGTTTTGGTCTTGGACATTTGTTTTTGAAGGCTGCTCAGGTTTATTTCGATTTGATCCATCCTGGACGTTAAAGCTGCTTCAGATCGGTCAAAACGGTCCTTGAATTGTTGAAACGTTTGGGACTGTTCCCAATCTTGCGCCAACCGGTTATCAACCATGTTCAATTTACCAGCCATCTCTTCAACGTTTTTAACACTGTTTTCCAATGCAAAAATTCGATTTTCAAGATCAGCGATTCGATTTCTGGCAAACAATAAAATTAAAAGAATCAGCAAGATTAAGAATCCGATGCCAAATCTTGATAAAGAATATTTCTCGGACAATTTATGTTTGTTTGGCCCGAATTTAAGCTTTTTGTCTTCTTTTAATAGTGAATATTGCTCGTTAAAATTATTGTCTTCCGAAATTTTATTAAATTTATCTGTTCTGTCATCATTTCTCTGTGTCATTGTAAGACCTTTTCAAATGGAGTGTATTGATCTAAATTAGAATTTAACCAAGTCATCCATATCATAATTTCTATTCCATTGAAAGAACCGGTTTCACAAAAAAAATGGATGTAAAAGACAAAATATTTTATCAAATTTCAATCGTGCATCTTAAATGGTTATTCTATTACGCAGAATTGGATTTTTTTGTGGTATATCACATTGTCTTACCCATAGAATTTTATTGACAAAATTTTTAATTCTTTATAGGTAAACAACTTGATTTTTTTTCCATAACAAGAGAATCATTGCATCTCATGTTATTACCCCAAAATTGCTCTTTTTACAGGAGGATCGAACGATGGCCAACGATGTAATCGGATCGGTTCTGGTGGTTGGGGGCGGCATTGCCGGAATGCAATCTGCTCTAGATCTTGCCAATGCGGGATATTATGTCTATCTCGTTGAAAAATCACCGTCCATCGGGGGAGTGATGGCCCAGTTGGACAAAACGTTTCCCACCAATGATTGCGCCATGTGAATTATCTCACCGAAACTGGTCGAGGTCGGCCGGCACCTGAATATCGAAATTATTACATATGCAGATCTGGAGTCTGTTGAAGGATCTGCCGGGAACTTCAAAGTAAAGGTTAGAAAACGTCCACGAAGCATTAATATGGACCTTTGTACAGGCTGTGGCAACTGTGTTGAAAATTGTCCGGTGATGTATCAGGCGTACAGTTAATTTTATCACCGTTTCGATTTGTAATGGTCATTCTCTGTTTTTCAAAACACTTTTGATGGTTTTCTAATTTCGAATAGTAAGTGTAACCTTCAAATTTAACTGCATCGAGAAGGGTTATCTATTTATGGAAAATAAAATAGTCATCGATTGGAAGAAGATAGATAAAATCATCGGGTCTTATAAAGGTGACCGTGAAGCGTTGCTGATGATCATGCAAGATATCAGCGACATATACAACTATGTTCCTCCGGAAGTGATTCCTGTTCTGGTTGAAAAACTTGGCGTAAAGCCGAGTCTGGTTTACAGTGTTGCCACATTTTACAAAACCATTAGTCTTGAACCTCGTGGAAAATACATTGTCAGTGTCTGCACCGGCACAGCATGCCATGTTCGGGGTGCTGAAAAAATTATGGACGCATTAGAAGATCGTCTCCATATCAAAGAAAGTGAAACCACCGATGATCTTCTGTTTACCCTGGAGGCCGTTCGATGTGTGGGATGCTGTGCATCCGGACCTGTTATAACCGTCAATCAGAATACCCACGGAGGCTTAAATCGTTCCAGTGTCGTAACAATCGTTAATGAATATGAAAATCAACATGTTTCTTGAGCGGCATGGGTAACGGAGGTTATATAAAACCATGACAAAATTAGAAAATAGATCAGCACTGGAATCATATAGGAACTCTCTTTTGGCCGAACAGGAAGACGAAAAAAAGAAATTACTTTCTCTTTGTTCAGGTTCGGGATGCGGTGCATATGGAACCGGAAAAGTTCATGATTCGCTAATTCAGGAGTTGGCCAAGCATGGTTTGCAAAAAGAGGTGGAAGTAAAGCTTTCTGGCTGTCACGGTTTTTGTGAGAAAGGACCGATTCTGGTGATTCATCCTGAAGGCATATTTTATCCACAGATAAAAGAGGATCATATTCCTGAGATAGTTGAGAAAACCATTAAGAATGGGGAACTGGTTAAATCCCTCATTTATAAAGATCCTGTCACAAAAGAAAAAATCACACATGAAAAGGATGTTTCTTTTTATAAACTCCAGCAGAGAATAATTTTCGGGAATAATGGCGCCATCGACCCAACCAGCATTGAAGATTATATTGCAGTGGGTGGATATAAAGCACTTGAAAAAGCACTTTTCGATATGACGCCCGAAGAAATTATCGATCAAGTCAAAAAATCGGGCTTAAGAGGTCGTGGTGGGGGTGGTTTCCCAACCGGAATCAAGTGGGCAACTTGTCGCAGGCATCATGGGGCCAGATACATTATATGCAATGCCGATGAGGGAGATCCCGGTGCCTATATGGATCGCAGCATCTTGGAAGGCAACCCCCATTTGGTTTTGGAAGGTATGATTATCGGTGCCATTGCCATCGGCTCTAATGAAGGCTATGTATATGTACGACACGAATATCCTCTGGCGGTTAAGAATTTGGCCATTGCATTACAGCGAGCTGAAGAACTCGGGTTTTTAGGCAAGGATATCTTAGGTTCCGGATTTGATTTAAACATTCATATCAGTCGCGGAGGGGGTGCTTTTGTATGCGGTGAATCTACTGCATTAATGGCTTCTCTGGAGGGGAATCCCGGACGCCCCCGGGCCAAATACATCCACACCGTAGAAAAAGGTTTTCGCAACAACCCGTCAAATCTGAATAACGTCGAAACATGGGCCAATGTTCCGGTGATTATAGATAAGGGGGCGGATTGGTATGCTTCCATCGGAACTGAGAGAAGCAAGGGCACCAAAATTTTTTCATTGGTTGGTAAAGTTACGAATACGGGTTTGGTAGAAGTACCGATGGGAACCACGTTACGTACCATTATTTACGACATCGGCGGCGGCATTCCGAAAAAGAAGAAATTTAAAGCGGTTCAAACCGGCGGTCCTTCCGGCGGGTGCATCCCCGAGCAATTTCTGGGTTTAGGCGTCGATTTTGACGAATTGCTCAAGGTGGGTTCCATGATGGGTTCCGGCGGTATGATTGTGATGGACCAGGACACCTGTATGGTGGACGTGGCCCGATATTTTCTGGACTTTCTAAAAGAGGAATCATGCGGTCAATGCAACCCCTGCCGAGAAGGGATTACGGCGATGCTGGACATTCTGACCGATATTTGTGAAGGAAACGGTAAAGAAGGCGACATCGAGCTTTTGGAAGAACTGGGTATGATGATTCAGAAGTTTTCCCTTTGTGGACTGGGGACCTCGGCTCCGAATCCTGTATTGACGACCATACTTTATTTTCGAGATGAATATGAAGCCCACATTAAGGACAAGAAGTGTCCATCGGGGGTCTGTAAACCTTTGTTTCACTATGAAATTGATGAGGAGGCATGCAACGGCTGTACCCTTTGTGCCAAGCTGTGCCCCGAAGAAGCCATCACCGGTGAAAAGAAAAAACCTCATCAATTAGACTTGGAAAAGTGCATAAAGTGCGGCATTTGTTATGATGCCTGTAAGTTCGATGCGATACTCATCCAATAATCCAACGATACAATAAGGATACAATAAGGTTAAGATACATGATTACATTTAAACTTAACGGTAAAAAAGTTCAGGGAGAAGAAGGGCAGTATATTCTTCACGTTGCTGAAAAATACGGGGTTGAAATTCCGACGTTGTGTCACCATAAAGCGCTCGAACCCGCCGGAATGTGTCGTCTGTGCACCGTGGAGCTTTTTGACGGACGCCGCACGCGTTTCGTAACGGCTTGTAACTATCCCATATGGGAAGGCATGGAGATCAAAACCGACACCGAAACGGTTCACGAGGGCAGAAAGTTGAATGTGGAACTGCTGCTTGCCCGCTGTCCGGATATCCCCGCTATAAGGGAACTTGCTACCCAATACGGTCTCAAAGAATCGCGCTTTAAGATCAAGGACGATACCTGTATCCTTTGTGGGCTGTGTACCCGAATATGTGATAAAATGGGCAACAGTGCCATCAGCCTCACCGGTCGAGGGGTGGAGATGAAAGTGGACACCCCGTTTCATATCCAAACGGATGTATGTATGGCTTGTGGTGCGTGTGCTTTTGTCTGTCCCACGGGGCATATTACCATTGACAAAATTGGAGAAAATATCACCACACATACGGTTAAAAAGATACCTTCCGAATATGATGCCGGTCTTAAAGGCCGAAAACCGATTTATGTTCCATATGCCCAGGCGGTCCCCAATACACCGGCCATTGACCGGACCAAATGCGTCCATTTTAAAACCGATGGATGTAAAATATGCGCTGATTTTTGCCCTGTTGACGCCATTGATCATTCACAAAAAGAGGAAATTATCGAGTTTGACGTGGGATCCATCGTTTTGGCGCCAGGTTTTGAGGCATTCGATCCCAGTCGCTTTGATACCTATGCCTACAGCAGATTGCCCAATGTGGTCACTTCTTTGGAATTTGAACGGATTCTTTCCGCAACAGGCCCTTTTTCAGGGCATTTGGTCAGACCGTCCGACCATAAGGAACCTAAAAAAATCGGCTGGTTACAATGTGTGGGGTCCAGAGATCTCAACCGTTGTGACAATGCTTACTGTAGCTCGGTGTGCTGTATGTACGCCATCAAGCAGACAGTGATTGCTACAGAGCACAGCAACGAGCCCCTCGATTGCGCGGTTTTTTATATGGATATGCGAACCCACGGCAAAGACTTTGATAAATATTATGAAAATGCCAAAAAAGAAGGGGTCAGATTTGTCCGATCCCGGATTCACTCAATAGATCCGGTGTCCGGCACCGATGATGTATCGGTTCGGTATATCGAGGAAGACGGCACGATCAAAGAGGAAATATTTGACATGTTTGTTCTGTCCGTGGGTCTTGAAATCAATCAGGATGTTGCGGATCTTTCAAAGCGTATCGGCATCGATCTAGATGAATACTTTTTTACGAAAACCGACAGTTTCCATCCCGTAGCGACTTCTGTAGATGGAATTTATGCATGCGGTGCGTTCACCGGTCCCAAGGATATTCCCCAGTCAGTTATGGAAGCCAGCGCATCGGCCTGTGCGGCAACAGAGCATTTGGCATCTGCCCGAAATACCCGAACCAAAACCCTCGAACTGCCTCCCGAAAGAGATGTCAGTGAAGAGTCGCCAAAAATTGGTGTATTTGTATGCAACTGCGGAATTAATATTGGCGGTGTCGTGAACGTATCGGAGGTTGCGAATTACGCTAAAACCTTACCGAATGTGGCCTATGTAGAAGAGAATTTATTTAGTTGCAGTCAGGATACCCAGGATCAGATGTCCGATATCATCGAACAACAAGGTCTCAACCGTGTGGTCGTGGCGGCTTGTTCACCCAAAACCCATGAGCCGCTGTTTCAGGAAACACTGATCAATGCGGGTTTAAACAAGTACCTTTTTGAGATGGCAAATATCAGAAATCATAACTCCTGGGTCCATTCAAATGACCCGCGCGCGGCTACCGAAAAAGCCAAAGATCTGGTTCGAATGGCCGTAGCCAAAACCAACCTTTTAGCACCATTGAAGCAGACAGATCTCCCGGTATTCCATTCGGCGATGGTGATCGGCGGCGGGATTGCCGGAATGACAGCCGCTGTTTCACTGGCACATCAGGGATACCCTGTTCATCTTGTTGAAAAGTCAGACACTTTGGGCGGTAATGCTTTGATGCTGGGAAAAACCTATAAAAATGAGGATGTGGGATCTTTTGTTAAAGAGCTCATAAAAGAGGTGGCTTCGGACGAACGAATTACCCTTCATACCGGGACAAGGATCCGTAACGTGGATGGTTTTGTCGGTAATTTTAAAACCGAGCTTCGCAACGAAGACTCAACACAAACCGTCGAACATGGGGTGACGGTTATCGCCACGGGTGCAAAAGAGTACAAACCGAATGAATACCTTTATGGGAAACACAATGCAGTGATGACCCACCTTGAACTCGACGACCTCTTTAACACCAACGATTCAAGAATAGAAAAGGCCGAAAACGTGGTCTTCATTCAGTGTGTCGGGTCCAGGGATGACGAACGCCCTTACTGCTCCAAAGTCTGCTGTACCCATTCCGTTAAGAAGGCTCTTGATTTCAAGAAGAAAAATTCCAATGTGAATGTTTTAATTCTATACCGAGATCTTCGAACATATGGAACAAAAGAGGATATCTACCGAGAGGCAAGGGCTGCCGGTGTGATTTTTTCTTCTTATTCTCTCGATCAAAAGCCTGACGTAAAGCCTGATGGCGATCAGATTATCGTTGAGTTCACAGAACGGATTCTAAACCGTAAAATGGCCGTAAAGGCCGATATTCTTTGTTTGGCATCAGCCATTGTTTCTCACTGGGATCATTCGTTGGCCCAGTTGTTTAAGGTGCCTTTGGATTCTGACGGATGGCTCTTGGAGGCCCATCAAAAATTACGGCCGGTGGATTTTGCCAATGACGGTATTTTTCTGTGCGGTATGGCCCATTACCCGAAACCCATCGAAGAGAGCATTGCCCAGGCACAAGCTGCTGCGGCAAGGGCTGCAACCATACTGGCCTTGGAGAGCATTAAAGTCGGCGGCATCGTTTCAGATATTTGTTCAGAGTTGTGTTCGGGGTGCCTGGGATGTATCAATGTTTGTCCGTATGGTGCCATTGATTTTGACAATGAGAAGTTTGTGGCCGAGGTCAACGCAGCCTTGTGCAAAGGGTGTGGCGCCTGTGCAGCCGTATGCCCTTCAGAAGCACCAACACTGATGGGTTTTAATAACAACCAACTTTACGCTCAGATTAAAAGCGCATTAAGTGCTTAATCCATTGGAAAGGAGAAAAATGTGAACAAGGATAAATATGAGCCTAAAATCATCGCTTTTATGTGTAACTGGTGCGCGTATGGGGCGGCTGATCTGGCAGGTGTAAGCCGGCTGGCATACCCGCCCAATATCCGTCCCATCCGAGTCATGTGTTCTGCCACGGTATCGCCGCACCATATTTTGCGTGCATTTCAGAGCGGAGCCGACGGTGTTTTGGTTGGGGGGTGACATGTCGGCGACTGCCATTACCTGTATGGTAATTACATGACCATTAAACGGATGACGTTTCTTCAGGAACTATTGAGCTTTACGGGATTGGAAGGCCGTTTACATCTGGATTGGATATCTTCGGCGGAAGCCCAGAAGTTTGTGCAGGTGGTCACCAATTTCACGAACAAAATCAAATCACTGGGACCGAGCCCTTTATCAGGCGACTTTGACTTGTCCGCAGTTGCGAGTTTATCGGAAGCAACGCAGGAAACGCTGAGGGTGGAGGGAGGATGATATGCAAGAACAAGTGAGAGAATGGCTTGAACAAGGAAAAGTAGACATATTCTTGGGGTATAAGAATATTCAAGGACATCCCTTGCCATATTGTTACACAAAGGACAATCTGGATGAAACGGGTAATTTGATTGTCGGCAAAGCACGGTATTCGTTGGAAAAGATGGCCACAAAAATTGCTGCCGAACATCCGGAACTAAAAATAGGGCTTTTGGTACGAGATTGCAATCAAAGAGCTTTGAATGTTCTTTATATTTGGAACCAGTTGAGACCGGACAATATTGAGACAATGAGCGTCAATTGCTGTCCCTCCAAACTTAAAGAACATGGAGATTGTTCCTACCTCGAGCCTGAAAAGGCTGCGCCTTTGAAAATGATGATCGGCATAGACAATAACATGGATGTTGAAACAGCTGAGGAATTCAGCCAGGAAGACCGGTATAAACGGTGGATGTATGAGTTTCAAAAATGCCTCAAATGTTACGGATGCCGTGATATCTGTCCGGTTTGTTTTTGCAAGGAATGTAGTCTTGAGCATAAGGACTTGATTGCCACTGGAAGTGTTCCGCCCGAGGTGCCGATTTTCCATCTGGTTCGGGCGGTTCATATGGGAGGACGTTGTATCGACTGCGGCCTATGTGAGGATGCCTGCCCGGTGGATATTTCCCTGCGCCTGCTTTACCGAAAAGTTAACGACATCGTATCCGATGTATTTGATTATAACACAGGAACCAGTGCAGACCAGTCACCGTTTAACATGCTGGGAGAAGAAGTCAAACTGGAACCGAAGCCAATCTAATAATAGATGATTAAAAGTTGATGATGACACTTTTCAATATTAAATGGAAAATTTCCAATTATATAAGGAGCGATGAATATGGATTTTAATATCATTCCTTCAGTATGTTCATATTGCGGTTGCGGTTGCGGTGTCCTTTTTCAAGTTTTGGACGGCCGGCTAATCGATACTTTGCCGATGAAAACACATCCGGTAAATGAAGGTAAACTGTGTATTAAAGGGTGGAGCCTTCACGAACATGTGGTTAGCGACAAGCGTCTAAAATCTCCGATGATAAGAAAGAATGGTGAATTACAGGAATGCACATGGGACGAAGCCATACAAACAGCGGCCGACAAATTCAAGAGCATCATAAGGGACCATGGGCCGGACAGTATCGGTGTACTGGCTTCAGCAAAAATTACCAATGAGGAGAATTACCTGGTCCAAAAATTTGCCAGAGCAGTGATCGGGACCAATAATGTGGATCACTGCGCCCGGCTCTGACATTCTTCCACGGTGGCAGGTCTTGCCGCAGCATTTGGAAGTGGAGCCATGACCAATTCCATCGCCGAAATTGAGGATTCGGCCTGTATCTTTATCACCGGTTCGAACACATCTGCGTGTCATCCGCTAATCGCCCGGCGTGTCTTCAGGGCCAAGGAAAAAGGTGCTAAGCTCATTGTGGCCGATCCCAGATATATCCAGTTGTCCCGTTTTGCAGATGTTGCCGTCACCCAGAGGTTAGGGAGTGATGTGGCAATGCTCAACGGAATGATGCATATCATTCTCAAGAACGGCTGGCATGATAAAAACTACATTGAGAACAGAACCGAAGCATTTGAAGAATTTAAAAACGTCATTGAAGCCTATACACCGGATAAGGTTGAAAAAATTACCAGTATTGTACAAAAAGATCTTGAAAAAATGGCGGAACTTTATGCCACAAATTCACCGGCATCCATTCTTTATGCCATGGGGATTACCCAGCACACCACCGGCGTTGATAATGTTAAATCCATCTGCAATCTGGCCATGCTTTGTGGGAATGTGGGTGTAAAAAGCGGTGGAGTCAATCCTTTGAGAGGTCAGAACAATGTTCAGGGTGCCTGTGACATGGGGGGATTGCCCAATGTATTTCCGGCCTACCAGCCGGTGACGGTTGAGGCCAACACTGAAAAATTCACCAATGCTTGGGGAAAACCGCTTTCGGATAAAATCGGCTATACCATTACAGACATGGTTCAGGCCATGATGGATGGTAAATTAAAGGCCCTTTATGTCGTTGGTGAAAATCCGAGAATGAGCGATCCCGATCAAAACCATCTTGACAAGGCCCTTGCAAATCTTGACTTTTTGGTGTGTCAGGATATATTTTTCACTGAAACCGCACAGAAGGCAGATGTGGTTTTTGCCGCGGTTTCGGTGGCCGAAAAGGACGGGACATTTACCAATACGGAAAGACGTTGCATGAAGGTCAATAAAGCCATTGATCCCATGGAAAATACGCTTAACGACTGGGAGATTACCTCTAAATTTTCTACTGCCATGGGATATGAGATGAAGTATGAAGGGCCGGAAGAAATATTCAATGAAATGAAGAAATTAACCCCGAGTTATGGTGGCATGAGCTATGAAAGACTCGGTCTTGACGGACTTCAATGGCCTTGTCCGAGTGCCGAGCATCCAGGAACGCAGTTTTTACATAAGGATCAGTTCACCCGAGGGAAGGGACTTTTTCATACGGTTGAGTATCTCGATCCGGCTGAGATGCCGGATGAAGAATATCCCTTCTGGCTTACCACCGGCAGAATGTTTGCCCATTATCATACCGGCACGATGACGCGAGTCTCTCCGCATCTGGATACCGAGCAAAAAACCGGATATGTAGAGATTAACCCTGAAGACGCCAAAACGCTGGGTGTTAATGAAGGTGAGACGGTACGTCTTGCCACTCGAAGGGGTGAAACGGAAATTCCTGCCAGGATCAGCAAAAAAGTTGTGCCTGGCCTGCTTTTCGTGCCGTTTCATTTCGCAGAAAATCCAGCCAATATACTCACCAATTCCGCCTTTGACCCGATTGCCAAAATTCCCGAATATAAGGTCTGTGCGGTAAAAATCGAAAAAGCTGCCTAAGGTTAGCGGGCAGTTCTTTTTAAAACGGCCTTTGAAAAATGATTGATTTTTCAAAGGCCGTTTAATTTCGTCCATTAGAACATTATTATGTTTTGTGCAAAAATTTAAAAACAATTACGAAAACTCCATATAGCAGTTGCCAAAAATATGTTCCGATTGAATGAATAACGGTCACGATTTGCCGTAAGCCGCCGGATGATTTCGTTGAGGTCGGGAAGCTGTGTGAG
>Ga0209536_100003964_pt1 | contig 23543 bp, 18 predicted proteins | sample DeeMarSeWOR28_12_FD_187461 | JGI IMG/M metagenome (GOLD analysis project Ga0209536, IMG submission 187461) | Marine sediment microbial communities from White Oak River estuary, North Carolina - WOR-2-8_12 (SPAdes) (version 2) | ecosystem: Environmental > Aquatic > Marine > Intertidal zone >...
TGACCGAGCCACACGATCCGCCTTCAGTGGGAGCCGAATTCGACCGCGTAGACAGAGGCAGTGAGTCATTCGTCAAAGACTTTCGGCCGCTTAATCTGGGAACGTTTGGATTGGAAAAAGGCCGGGGCGAATTAACGCTACGCGCCTTGGATGTTCCGGGAAAGCAGGTAATGGAAGTTCGTGCTATTATGCTCACGCTGTTAAAATAAACGTGCCGGATTAATTAGAATTAAAAGTGATATTTGTGTTCTTAAGTGAGCATATAGAGAAACCCGTCATAAAACAACGTGTGGTCGTTTAACACGTTATGCCAAGTCGGTTGCTGACAGGTAGAGGGCCAAATTGATCGAGCTTCATAGTGAGGTAAAGTGCAAAAAACGGTATGCCGTGACACTTGAACTTTAACTTTATGAATACGACAGCCGATCTTTGCCCAGCAAACTGAAGCAGCTTTTCTTGCTTATGGAAGGAAGAAAACACGGAGCGCAGCATCTACGCTCCGTGGCTTCTAACTTTACAAACGTACGTTTTAGTGCTGCTGCTGTACCCAAGCTCTCCTTCTCTGGAACAGGTATAGGATTACCCCTAAGGCAATCAATCCGACCAGCCCGTTTTCTCCCAGATCTGTAATTAGTGCGGTGAGATTGGTAACTACGCTTCCAAAGAAAGGAACCCCATCGCCAAAAAGGATATGAGCTATAATCCCCAGGGCGATCAAGAGCAGGAACACTTCCGTTATCTCACCAAGCCATTTCTTTACTTCCTCGAGATAATGCATCTTCAACTCTCCTATTAGAGTATTAAAAAAACTTTTAAGCACTTTATTAAGTGACATCCACGTATTTTGTTCGGCTTGTCTTTTCAAATTACTTTAATATTTATAGCCAAATTACGTGCCATATATCGGCCGCAATAACATATCGTGATATCTCGAATCTCCACCGCACATATTATAAAAACCACTTATCAGCATTGAAACTCAAGCTATCCGACGGCTCCTTGAATACATCAAGTTAATTTGGAATTTTCGTATTCATTTTTTGTATTTTTAACAGTTCAATTTAAACAGTCTTAAACTGCAAAAAAAAGAAACGTAAAATTTATTAACAGAGAGCAACAATACACCATCCACCGAGCCTGCGAACAACTCATTTTCTATGCTTTTTGGACATTAAAGTGGGGTATTTTTTACTTGACTTAGATGTTAAAATAGGGTATTATTGATATATGTTCAGGAGCATTATATTTTTCGTTTTACGCATATCGCTCATCGTAGCTCTTTGGGCTTTTGTATGGAAATTCATAGAGCCCAAAACACAGCTTATGCGAGTATTAAGGGCTGTTCTGCTCGTGCTCGGCTTGTTAGTTGTTCTGGCGATGTTAAAAATTACAGGGCAATAATCACTATCAGTGCCGCATAGAGGAGTAGTGATTTTTAATAAGCGTATTTTATGCTATCAAACTTGCCTTGATGAATCAGAAAGAAATTCTCCCATTCACCCTTCTTCCCGGATGTATCATCAACTCAGTAAACAACCGATAATATTGGATATCGTAATAGTGATAATAACTTAAAAGGATATGAATCTACAAGTATAATTGTCTTGTAGCTAAGGGGGCCAGTCCTGCCCTTTTATTCCACGAACCGTCAGGTTGGCATTCGGAAGTCCATCCCGGGCCGGCCGAATCTCCTTTGCTTTAAGGAAGCTGGCCCGACCGTCAGCGAAGAGGTAGTTCCGCTCCCCTTCCCAGCACCACCATCCACTATCTCCTTCAATGGGTGAATGATTGCTGAGCCATTCACCTATAAGAATCTTGCAGGAAGGTTTACTTACATCCATACTTCGCTGGGCAATAGAGGGCCGGGGATTCGAATAGGTATCGGCGGGGCTATTCATATCATCAATTTGTTCGGGGCTGTGGTAAAAAGCCATCGAGTAGGAGTAGCTGGTGGATTCATACTTTTCCTTAGCAACGCGGTCCTGGGGGCAAAACAGAACCGATGGATTATTTACATCAATAGGACCACCAATATAAGGCTCGACAAATGACCGCCAGCCGCGTCCCATCCACAACCAGTAGGCGGGATCTGTCGAAACCGGATCCTGGGCGCAGGGGTATGTGTTGTCGTTCGAACTTAGATACATATCCACCGCCAGGTAAATCTGTTTGAGTTGGTGAGCGCAGCCTACCCTGGCAGCAACCGCCCTTACCTTTCGCAGCGACGGCATCAAAATCGACAACAGCAGTGCAATGATCGCTATGACCACAAGCAGCTCAATGAGTGTAAATCCTAAACGATTTGAACGTCGATTTTCCACTTGCTATTCAACCGTAACACTTTTAGCGAGATTGCGGGGCTTGTCCACATCCTGACCGCGAAGCACGGCGGCGTGATAAGCTAATAATTGCAACGGTACAACAGTCAGCATCGGCTGGAGGAATTCAGGGGCATCCGGAATCGTTATCAAATGGTCGGCATATTGGGTGATATTCTGGTCTCCCTCGGTAGCTACGACGATAATCCTACCGCCACGGGCGCGGACCTCAGCGATGTTGCCCATAATCTTGTCATACTGAGGCCCGGATGTGGCGATGAAAACAGCCGGCATACCATCGGCAATCAAAGCAATAGGACCGTGTTTCATCTCCGCGGCCGGCAGACCTTCGGCATGGATATAACTTATCTCTTTGAGTTTCAATGCCCCTTCAAGAGCGACCGGATAATTGAAACCTCTGCCAAGGAAAAGCCAGTTGTCCTTATCAATATTTGCCGCCGCAATTTCTTTTATCTGTTCGGACTGAGATAGTATCGTATCAATCTTATCCGGGATTTGGGAAAGTTCGTCGATGTACATATCGGCCTGGTCGCTGCTGATATGTTTTCTTCTACCCAATTCGATAGCCAGCATTGTCAGGACCGCAACTTGTGCCGTAAAGGCTTTCGTGCTGGCAACACCAATCTCCGGACCGGCGTGCAAATATATCCCCGCATCAGTAGCCCTGGCAATAGACGAGCCGACAACATTGACGACTCCGAGCACTCTTGCCCCCCGCTCTTTGGCTTCCTCAACCGCAGCTAAAGTATCGAGTGTCTCTCCGGATTGACTTATCGCTACAACTACGGTACCGTCCTCGATAATCGGATTACGATATCGAAATTCACTGGCGTATTCGGTTTCCGCCGGTATGCGAGCCAATTGCTCGAATAAAAATTCCCCTACCAACCCGGCATGAAAAGCGGTTCCGCAGGCCGTCATGATCAGTCGTCTTGTGCGTGTCAAATCACGCAGATATGAATCTATACCGCCGAGTCTGATTCTGTTATTCTGCTGGTCGATTCTGCCGCCCATACAGGTTTTAAGGGCCCTGGGCTGTTCGAAAATCTCTTTTAGCATGTGGTGCTGGAAACCGCCCAGCTCGATTTGCTCTAACGAAAATTCAATCTGCTGGAGGTCCTTACTGATAGTAACATTACCAATCGTTTTGGTATGAAATCCATCCGGGCCAATAGTCACCATCTCGTTGTCGGCCAGGTATATTGCCTGGGTCGTATGCTCTACAATTGCCGCCGCATCCGAGGCCAGGATATATTCGTTCTCGCCGAGCCCCAAAATCAACGGGCTTCCCTTCTTAGCACCGATCAGTATATTCGGAAAATCTGAGCAAATAATCGCCAAGCCAAACGTACCGTGTAGTTCACGCAGCGCACGCTGGACGGCCCATTCGAATTTGTTTTGCCCATTGAGGGGCGAGTCTTGCCCATCCTCCCTGCAGTTCGAATAAAAATAGCCAATAAGATTTGCTATTACTTCGGTATCTGTTTCACTTGTAAATTCCACACCTTCGTTTTGCAGCCACGTTTTAAGCGTACCGTAGTTTTCGATTATACCGTTGTGAACAACAGCGATCTTACCGGTGTAGTCAAGATGAGGATGAGCATTGACCGTGTTCGGCTCTCCGTGCGTGGCCCAGCGTGTATGGCCGATGCCGAATGTCTCAGCAACGTCAGGTTCGTCCAGTATCTGCTCAAGAGCATCAATTCGGCCGCTGGTTTTTTGTATTCTTATCGCACCACTACCAAGCAGCGCCACACCGGCCGAATCGTAACCACGATATTCCAGTCGCTTCAGCCCCTCAACAAGAATCGGTTGGGCGGCTTTTTTACCAAGATATGCTACTATGCCACACATTTATCATTTACTATTTATTATTTATTATTTATTATTGATTTTTGATTTTTGGTATCTGATCATCATTAATCCTCATTAACAGTAAACGGTTGAGTGTGGATAGTCAATATTAATTATGATCGTAGTTATTGATTATAACGTTGGAAATGTAAAGAGCGTATGCAACGCATTCGAGTATATCGGTTGCGAGACGAAGCTCAGCAAGGAATCCGGTGTCATTGAAAACTCTACCGGCATCGTTTTGCCCGGCGTTGCGGCCTTTGGATATGCAATCAGTGCCCTGGGAAACCTTGCCGAGGTGATTAAAAGCCTGGCTTTGAGCGGCAAACCGCTACTGGGCATCTGCGTCGGCTACCAGATGCTCTTCGAGTCGAGCAGCGAATACGGCCGACATGAAGGCCTTGGTCTGGTAAGCGGCAATGTAGGCCCCATCCCGCCCGACCGGATCATTCCCCACATGGGCTGGAACCTGGTTGAGATGCCCGAAGAAATGGATTTGTTCGCCGAATTGGGTAACGAAAAACACTTTTATTTCGCACACTCATTTTGTGCCGAAGTTAAAGACGCCGAGGCAAAGATCGCCTACGCCGACTACGGATTCGAACTGACCGCTTCGGTACAAAAGAAAAACATATACGGCACCCAGTTTCACCCCGAGAAAAGTGGAAAAGCCGGACTGAAGATTTTACAGAATTTCTATGACATTTGTAAACGTGGAGCACAACAGTGTTGACACGACGAATAATTCCATGTCTCGATGTTAAAGATAACCGTGTGGTTAAGGGCGTTAATTTTCTGAACCTCCGCGATGCCGGCGATCCTGTGGAACTCGGAGCACGATACAGCGACGAAGGCGCCGATGAGCTTGTGTTCCTCGACATCACAGCAACGATTCGTTCCCGCAAGACAATTGTCGAATTGGTCGAGAAGGTGGCCGAAAATGTATTTATACCGTTTACTGTAGGCGGAGGAATCCAGACCGTAGAGCAAATCGACGAGCTTTTAAGAAGCGGAGCGGAAAAAGTCTCGGTTAATACCGCCGCTGTCGCCAATCCGGATCTGCTCGCCGAAGCGGCGCAGCGCTTTGGGAACCAGTGCGTTGTGCTTGCAATTGACGCCCGACGGTCGAAGGACCGCCCCGGCAAATGGCAGGTATGCATAAAAGCAGGCTCAGAGCCGACCGATATCGACGTGGTCGAATGGGCGGCCCGCGGCGAAGAATTAGGTGCAGGTGAAATCCTGCTGACCAGCATGGATGCCGACGGCACGAAGGCAGGATACGACAACGAGCTGAACAAGGCCGTTACCGATGCTGTCAATATCCCCGTTATCGCTTCCGGCGGAGCAGGAACACTCGAACATCTATACGACGCCATCATCGACGGCGGTGCGGATGCGGTCCTGATGGCCTCGATAACACACTTCGAAAATTACACCATCACGCAAATGAAAGAATACCTCCGCGACCGCGGCATCCCAATGAATCTATAAAGATTTAAGACTTCTCGATATAAGTTTCTTTTGTAGGTCAACCAGTTCTATCAATCTGCTTTTTAATATTCTCTAAAGATCCGCGTTCTCCTGCAGATCTTCAGACGCAAAATCCATTGTCCATAAAGTGCTTTGAAGCTCTTTGGAAATACCTTCCAATTGATCGATTAAGGATTCTAATTTTTCCTTTTTTCCCTCTCCAGTTACACTTTGTGCAATTCTAAGATCGTCCAGCAGTGACTGAATCTCTTCGCTCAGTTCCTCTACCCCATCGGCCAGGTCAGACATATCATCTACTGCATCGTTTAGCCTATCGCTAACGTCGTCCAACAAATCCTCAATCTCACCACCGGCATGTTCTATCTGTTGATTCTTGATTGTGTCGTTTTCGCTCATTAGGATTCCTTTCCGTCAACAACCGAGCTGGCCGAAGCAGATATCTATAAAAACACTCCAGCATATATAAATTATACTATAATATCGCCTTAACAATCCAATAAACTTAAGGATATTTCACTATTCCACGCGGCATCCACAGCAACAGCCTTATGACTACTTAAAATACATTAATTCATCTCCTGAAATTTTTAGACCTGCTTGATTCTATTTTCACAGAATTGCTGTGATTTACTGCTGGTTACTTCAAATCAGAAAATAAAATCGCAAACGAAATCAAGATACTCTCGCCCACCTGGCCTTAGGGATGAATGCCTGTGAACCGACTGCAGGACGGTTCTCAAGCAGTCTCGCCAGATATCGTCCGAGACATCCGAACGAAACAGACGCATTTCCTCCAAGCTTTCATTCAACTCTTCAGCAAGGACATGTTCCGCTGTATCACCGCGGATTGCCGCCTTCAGAGCATCAGCGACAATGCGATCGTCAATACGTCGATCCTCACGATACTGAGAGACAAGAACGAACTCGATGTTTTGCAGCACATCCTGGTGCTCCCTGGTCAACCGTTTCAATAATTTGCGAGGCCCCAGTACCTCCTTGTTCTGACTATGGAATGCCATCAGTCGGATATTGGCCTTTTTCTGGGCGGCACGTTTTCGCCGCATCCGTTTGAGTTTTGACATGTTATGACTCCTTTCGTATTACATCCTGAACAGAAACCCATTCAGCCTTCCATCATTCACTTTCGTTTCCCTGACTTCCTAGCCTTTTGAGGATTATAGCTGGGATTCGGCGTCAGCATTTGAGCATTCACTTCGTTTCGCCAGTTAGAGAGCATCTTTTTCAATTGCTCAACTCTTTCCGGCATTCTTTTCGCCAGGTTATTTTGCTCGCCGATGTCTTTTTTGAGATTGTAAAGTTCGAATTCTTTGCCGGGGCCGCAAATGCTTTCATCGAACCATTCGATCAGCTTGTAATCACCGGCTCGGACGGCGCCGCATGGTCCAATGCTGCTGGAATGATAGTGCGGATAATGCCAGTAAATGGCTGGGCGATTAAGTGTGCCGCTTTGCTCAAGGACCGGCACGAGACTGACGCCATCGATAGGCTTTTTCATTTGGCCTTTCACGCCGACAATTTCCAGAAAGGTCGGGAAGAAATCCACGCTCGTGACAGGTTCGCTGCACGTGCTGCCAGGCCTGACCACTCCCGGCCAGCGGACAATCAAAGGTTCTCTTATGCCGCCTTCGTACAGATTGGCTTTGCCGCTGCGCAGAGGCGTTTGCTTTGCATCTTTTTCCAGCCCGCCGTTATCACCGAAGAAAACAACGATAGTCTTATCGGCTATTTTCAGCTCATCCAGTTTCTTTAGCAACCTGCCTGTGCTGTTGTCGAGTTCCTCGATCATTGCCCCAAGGATCGGATTGTTCTGCGGCAAATCCGAGCCGGGCTTGTTTTTGTATTTTTCAATGAGCTTCTTTTTACCCATAACCGGGGCGTGTATCGTGTTATGAGTAACATAGAGAAAGAAGGATTCGTCCTTATGTCTTTCCATGAAGTTCAGCGACTTTTGAGTAATCGCTTCGACGTTATGTGTATCGCTTTCGGGATCGGTTTTGGAAGACGGTTTGTAAGTAACGAAATACTCATCGAAACCCTGTTTGTCCGGATTGAACGGCAGGCTCTTCGGCGGCTTCTTGTCGATACTTAGATGCCACTTGCCGAAACTGGCGGTAGCGTAGCCCTCGGTCTTAAGGACTTCGGCAATCGTTACTTCTTCCAGCAGTAAATATTTTTGCCATTCCGGCTGTGCGTATTTCTCGTATGGAAACTTACCTCCGGCAATAAAATCCGTCAGATGCAGACGGGCCGGATATTTACCGGTCATAATACTGGCCCGGGTCGGCGAGCAGACCGGACATGCCGCGTATGCATCGGTGAAACGCATCCCTTCGCGCGCCAGCCGGTCTATATTGGGGGTCTCGTAAAAATTGCTGCCGTAGCAGCTCACCTGAGACCAGCCCAAATCATCAGCAAGGATAAAAAGGAAGTTCGGTTTGGCTACGAGATCACTCTTGCCAAGCGCCGGCGTCAAAGTCGCAAATCGCCCAAGCCCTAACGCTCCGGCCCCAATACCAATTGACTTAAGTAATTGCCTGCGGTTCACGATCAAGTTCCCTTAACGACAGTTATTAATCCTGTTTCATATATCAGGATAAACAATTTTCCGACTGTCGTTAAGGATTTTCGCAGAGAAATTCGTTCACGCCTTCTATATTTTTTCGAAGGTGAACTTGTGGCTGTCGGCGTCGATTTTGATGGTGTCGCCATCGGCGAATTTGCCCGCCAAAAGCTCGGCGGCCAGCGGATTCTCCAATTGCTGCTGGATAGTGCGTTTGATCGGTCTTGCGCCGAAAACCGGATCGTAGCCCTCGTCCATGATTTGCTCTCGGGCACCGTCGGTAAATTCGACCCTGATGTCGCGTCCGGTCAGACGCTCAGCAAGGTAATTCAATTGAATATCGACAATTTTCCGCAGGTCGTCTTTACGGAGCATGTGGAAGACGATTATCTCATCGATCCGATTCAGGAATTCCGGCTTAAAGACCTGCTTGAGCACATCTTTGACGTGGGCCTCGATTTCCCAGTCGGCGCCGGATTCTTCTGTAAGCTGCTGGATCTGCTGGCTGGCGATATTGCTCGTCATGATTATAACAGTATTCTTGAAATCAACGGTTCGACCTTTTCCATCGGTCAACCGGCCGTCGTCGAAGACCTGGAGCATAACGTTAAAGACATCCGGGTGGGCCTTCTCAATCTCGTCCAATAAGATAACCGAATAAGGTTTTCGCCGGACTGCTTCAGTCAGACGCCCGCCTTCTTCGTAGCCAATGTAACCCGGCGGCGAGCCAATCAACCGGGCAACAGAATGCTGCTCCATAAATTCACTCATATCGATTCGGACCATTGCATGCGGATCGTTAAACAGAAAATCCGCGAGCGCTTTGGACAGCTCGGTTTTACCTACGCCGGTCGGCCCGAGAAACAGGAACGTCCCTATCGGCCGGTTCGGGTCGCCTAATCCCGAGCGGCTCCTGCGAACGGCATTACAAAGCGCCTCTACAGCTTCATTCTGCCCGACTACACGCCGGCGAATCGCATCCTCCATTTTCATCAGGCGCTCTCGCTCTCCGCTCAATAATTTGGCAACCGGTATTGACGTCCACTTGGAAACAACGCTCGCTATATGCTCTTCGGTAACCTCATTGTGGATTATGGCCTTGTCGGATTTGGAAAGCTGTATCTCTTTTTCCTCCAGCTCCTTTTTCAAGTTCGTAATGGTTTCGTATTTCAAACGGGCGGCGGTCTCCAAATCTCCTTTACGCTGGGCATCTTCGAACTGGTTTTGGGCATTTTCGATTTTTACTTTAAGGGCCTTTATCTGGTCGATATCGCCCCGCTCGCTTTCCCATTGCGCCGTGAAATTCTTGTCGCGCTGCTGCAGTTCCGCCAATTGTTTTTCGGTATTCTTCAGCCGCTCGGCGCTGGCTTCGTCACTTTCTTTCTTCAGTGCCTCACGCTCTATCTGGTACTGGACAATCTTTCTGCGAATGCCATCCAATTCTGCAGGCAGCGAATCATTCTCAATCCGCAATTTCGAAGCTGACTCATCGATTAAATCGATGGCTTTGTCCGGCAGCCACCGGTCGGTAATGTACCGATTCGACAAAGTCGCCGCTGCTACAAGCGCCGAATCGGTAATACGAACGCCGTGATGTGCATCATAGCGGGCCTTGAGCCCTCGCAGAATAGCAATGGTTTCTTCGACACTCGGCGGATCAATCATAATCGGCTGAAAGCGCCTTTCGAGTGCTGCGTCCTTTTCTATATATTTTCGGTACTCGTCTATTGTAGTAGCGCCGATGCAACGCAGTTCGCCCCGAGCGAGCGAGGGCTTCAAAAGGTTGCCTGCATCGACAGCACCTTCGGCCTTGCCAGCACCAACAACGGTGTGCAGCTCATCTATGAAAAGTATGATTTGTCCCTCGGCAGCGATGACTTCTTTGAGCACGGCTTTGAACCGGTCCTCGAATTCGCCCCTGAATTTTGTGCCGGCAATCAATGCCCCCATATCCAAAGCAATGACTCTTTTGTTCTTCAAGCCCGCCGGGACATCCCCAGTAACAATCCGCTGGGCGAGACCTTCGACGATGGCGGTTTTGCCGACGCCGGGCTCGCCGATCAATACCGGATTGTTCTTCGTCCGGCGGTTAAGGACCTGCATGCAACGCCGGATCTCTTCATCTCTGCCGATTACAGGATCAAGCTTGCCCTTTCGTGCCATCTCTAAAAGGTCGATTCCATAACGTTCCAGTGCTTTATACTTATCTTCAGGATTCTGGTCCGTTATCTTTTCCGGGCCGCGGATTTCTTTCAGAGCATTTTCAATCTGTTCCGGCGTAACCGAATTAAGCTGGAGAATCTCTTTAGCATCACTCTCAACCGAAGCAAGCGAAATTAACAAATGCTCGACGCTCAAATATTCATCACCCATCGCATCGGCACGGTTTTGCGCATCCAGAACGACCTGGCCGAGTGCCGGGTCCGGCAAAAGCTGATTACTGCTGTTACCCTGCGGCAGTCGTCCAAGTTCGCTCTCTACCATATCTTTTATGCGCCCGACATTAGCGCCAATTTTCTTCAAAACCTCAACGGCAACGCCTTCATCATCATAGCAAACAGCGCTCAATAGATGCAGCGGCGACATAACCGTATGCGATTTGGCCATCACAATTTGCTGGGCTGTAGCCAATGCTTCCTGGGCCTTTAATGTAAATTTGTCGAATTTCATAACTAACCTTTACTAACACAAATACATATATCTATACTCGAATATATATTTAATGCAAACAGCGTGCCCAAATGAGACAAAATCACAAATCTTTTTTTTGCAAGCACTTACAAAACAAAGTGTTCTTCGAAAATGTGCCAATTTGGCAGAAATGCCAGCTTGTACAACCTGAAATCGTCTGATAGCTTCACGAAGATAAAGCCGAAAAAGAACTCAGCTCTTCTGTTTTGAGTAAGAGCTGTCCTGAAGTTTGTACAGTTCCGTTCTCAAACGCGGCAGTGCCTTCGGATATTCGACTTTTATGAACTCGATCAGTTTTTCTCTTACTTCACAGCGCAGTGTCCAGGCTGCCGAGGCGTCGGCAGCGCTCATAAGAGCACGAAGCTCCATCGTTCTGTCTGTAGCGTTCGTAACCTGCAGGACGCAGACTTTTTTGTCCCAGTGCTCCGATTCGTTCAATATTTTTTGAAGCTGCTCTCTGATTGCATCGACAGGTACTGTATAATCGGTATATATAAAAACCGTGCCGAGTATGTCCGCGGAGATTCGTGTCCAGTTTTGAAATGGTTTCTCGATAAAGTAAGTTATGGGCACAATCAGGCGTCTAAGGTCCCAGATTCTGACAACGACGTAAGTGAGCGTTATTTCTTCGATGCGGCCCCACTCGTTCTCGACTATTACGACATCGTCAACCCTGATAGGCTGGGTGATTGCTATCTGAAGGCCGGCGATAAACGTTGCTATGGTTCGCTGGGCAGCCATTCCCACTACAATACCGACCACTCCGGCAGAAGCCAGGATTGTTGTACCGAGCTGCCGGACTCTCTTGAATGTCATCAACATCGTCCCGAACGCCAGAATGCCAACAACAACAATGGCGATACGCTTTAATACTTTGAATTGTGTATGGATCTTTCGTGCTCTCAGATTGTCCCTGACCCCAACGTCAAAACGACTTGTGACATAATCTTCCAGGATGTAAGCCATTCGAACCAACAGCCACGCAACAAGAGCAATTAAAAGCAAGGCAATTATGTGCCCGGGCATATCATAAACTTCTGTTTCTACATCAGGTTGTTTGAATTTGCTGACCACACGTACTATCAGCACGATAACAATCCACTGCAGCGGTCTATAGCAGTGCTTTACCAATGCATTATCGAAAGTCACTACGGTACGTTTGGTCAACCGTAATAGTATCCGGAACAACAAAAAGTGGCCTGCTACTCCTATAAGCAGTGCTCCTCCATACAGCCAGATTAATGGTCGCAAGTTACTTATATCCGCCAACATACTATCCATCTCAAATCTCCCCGACAAATAACAACACAATATAATATCCGACATTTTCAAAATACAGCATAATATTTGAATGCAGATTTACTCACTCATAATCGAATTAAGCATGTCCAGATAGTCCGAGAGCAACCGGGTAATCAGAAACTCTTTTCTAACCTTCTCTTTTGCCTTTTCTCCCACGGCCTGAGCTTCATCAGGATTTTGCAGAATATGTGTGACTCGCTCTGCAAATCCTTTGTTGTCCAGAGGCTCCACCAGAAAACCGTTCCGACCATCATCAATCTGATACGGTATTCCACCAACATTCGAAGCGACAACGGGGGTCCCCTTCCATAACGCCTCAGTCACACAGAGGCAGAAACCCTCTCTTATGGACTTCTGTATTATCACATTGGAGAATCTCTGGACGGAATTAACCAGCGTTTCATTATTACCCACGACAAAAATGATGTCTTTAGTATTGATAAGCTTGTTTGCCTTACGCTGAACTTTCCTGTACATTTGCAGCCCCTCCGGATCATCACTGGCCACATTGTAGCAGAAAACCAGCCTGCAATCGACTTTCTCTTTGACCATCTTAAAGACTTCTATTACACCTTCCGGATCTTTCCATGGATCGAGCCTGGATACCTGGGTGATAACCGGCTTATCAGTTGGGATGCCGGCCTTCTTTACGAGCTCAAGCATCCTCTTTTCAGAAATTTTCTTGTTTTTCTCACTTAATGGGTTTATTGCAGGGAACATAAGACGCTGATCAACAGGCAAATCTTCTTTGAAGTATTTCTCGCTTGACATAACGACCTCGTCGTACTTCAGTACGAACCCCTTAAGAAAGTCCCACAGTTCATCGTGCGGATTGGTCAGGTCTATGTGGCATCGCCATATCCACGGCTGAATTTTTCGATAAGCCCTTATCATCGAAAGCGGCTGCGGATCATGCACTATTACACAGTCATGATGGAGGTGTGTGAACCTGGAAAAATTGTCGTTTACCTGCAAATATGTTCGCTTTTTCTTTTCAGACAGATTCAACTTAGCTCCCTGAAGTGCGTTATGGAAACTCTTTGTGGTCTCAAAGAATTCCTGGCTTCCATGCAGAATTCTCCAGCCGGTATTTATGCCAACGTCATTCATTAACTGCACAAGGGAATAAAGAATCTCCGCGACTCCCCCGCCCTGATAGGTCGCGTTGACGTGAACAATATGTTTGCCGTAAAGCTTCCTGGCCCTGCTGTAAATCTCAGCCAATCTCGTATCCGGCACAATGTGTCGGAAATCTTCAAGTCTTATCATTCGAATCTCCTGTCAGTCTTTTGAGTAATGTTCTTATATCTTCTACATTGTCAACGTTAAATCTTGCTTTCGATGCAGCGAATCCGACTTTTATGGAATATGCCCGCTCAGGTAGTACGCTGAACATCTCTTCGTCGGTGTAATCGTCGCCAGCCGCCAGAATAAAGTCCCAATCCCCCCCTGCCAGCCAGTGCTCCGTTGCCCAGCCTTTGTTGACGACATGACTCTTAACTTCCAATATCTTATTGCCCTCAAACACACCGACATCCAGGTTCTCCGTTAGATTTACAAGGGCCATTTTCAGTTCCTGTCCTCTAACATAGGCCAGTTCAGGATCGGCCCTGCGGTAGTGCCATACCAACGAGAAATCCTTCTGCTCGACGGTGGAACCCGGCGTACGGTCAGAATAAAGCTCCAAAATGGGCCTGATGCTCTTTTTCCAACTCATGTCAAACAGCACCGGACTTTGCCACTTTCGATGTTTGTCTCTAATCCACCCTCCGTGCTCAGCAACCAATGCCGTCCCGATGTGGCCCAGCCAGCCCTCAAGAGTAGTCTTGTCACGCCCGCTAATGATGACAACTGTGTTTCCCGAGTCTCCTGATAAACACTGCAACAAAGCAATGATTTCACCGTCCGGCCCTGCCTCAGCAGGCTTACCTTTGAAACCAACCAGCGTGCCGTCGTAATCAAGTAAAAACAATCGTTTGTTGTTCCCACGATAATCCTCAACTAACTTCCCTGATATTGAATCTGTAAGTCGCTTGGCCGACATTTGTTGCTGGGTCTTTTTGATGTCCGAAAGAGCGGTTAAAAAATCATGGCACCAGCGAGAAACGTTGTAGCGTCGCAGCCTTTCCTGCATAACTTTGTTTCGTTCAAGCTGCTCCAGCGGGGGCATCTCCAGGGCCTCCTTGATAGCATGGACTATGGCCTTCTTGTCACAAGAATTAACTGCTAAGGCCTCTCCCAGCTCACATACCGCACCTGTCATTTCACTTATAACCAGCACACCGGCTTTGTCTGCTTTGGCAGCTATGAATTCCTTCGCAATGAGATTCATTCCGTCCCGCAAAGGTGTCACTAATGCAACGTCGGAAACATTGTACAGAGCAGTCAGTTCGTTAAAAGGCAAAGAGCGATATAAGTACCAGACAGGTATGTAGCTCATCGTACCATACTCGCCATTTATCCTTCCAACCAGCTGTTCCAGCCTGCTTCTTAATTCCTTATAGTCCTCCACCCCGGTCCGTGTTGGAACAGCCACCAGAATCAAAGTGACCGTGCCCCTATACTGCGGATTTTCCGATAGAAACAAATCGAAGGCCTCCAGCCTCTCAATGATACCCTTGGAATAGTCCAGCCTGTCGATGGATAAGATGATCTTGCGCCGACCAATGCGTCTTTGAATCTTGTTTACTTCTTTCTTAACATCGGGATCATCGATTGCCCGCGAGTACTTCTCATAATCTATACCCATAGGGAAGACATCCACCTTGATGATGCGATTGCTAACGCTGACATTACCAAGCGAGTGCTCCAGCCGGCTTATCCTGGAGATACTGCTGAGAAAGTGCCTGACGTAATCATAGGTGTGAAAACCTATCAGGTCGGCTCCCAGCAGGCCGTTTAATATCTCCTCACGCCAGGGCAGAAGCCGAAAAAGCTCGAATGAAGGCCACGGTATATGAAGAAAGAATCCTATTTCCGAGCCGGGCAGTTTTTTTCGTAGAAGCTGAGGAAGCAGCATGAGCTGGTAATCGTGTACCCATATACAGTCTCCAGGCCTGGCTACTCTCATTACTTCATCACAGAACGCTTTGTTTACCTGTTTGTACGTCTTCCAGAAGCGTATCTCATAGACGGTGCGCCTGGGGAAATAATGAAATAGAGGCCAGATCGTCTTGTTACAGAAACCCTGATAATATCCTTCCATCTGCTTTCTCGAAAGAAATACCGGGTGACAATCCTCATCAGCGAGTCGGTCTATAATCTGGTGTTTTTCCTCAGATTTGAGCTTCTCATTCGTCACACCTGGCCAGCCTAACCATAGCCGTTCCCTCGACCCGGGCAATGATGACAAACCCACAGCAAGTCCTCCCGGGCTCGGTCGAAAAAACAGATCTCCTGCTTTTCTTATCGTACTAAGCGGTAGTCTGTTGGCAACTACGATCAATCGACCCATGATTCTCCTTAAAGTTTGAGCTTTCGACAGCTAATTTGATTAATAACGGAAAAACAGAGGAATTGTGCGGTTTGCATGAGGTTTGTTTGTTTTCTCTGCAAAATCACCATAACATTCATCGAAGTATAACAAATGAAAAAAAACATGCAAGGAAAAAAGGGTTTACAGATAATGTAAAGTATTACCGAAACAATTAAAAGAGGAAATTACAGGGATACCATGCATTTTTATTTTGTCGGCCTGCCTTGGCAATATACGAGATGTGAACGCCGTGTAATGGAGTTTTTTTGGATTTTACTCTATATTTAACAATTTTTATAGTATAATATACAGTTAACATGGAATTTGGAATACATAAACAAGTAAAAAGGGAAAAGGTAAGGGGTAAAAGGCTTTGGTATCTTCGATTTATTATTGATTATTTCTTCTGCGTTAATCTGCGTTAATCTGCGTTAATCTGCGGTTAATGAAGTTGAAAAAACAAAGCCAATGTTAAAATAAGTAAAACAATATAAGGCTATAAATAATAAGGATTTATGGATATTTTGATGATTTTAGGCGGATTTTGGTGTCGAAAAACAAAGCCAATTCAAAGTTTACCCTGAGCGCAGTCGAATGGGCCAATTTTATGCTCTAAACGCTTGAAAAGGAATAAATGGAAGAAAGCAGATGTCAAACGAACGGCATAAATAACGATATGTTATTTATTGCACAAGATTTAGGTGCAGCACGGCAATAGCCAATATAGGCAGTTTATTGCTTACCAATCCAGCCCGCATCTACGTCATAAATGAAATTGCCTCTGAGGCGTGTGCTGATATAAACACAATTACTTTCGCTAAGATTGACGGCAAAAACAGCTTCTATTTTCTTACCTATCTTGATTTGCACTGCTCCTGATTCGGCCAATCCGTTGCGCAGATCCGTGCCATATTCCAGAATCTGCCGATCTGAAAAGCCCGCCCGCCGCATTATTTCGACGACATCATCAGGGCTCAGGGCAAGTACGCTGCGGTTGCTTAATGGTATTACCCTGATCCCTGTGCTACTACGAGAACAACCACCTATACCCAAAGCAAGAAGAGCCAGCAGCGTTAACATAGTCGCCACGCTGCTGATTCTTGTGTTGTACCTGATTGGCTTCACAGTTTTTATCTCCATTTGACAATGTCCCTATTCTTACCGTCGTGACAAACTGTCTCTAAGTCTCGATCTAAAATCACCACCAGCCGGTTGAATCGGAGCCGGGATGTCAGACGGCTGAGTAAATTGGGTTGTTTGTCCTGTATTTGATACTAAACGTGCCGTGACAAAGACAGCAATCTCGCGTGATGAACTTTCGTTATTAGTATTTCTAAATAACGAACCGATCAGCGGCAGCGCGCTAAGCCCAGGAGTTCGTCTTAGGTCTTTGCGAGTTCGATTCTCTGTCATACCGGCCAGAGCGACTGTTCCACCGTCTTTAATTGTTACGTTATTTTCAGCTTTCCGCCTAGTAACAACGGGAAGATCACTTCCCCTGCCGCGTGGGACGCTGTCACTGACCTCAACAGACACTTGCAGTGTAATGTCATTATTGTCCCCGAGGTGCGGCGTGATAGTCAATATTGTACCGGATTTAATTTCCTGCAATTCGGTCCGCTGGTAAAAACTACCGGCGAGTTCCGGTGACGTCAGCATATAATACTCTTCAGTCGTTACTTCGATTGTTGATTGCTTGCCATCCTGGGCCAGCACCTGAGGCTTGGTCAGTATCGTCGCTTCGCCATTCTGAGCAAGAAGATTCAACGTCATTTCCAGCGAATTAGTAAATACCGCATCGGGTGTATATCCAATTTGGATACCCCATGGTGACTCACCGCCAAATTCGCGATCCGGATCCCCTCCCCCGAAATGGTCAGAGGAGAACATACCAGCCTGTATCGTGGGCCAGCCCCACTCGACGCCCAGATTCAGCAAGTCACCCTTTTCCATAACAACAACACGTGCATCCAGCAGAATCTGAGAAAGCGGACGATCGATTTTCTTCAAATCCGCGACGATCCGATCTGCCAATTCGGGCGGTGCAGTAACGACGACCGTATAAGTATCGGTTCCGACCGGGCCGATTTCTGACATAGCATATTCTCTGAAAGGAGGAGCTAAAAGCCCTACTGCCGCCTCAGACGAGATATAATTCATTCTCAGACGACGTGTTTCACTCACTTTCGGAAACATTGTATCTTTTATACCACCCGAACAAACCAGGTAATAGTACGGCGTCTTCTTTACAATATAAGGAGTACCAGCCAGGACTATATCGAGGGCCGTATCGAGTGGTACATCTACGAGGTCGGCGGTTACTATTGCGGAAACGGTCTCATCAGGAATGATGGAAATGCCGGCCTGAGTGGCAATTTCCGGCAGAACCTCTGTGACAAGATCATTATCAACAAATGGGTTAGTAATAAGCACTCCTCCAGGTCCGACCGGTATTTCCCCTGTGTCCGGAGCCGCAGGTCTTGCTCCCCCAGCTTGCTGACGCTTGAGTCTCTCCAGTTCTGCCAATATTTTGGCTATATCCTGCTCCAGGGGTGTCTTCGGAGTTTGAACACCGACAGGAGGCGGTGTAGTTACTGTCGGCTCATTAGGTGCCGGAGTTGTTGGTGTCGGAATACCTGGTGTAGGAACAGGTGCCGTTGGTGTTGGGACACTCGGTGTCGGAACACTTGGCGTAGGTGTAGGAGCCGTCGGTGTCGGGACACTCGGTGTCGGTTGCCTCATCAATACCGGCTGGCCCTTTTGCATATCCGTGGTAACATTCGAATAGGTCTGGCTGGGCGGATTAAACCTGAGGCCTTCTTTTGTCGGGATAATCTCGCCGGTCCAATCATAGGGTACTTTGACAGAGAACTCACCTTTGGCATTGGTTAATGTCGTACCAACCGTGCCTTCGGGACCCTGTGCTGTAATCGTAACACCCGGAATCGGCACGCCACCAATAATAACAGAATCTGAGATTGTAAACATTTGTGCTATAGCAGAGAAGTTCTGCCGTGTTTGATCGCTCATAACAGGAGTATAAGGTTTGACCGCCGGACTAAAAGTATAACCTACTTTTGTCGGCGTGATCTTGCCAAGCCAGCCATAATCGACTGTAAGTGTATACTCGCCGCTAGCGTCAGTCGTAGCAGAACCAGCACCTTCAGCCATTAAATACACATCAGCCACGGGCTGCCTATTTTGAGAGAGTATTTGCCCGGAAATAGTACGCTTCTGTATTATCGGCAAATAGCTTTGATTAGTCTGGTCACCCAAAACGTTGTCATACTGAGTACTTGGCGGATTGAAATCATAGCCAGTTTTTACCGGGGTAACAGTACCGCTCCAGCCATAATCAACCTTAGCGGTGTAGGTCCCTCCCTGATCACTGACAACAGTTCTTCCCGGCAGACCTTGCAATGCTACTCCCGGCACCGTGGTAGAACCGGAAATAACATAAGTAATCTTTGAGCCAGTGTAGTTCTGATTCGTCATGTCTTTGGTAATAACAGGATACGGTTTGTTTTCTGGAGTGAATGTGTAGCCGTCTTTCGTCGGCATAACCGTTCCGCTCCAGCCATAATCGACAGTAACACTGTAACTGCCATCCGGGCCGGTAACAGGATTGCCCGGCAGACCATTCATGACCACACCCGGCATTCTCGTCGTACCGGAGATAGTCAACTTTATCATTTCGGCACTGTAACTCTCGTTCAACCGATCACTACTAACTTTTGTATAAATCGTGCTGGCCGGCTTAAAGCTCCAACCGTCCAGAGTTGGCTCGACCGTTCCGCTGAATCCGTATGGAACAATGGCAGTATAATAGCCGTTCCCATCAGTAACAGGATCGCCCGGTAAGCCCTTCATTTGGACACCTGCCATTCCGGTTGTACCCGAAATTGTATAGGTCAGCTCTGTGGCAGTGTAATCCTGGATGGGTTGATTGTCGATAACATTGGTATATTGCGTTTCAGGCGGATTGAACTCGAAACCTTCTTTACTCGGAGTAACCTTCCCGCTCCAGCCATAATCAACATTTACACTATAAACACCAGTCGGCCCGGTTTGGGGATCGCCCGGCAGACCCTTCATCGTTACACCAGCTTCTCCGACTGAACCTGAAATTAGCAACTTCTTTATTTTGGAAGTAAAGTTCTGTATCAGATTACTTTTAATGGGTGGGAACTCTTTACTAACGGGCTCGAAAGTGTAACCTTCTTTTATAGGCGTAATAACACCCTGCCAACCATATTCCACTGTAGCGCTGTAGGCACCGTCGCTGCCGGTAATGGGATTACCAGGCAGGCCGCTCATCACCACACCCTCCATATCGACCTTGCCGGAAATAGTATAAGTAATAGCCGTCGGCGTATAGTCCTCATTAGTCATATCGCCGGTCACTTTAGCATAGGGCTTGCTGGCCGGCGAGAACGTATATCCTTCTTTATAGGGCGTAACAGTACCCTTCCAGCCATAATCAACAGTAGCGGTGTAAAAACCGTTCAGATCGGTTATAACAGGTGGACCTGGCAGGCCTTTCATCGTTACCCCATCAACTCCCGCGGAACCAGAGATAGTATGAGTTATTTTAACTGCTTCGAATGCCTGGACGTCAATACCCAGAAAGCAGAATAGAACGACACATACTATTATCGCACCGCCCGATAATATTCTACGGATTTTTTTCCTCGCCATAAGTCAACGTCCCTTTCTCTCGCCATTAACTGGCGTTCTTACAGCTATCTTGCCTTGTATCGGCAATCCAGCTTCTTTCTTTAGCAAAAAATCAATTTGCACTTTCATCACCATTGAACCTCAACAAGCCCTCTGAGCTCTTCTTCAACTCCCAATACCTCAAGTATTCTCTCTTCTCCCTCTATAGAGACTCGTACTGCCAGTTGTTTGGGTTCCCACTGCTTTGGAGCATATTCTATGGCCGCCGCGAGAGCGTACGTGCCGGCTTCAACAACGGAAAGATCCAATACTCCCGAGAATTCCCTTTGTTCGAACGGCAGCATCAGACTCGGGTCACCGCTAAGGAATGTACTGACCCGGTGTATTCCAGTAGTAGGAATTGCAAGTCCGGCCTTGACCCTGATAGGGACAAATTGTACCGACCCGATATTACCGAACCTGGCTACTACAAGATATTTGGAATCACCCAAAGTTTGGGGAATTACTTTTATTGCCGCAGCAGCAGGGCTTGAATCTATTTTACTATTTCGCAGGCAGATATTCGTGGTTGTATAGCCTGCTTCTTTACCGTCCGGATATGATGCCCACAAGGCCAAAAGCGTAAAATAGCAGGGATGTGCCGCTAAGAGTTCCGGCATCTTAGCAGTAACACGCAAGGTGATCGATCCACCGTCACCACGAAGAGTGAATTGCTCAGGTGTTACTGTAATCCATTCCGTGCAGTCTAAATCTTCTCCCTTCAAATCTCCCTGAGTACTATGCGCCAGGATGTTCTGTAATCCCATAGCCGTTCTGACATTGACGGCCTCTTTCGAAGCGTTATAGACTTTTAGTGTCGCTGTTCGGATACCCCCCGGCATTCCATCTATGACAACATCAAACGGATCCAGATCAAGTGGTGCATCCTCCGCAACCTCTTTAACCCTCTTGTCACCGACGTAATCTATTTCCTTTTCAACTCTTTTTCTACGCCTGCCGTCAACGTAGAGATATCCCGCTAATTTATATTTTCCGCTTGGAAGACGCTTACGTACAGGCGCCTGTAATTTAAATTTGACTCCTGGGATAATGCTTTTTTCTTCGAATTCTGACGTAGTAATTACCCGCCAGTGATCCTGAGCGAAAGTCCATATCCTCACAATAGGTTTAATCTGGGAATAGGAACCACCGTTATTCTCAACATTCATCGTAGCGAACGATACTGCCTGTTGTTCTCCAGATGGCAGAGTTATCTCATGAAGCTCCATTCCGACATCAGTGGCATCCACAATAGCACGCACCGGTCTATCTTGTACCTCGAGAATAACGGGAACGTAAAATCGTACTACAACAGAAACATCTCCCACACCTTGCATGGGGCTTGATGTCGCGAGAATGCCGGCGCCATAAAATCCACGGGCACCACGCTCGACCCTTACAGTTACCTCAACAGGCTGATCCTGATTAGGGGCGAGTTCAAAAACATTAGGGCTTAAACTTATCCAATCCTTGCATGAAGACAATCTGGATAAATCAAATCCAAAGTGCGGTGAGCAGGGATCTGTAATATCATTAGGTTCAATAATAGCCCACTCCCCATTATCCAACTGGCTCAGTTCGGTCATCGACATATTTATGGTGTGTATCTCATCGTCGTCGAAGCTATGAACACGAAGTTCAGATTTGATTAGCTTGCCGGGTGTGATAGCAAGCTCCAATTTCATCGGCTGGACTGTAAATTGCCCGAATGCAGGTCCGGCGGATAACAGAAGGGCAGCCCCAATAGCGATAATCCAAATCAGTTCGGTCCCGCTAACAATGCGCTTTGCTGCGGATTGGCGGGATTTGCCATTACCGCTCTCGCTCACAGTGTCATTCAAACAGGCATTCACTCTGTTTTCTCTATCACGCATTCAAAGTCTCCACAATACAATAACACAACATATTTTTGTGGCTGATTTCCTCGATATTACCCTAATATTCAGGCTTTTACCTTTTCGGCAATTTGATGTCCTTACTTTTTATAATTCCATATCAATCTTATTTAATAAAACCCGCATCCCCTTAATCCAACCCCTTCTTGACGGCTTAACGTCGTGTTTCTTATATATCTCATAAATAGGCATTTGAAGTTAACATCTATAATGCTCCCTACAAGATATTACCAATTTTACCATTTCCACCTATCGATGTCAAGCTTAAAGTGCCCATATGCCCCATTTTAATATACTGATATAAGCAATTTAGTTCATCCTAAAAAAACCAAGAATAGTGTATGAAAAGACCATTTTTATCGCACCGAATGCCCTGAATTCTCCCTACCACTACCAACAGCACATGAAAAAAATTATCTTTTATCTCATTTCAGTAAACCTTCCCGTCATTTATGCCAAAGAGAAAAATTACAAACAAAGGCACAATTCCAAAACATTCTTATGGCTGCCGCCAATTTCACAACCGTCAGCTTTAGACATTTAAAAAGCAGGGAGGGATGAAATAATCATCCCTCCCTATTCAATTCACTAACTCTTAATTAAAGAGTTTGCTTTACTAATTCGGCTTTACTGTAACGTCAACCGAGCCGACATGCACTTCATCACCTGGAGCGGCTTTATAGATCGAAGTCTTCCATGCTTTAACACAGAGTTTAACCCCGTGATAGTCGCCGTCACCGGCAACTACATCGCCACCATCATAGTAGGCGCTCCATTCATTGATAGTGTCACCATCCTTATGCAGGGATGCACCCATTTTCACATCAAAGTTGGCTCTGACGTTAAATTCCACACAGCCAAGGTAGCACGGATAATCCCCGTCACCCTTGCCGATATCGGAACAGTTAACCTGCTTAAGAACGATCTTCTTCTTCTTGCAGTCTTGGACCTGTACATACATTCCTACGTGCATTTTAATAGGAATGTTACACACTACGAGGGCTTTGTATTCGTAGGGCCAACGGACATTTTCGCTACCATCTACTTTTACCGCATGGTGATCTCCAAAGGGTAAATAGTGGATGTCGAGCGCTGCATGTGCCGAAGTTGCCAGTAAAGCTACTACTGCTATTGCAATCAAAGTTCTTTTTATCATTTTCATTTCCCTCTCTTAATTTCCGCCCCGTTAGAACTGATAC
>Ga0209536_100003965_pt1 | contig 23542 bp, 16 predicted proteins | sample DeeMarSeWOR28_12_FD_187461 | JGI IMG/M metagenome (GOLD analysis project Ga0209536, IMG submission 187461) | Marine sediment microbial communities from White Oak River estuary, North Carolina - WOR-2-8_12 (SPAdes) (version 2) | ecosystem: Environmental > Aquatic > Marine > Intertidal zone >...
CTGCAGAAGGTGGCTCAGGGTCGGGGCCTTCAGCTCGGCAAGCCCGAGGGAGGAAGAGGTCTCGGGCCGGGAAAAGGTAAGGGCCCCTTCCGGGGAACCGGTGAGGGACCGGGGACCGGAGAGTGTGCGAAGAAGACCGCCGCCAAAAATGAGTGGGAGCTTGGTCCCATAGGGGATATGCAGAACACCAAGTTTTCAAGGTATTTGGAAGCTACGGGAAGAGTAAAGCATTTAGAAAGTCCTCCAAAGAAGGGCACGCCCGAGTACGAGGATTTGGCCAAGGCACATAAGAGGTGGATGGCCGGAGATAGCGTGCCGGTGAAGCAGGGACCCCAAAGGCTGTCGTATCGTGACGAGCAGCGGCAGAAGGTGAAAAGCTTTTTGGGGTTGGGCAAGAAAGCAGCCGCGGAGGTGACGGTCAGCCGCGCCCCAAAAGTCCGTAAGCGCCAACTGGAGGCGCTGAAGTCCAGAGGGATGGAGGGGCCGACGAAGACTGCGGTTTCGCGCGAGTGGGTAATCGAGCGCGTGGCGGAAGGTGCACGCAAGGCACTGGCACAGAAGGGTGGGCACACTCGCGTCCGTAGATTTGCAGAGAAGATGGAAGCCTTAGGTGATGTCTCCAGAAGTCGAGCGCGGGAGATAGCCCGTGAGACTAAGTCAGTTCCTCCGATACCTGAGAAGTATCTGGCTGCGCACCGACGCGCGTCGAAAGCAAACATCGCGAGCATGGCGGCGCAAGAGCATCTAGGTTACTTTCCTTGGAAGAGGATCAGCCCCGGTGGTCCTAAATCTAAGTACAGGACCGAAGGGCGTCCGTTTTTTGGGCCCGAGGTTTCTCGGGGCACGCACAGTACGCCAGAGAGGCTTACACAGAAAGTACTGGTCAAAGCAAGTGCTGTCCGTCGCGCTTTGATCAAGCAAGCCATCGGCGTGATGCCTCTGGCTGTGAGCGCGATGGTGCTGCCCAGCGCACTCAGCGAATCAAAGAAGAATCTGCGGGCTGCCCGCGGTGCGGGTGGCGGTGTCGTGACTCCTCAACAGATGAAACTGCAGAGGCAACGAATGGGGTTGGTGTGATGACCGATATCGTTACGAGACAACAGTACTGGGGCAGTTTCCAGCCGAAGCAAGCAGAAGCTGCGGGCACTCACGCGATGCCGCATGGTGCTCCAATAGGCAAGCCCAAGGTTCCGAAGGCGATCCGAAAGACAGGGGCGGCTGGCCCGGAGGAGAAGGTCGCTCCGCCTCCCGCGGGTGTGGAGCCCGCTGTCGGCGGCGAACAGCCCGAGAAGAACCCTCAGGCGGCTCCGATCAACCCTCGGGTGAACGTGGCTGGCAAGGAGCCGCCGGCGCCCACGCCGGAAAAGAAGGCCAGCGCCTACGCACTACCGTCGCTGCAGCGGTACCCACTCGACAGCTTCGATGAAGTCGAGAAGGCTGCCGAATACTTCGATACCTGGCGCGGCCATTTTGCCCCGGTGCACCGGCGGGAGTACTGCCTCAACCTGGTGAAGAGGGCCTCAGTGCTGGGCATCCCGCTCAGCGACACGATCCGGAAGTACGGTTCGGCCGAGCGCGCACCGGCGGAGGAAGTGAAGATCGCCATCGACACTCGAAAGGGTGTGGTGCTGGACGAGATTCATGCTGGTGCGCTCACCAAGCTTGCGGAGTCCTGGCCGGCCATCCCACCGGAGGTCCTCGCCGAGGTCCTGAGCGAGTTCGACAAGACCGCGGGCATCGACCACCTATACGACGAGCAGATTCCAGATCCGTACTGGTCGGTGTTCGGCGAGAAGACCGCTCAGGAAGAGACGCATGTCATCGGCAACGAGATCGTCTCGGACAAACAGCTGACGCTGCTGGCGCAGTCGCCCAGTCAGGGGCTGATCGATTTGTACGGCAAGGACTTCGCCAAGGAGTTCAAGGAAGATCCGAAGGGCATTTTCGAGTCGCTGCCGATGGACCAGAAAAAAGTCCTGGCGCGTATGGCAAACGACATCCAAAGCCCTTAGGATGTATACGTGGCCGAGCACACTGACTTCGAGAAGCGGTTTCATGACGCCCTAGAAGCCATCGGCGCCGTGAAGCCAGCTCCGCCTGACGAGCCGGCGGATGAAGCAGTTGAGGGTCTTGAAGTCGCGGAATCGGACACTGAGGTCGCCAAGCTCTCCACGCCCACGGCCATCAATCTGTTTCAGCACCCGGACATCCACCCGGTGGTCCTGGACTTGTGCCTGCTGAAGAAGTACGGGCCGGACTGGCTGTACTGGGAAACGGAGACCCTGCGCCATCACATACCACAGGACTTCCGTACTTCCTTCAGCGACAGGGAGTCCTCAGTCAGCGATCTCAACATCGGCAAGGTGCAGGCTATGAAAGTCCTGCACTACAACGATACGTACTGGCAGCGATGGGAAGTCTTCAACTGGTGCACGCAGCCCTTCAACTATCTGTATGTGGACTTCGAGATCATGCAGCCGCCCTCGGCCGCGCAGATGATGGTGTCGGTGGACACAGCGCGCCACGTGCGGTCGGATGTAGAATGGACCGATGAGGTGAAGAACTTCATCCAGGAGGCCTGCAGATTCGACGGCGTGTTCTGCCCTCCCATACCTTTGGACTTCGTCGAGGTGGGCACGAAGCATGGTCTGCTGGACTGTGAGGACGTGCAGGCCCGGTGGCCGGACGTCCGAAAGACGGGTCGGCTGCCGCCTGAGGAGACCCCGGAAAACGAACAGCTGCGAAGGAACCTGGAGTCCCACCGTTACATGCTCCGCAACCAGGATCGGCTGCAGAGCCAGATGCACCTGGTGCTGAATGTTTGACGCTGCTCCATTTTTGCACAGTTTCCAGGAGGAGCTCACCAAGGAGGCGCTCGCGCCCTTGCTGCGCCGGGTCGCGCCCGCGCTCGGGTCGGGCGTTGGGATCGGCGGCACGCTGGGCGGTGTGGGCGGCGCGCTGCATGGCGGGGTGAAGGGTTACCGTGAGGCGCGCAGGGAAGGCGCTGGTGGCGGGCTGGCGACGATACAGGGGTTGGAGCGCGCACTTGGCAGCGGGGCCAAGGGTGCCCTCCTGGGCGCCACAACGGGCGCTGCCGGGCTAGCCGGCGCTCGGGCGCTCGGGTCTACCGCAGGGGCCGGTCTGGCTGCGCGTGAGGGCTTCTTCCCGGCCCTGGCCCGTTTTGGGCAGAGGCAGCTCCACGGCTTCACCGGGTGGAAGCCCCAGGCCGTTCGTGGGAAGGGAGGCCTCCGGTCCATCCGCGGAGGTGCCTGGGATGCGGAGAAGCGCTTGGCTACTATGCAGCAAGCGTACAAGGAGGCACCGACCCCTGCGAACCTGCGGAAGATGCAGCGAGCCGAGAAGTACCGCAATCTCGCCCTCGAGTCGGAGGCTATGGGCCTGACCAGCATTCCAGGCTACGCCAAGTCGCTGGTCCGCCAGCCGGGGAAGACGCTACGTACGGGCATGGGCGAGGTGTGGCATGGCATGGAGCCCATCGGGCGTGGGCTGATTTTCGGCCTGCCGGCCTACGGTACCGCGCGGGCGCTGACGACCGAGGGCGCTCCCGGCGAAGGAGGTAGGCTGGAGCGAGCAGGCGAGCAGCTGGGGATGCTGGCCTATGGGCTGGGCCCGATGCCCATCATGTCCCAGCTCGCGCTGCAACCAGCGATCAGCGGTGGGCTGAAGCGAGTCGGGAGGCTGGCACAGCGGCGGCGGCGGCCGGCCGAGCCCCCGAGCCCTCCTGGGCCGGTGGAGCCGGGGGGCGGGATGACACAAGCGGAGGATCGTGTGTACACTGACCGGGCGGCGGCAAATCTATGATTGGTGGACTCGGCATAGGGCCCTCGACAGCGGTCAATCGTTTCGCCATTACCCGCGGGCGTTTGCACGGCGGGGTCATCACACAGGGTGTCAACTACCCGCATCCCTTCTTCGACATCGCTCACACGTATCTGCCGGTCAGCATCAAGCAGCTGTTCCGCTGGTGTCGCTACTACTTCCTGACCAATCCACTTATCAACGCCACGGTCTTCAAGCTCAGCGAGTATCCGATCACCGACATCACGGTAGTGCATGACAACCCCAAGGTGGTCGAGCGCTGGACGGAGTACTTCCAGGAGCACCTGCGCTACCGTCCGTGGCAGGTGGAGTGCGGTCTTGACTACCACGCGCTGGGCAACTGCTCGGTGAGCATCGGCTTTCCATTCCACAAGTACCTGAAGTGTCAGTACTGCGGGTTCATGGAGCAGGCGAACCGTATTCGCTCTCAGTGGGTGTTCACGAACTTGGCATTCCGTCTGACCTGCCCGAAGTGCGGTACTACTTCCGAGGCGGGAGTGGAGGACTTCTACTACCGAGATGCCAACGGCATCAGGCTCATCCGCTGGAACTGCGAGTTCATGGAGATCTCGTATAACGAGGTCACGGGCGACTCGACGTACTTCTACAACATCCCGCCGATGGTCAAGAACGATATCGTCATCGGCAAGAAGGATATCGTCGAGACCACACCGCAAGTCTTCATCCAGGCGCTGAAGCAGAACAAGGGCATCATCTTCGCCAAGGACAACTTCTTCCACATGAAGCGCCCTACGCTGGCGCAGCAGGACCGCGGATGGGGGATCCCCATCATCCTGCCGGTGCTCAAGGACACCTTCTACCTGCAGATCATGAAGAAGGCTCAGGAGGCCATCCTGCTCGAGCACATCGTCCCACTGCGCGTGCTCTTCCCACAGGCGGGCTCGGGCACCAGCGATCCGTACACGACGATCAACCTGGTGGAGTGGCGCGACCACGTCGCCACGGAGATCGCCCGGTGGCGCTATGACAACAACTACATTCCCATCATGCCCATCCCTCTTGGAAATCAGACCATCGGAGGGGATGGACGTGCTCTGCTACTCACCCCGGAGATTCAGGCGTGGTCAGAGCACATCATGTCCGGTCTTGGGGTGCCAAGGGAGTTCCTGCTCGGAGGGATGTCTTACGCCGGGACTAACGTCTCCATGCGTATGCTCGAGAACCAGTTCATCGGGTTCATCCTTCGGCACAAGCAGCTGGCAAACTGGGTGATGAAGCAGGTCGCCAGTTACATGGACTGGCCGGAGGCGGAGATCCGCTTCAAGCCCTTCAAGATGGCCGACGACATTCAGCGCAAGGCCTACCTCTTCCAGCTCAACCAGGCGCAGAAGGTCTCTGACAGCACGCTGTTGGCCGACGCCGACCTGGATCAGATTCAGGAAGACGAAATCATGCTCAAGGAGACGGCCAAGCGCTTGGAGGCCAGCAAGAAGCAGCAGCTGGCCATGGCTGAGATTCAGGGCGAAGCGCAAGTGGTCATGGCCAAGTCTCAGGCCAAGGCGCAGCAGACCCTCATGAAGGCACAGCAGTCTCCGCCGGCGGAGGGCGAGCCTGGGCACGATGCACTGCAGCAGATGGGCAGCCCCATGAGCGCGCAGCAGCAGATACAGCAGCAGGGACCACAGCTCGGTGGAGACAGCCAGCAGACTACCGTGGGCATGGACATCCATCAGTACGCGCAGGCGCTGGCACAGCAGTTCGTGATGCTGACGCCGGAGCAGCAACAGATGGCCCTGCAGAATCTACAGCAGCAGAGTCCTGAGCTGGCACAGTTGGTGATGCAGTACGCCAAGCAGCTGATGTCGCAGCAACAGCAGGGCGCGCAGGTGCAGACGCCTCCCATGCTCGGGCCCGGTCAGGCGCAGCCGGCAGCGATGCGTGCGGCCACTCAGGTTGACATGCGTCCGCAACCGCAACAGCTTCCGCCACGAAGGGCAGCGGCATCAGTTTAGGCTAGGAAAAGAGCGGGGAAGTGCCCCCGCTCCTTTCCCTGTCGGGATGGCGTCGTTCTCTTGCGCGTCAGCCCTGGGGATGGAACACGGTGTAGTTGTCGAATCCCTGGTCGGCGCAGCACACCGGTTTGGGATCGGACCCCGGCTGTCCCGTGGGCTGCGGGGGAGCGACCTCGGCTTGCGCCTTGGCGATCTCCGCCTCGACCATCTCCCAGGTGAGGTGCCCCGCCTGGTCGCGCTGCTTCTTCAGAACCTCCGCCAGGTTTTTCGCGAGCTTGTTGTAGTCCGTGAGGTAGTAGCCGACCACCTCGGTCGCCGCGGCGGCGGCCTGGGTGACGACGACGGCAGCGCTCAACACGGCCTGCGTGGGGCGGAAGAACTGCTTCATGCAAGCCTTGTCGAGCCCGAGGGCCTCGACGAAGCAGTTCTTGATGCCGATCGAGTTGCGCTTCACGACGAGAGCCGCTGCGACGATCGCACGGATGTGCACGTTCGTATTCATCTTTCACCTCGTGTGCGAAGAGAAGCGTGACTGCTCCTCTTACTATTATTCTTATCCCCGTTTTCAGGGCGTTTTTGAGGCTAAGGAAACCCCGCCGGGTTTCCCCGGCGGCCCCTACCGTTCGTAAGGATCGCGTAGCTTTTGGTCATCGCTGACCACCACAAGGTGCCCCCATCTGGCGGGCCTGCGTCCGTTGGGCGTGGGCACGATGCACCACACCACTTCCATGTCCTGCGGAGGGTTCTCTGGCGCCACTCCGTCGCCGTCGGTGAAGTAGATACAGATGTCCGGTTTCGGTTTGAGCTTCCGGACTGCTTCGAGTGCAGGTCTGAAATCAGTACCTCCTCTACCATACACAGGAAGGGTAGCTACATCTCTCATGCGTATTCTCTTGGGCTCGATTGACACCTTGGAGTCGGCATCGAACCACCAGGCATCGTCGATGCCCAGCTGCTTGAATACGCCCACTGTCTCGGCTCGCGCCGGCAACAGCTGTTCCGCTCCCATTGAGCCGGAGCTGTCTTCAACGATCACCACTACTACTTTTCGGTCCACCATCCCCGGACGGATGATGCCTCTGGTGTAAGACTTCTTGGACGGGTACCGCATGGAATAGTCGGCTTGCCCGCACACGATGCGTCCCGTCGCTCGGCGTATGACTCGGCTGAGCGTCATGCGCCACGGCACGACGGACGGTCCGGGCTTCTCCTGCAGGAGTTCTTCCAGGCTGCCCGGGATATCCCCGCGCCCCATGGACGCGGACTCTTTCACTGCCTGTAGCGTCTCATCGCGTAGACGCTTCACATCAGCAGGTGTTCTGCCTATCGCAGCGTCGAGCTGCTCTTCAAGGCTTCTGCTCAGCGGGCTTCCAGCGCAGCTGCCGCAGTGGCCCGCGGCGGGCCCACGTTGATCTTGGTGCTGGCCCGCACCGTTTCCGGGATCGCCTTTCTTGTCTCCCTTGCCATTCCCTGTGCTGTCACCATCTCCGTGCCCGCTCTGGCCGAAGCGGCCGCCACAATACTCGTGCACCTGGGGCATTTTATTCTGCAGCAGTTCATAGTACTGCTCGCCAGTGAGCCCAGGCTTCAGGCCAAAAGTGCGCGGGTAGCACCCACCCTCAGGCAGTTTGAACGCAGCTTTCTCTAGGTCGTGGTTGATGGGCAAGTCGAAAGCGATGTTGGCCAACTCTTGGTTGGGCATGGCTTCGATTCGTTCCATATCCCGAAGGACGTGCATTACCTCGTGAGCCAGTAGACCACCACGTCTTTCAGTGGCTTCTTTACGCCTGTCGGTCGTGCTGAGATTGGTATCCAGTTTGTCCTCGATGCCCAGGAACCATTCTGGATCCATGTACAGGACCATGCCCCGTGTCACGCCGAACCCACCTTTTCCGCCAGTCTGGGCCAGCATGCCGGGCAGGACTTTCGGCACGAGACCATAGAGAGTCGCGGAGAAGTATGGTGCTCTGTGCAGAAGATACGCCCTGGCCGCGGCCAGGGCATCCAAGCACTTCAGCTCTAGTTCTTCAGGAGTATTACTCATCGATGTAATCTGTTAGACCCTTCTCGGAGTCGGACAGTGTCTGGATAATAGGCTGGGATGCGGCTTTCAGTGTCGGGGGAGCGCCCCTGACATCGAATCCGCAGCCTTGAGTGCACAGTATCTGTGCGTGCGTCATAGCCATATCGGACATGCCCGCATCGATGAGATTCTGCAGTCTGTTCCAGGCCAGCGTGGCCATCTGATACTTTTCTTTGTTGTCCGGAATGTTGGTGACGTAAGTGGTGATGGAGCTGTAGACCGCCATCACTCGATCCAGGCGCGTGCGGTCGATGGGCCAACCGTTGACCAGGGCGTCTTTCGGGTTGGGCAGATCTGCGTTGGCGCGCCAGCTGATCCACTCCTGCGCAGGGCCCAGGCCCACACACGCTTCGACGAAGAACTGCTCCAGGTCCTCACTCATCTCAAGGCAGCGCACGGTGGCCATGGCACGGCCGGCCATCCACCATGTGCGCGGTGAGGGCCAGCAGTAGCCAGCTTGCGGCTGGTCGGGAGCGGGCTGAGCGTGCAGTCTGCTCTGGTGGCTTTCCATGAAGCCGATCAGCAGTCCGCGGATGTACGCCCACTGTGCGGGCCAGTTCGTCCGTAGTTTCTGCATCGGTCCTTCGATAGGCGTGAACTGATCGGAGTGCTCTACCATCAGCCACTTGACCCAGGCACTTACTGGTGGGCACCGAACGTAGAAGTGGGCCAGGCGGTTGGCCATCGGAGGCTCCAGCCCCCAGCCGCCTGCGGCGTACGACGGGGGATTCGCAGCTAGGAGTATTCTGACACCAGGCATGATGGGCGTGGCTCCAACCATCCGGTCGAGAACCATGCCCAGCATCGCGGCTTGCGTGGCGGGGGTGGCGCAACTGACCTCGTCGACGAAGAGCACTCCGTACATGAGCTTGTTCAGCTCGTTGACCTGGCTGAGCATGCAGGCTGACATGAGCTGCTGCTTGCCTTCCCCAGTTGGATCCATGACGACGGGTACGTCGCCGAACTCCTCGGGCTGTTTCTGACCCGGAAAAACGATTCTCACTGGCAGTCCGACGCGCCCGGCGCCCTGCTTCACCTTGTCGCTTTTCGCGATACCGGAGAGTCCCCAGAAGAGAGAAGGAAGACCCATGACGCATTGGGGGTCCAGCGGTCCCCGGGTGCCCATGGGCACCATCAGCGCGGCGCTGATGATCTCGTCAAACTTGAGCGTGACATCGGGGATGACTGCTCCCCCGGTGTCACGTTCTACTTGCGACTGTTGTGGTCTAGGCATTCTTTATTTCCATAGGATGTACATGCACACAGTGGCCGTCAGCGGAACAGCCGTGCCGCCAACAGCGTAGGTTGGTTCCTTCTTCGCACTCGCTGCACTGGACAATGCGGCCGCCCCACATTTCTGCGACGTCCTTCTCGACGATGTTCAGGCATGAGATGCAGATCAGCAACGGTTTCGGGTCGGGGCTGACGAAGCTGGCTGAGTATTCGCCATTGGGGCAGCGCTGCGACATCTCCAGCATTCCCATTACAGCCACGCCAAACAGCTCCCCGGTCCTTATACCGCTTTTGCAGACCTGACATTCAAAGGCAGCCTGGTCGTCGAAGACGGGAGGCTGATCACGGGTGTAGTCTCGGAGCTCCTCTTCTACTTGTGACCAGCACTCAGCGCAGAAGTAGCAGGGCTCGTAAAGGTAGTCACCATCATCTGCAGGGATGGGAGCGTACTGTAACCCGTTCTCTGTATACCCGGCGCTGTGGACGGTGACCACCACCACATCCTCAGCGAAGGGTATTGGATCCTGGCAGAACGGGGCAGAGCAGCTGAAGTTGGTTACTGGCCACTCATCTACGGGATCCATGGGTCGGCATATCTCCATTTCAGTGGTTTCCTCTCTACACGCACCCAGCGACAGTCGATGGTCTCGAGTCGGGTGTCCGGCCCGAGTCCGGTGCGCTTGTCCATATCCCACAGTAGTAGGTTCAGCTCTTCGGCGTCCGCGCCGCCGTCGTGGATTCGTCTCACTATTTCAAGGTGGGGAGGTAGTATTCCCGGAAACTGTTGGCGGAGTCTCAGCTCTCGTTCGTGCAAGTCATCGGCGAGATCTTCTTCGTCCACGCAGAACCCATACCAGTCTCCCTCGCCGATCTCTGGGTACTCTTTGTCAGCCCAGTAGCAAAGTTCTCCTGGCTGCCCCACGCCTAAAAGGATCTCCAAATCCCTTTGGTTGCAGAAAGTCACGTAGCCTTTGTCGTCGACGAGCTTGGCACGGACTCCACTCAGGGCACGACCAGGAATAGGGGCGAAAAGATACTGGAGGGTCCAGACGCGACCTGGGGTGGCCGGGTCGGGATAACGGAACCCGGCCAGTCCCAGATCAGTCGTCAAGATCCTAGTCCCCGGTATCGTCTCGAGGCGAGTCTTGTACGGGTTGAGTAACAAGACGCCACCATCGCTGCTGTTCGCGGACGTAGCAGTCACGTACCCAGAACAACAGTCCCGAACCGACACCGGTGATGAAGGACAACCCAAACAGATGCACTAGGTTTGTTCACTCCCGTCTTCTTGCTCCGTGGTTTGCGTCTGCGCTTCGTCGCCGGCATCCTTTTCGGCGTACAAAGCATCCTGGTCTTCCTGCTCCAGACTGCCCGAGTTGTCCTTGTCTCTCGGTCCTTTCATAGCACCTCTCTTTCTGAGCCTGGTTCTGGCTCTCATAGTTCTTATCTCTGTTTCGTTTGGTACCTTGCGGCCGCTGCAAAATGTGCGCTACTCTGGGGTCACTGCGGTACAATAGCGGGCATGGCTTACCTGGACCACGATGAGGCCTACGAGGCCTTCAAAGAGAGAACCCTCGAGGGTGTCAAAGAACACTTCCCCATCCAGACTCCCTACCGGACCATCGAACTGAACGGTCTGGAAGTGGATGAGAAGGGACTTCATCCGGACGATATTCGGAGTCAGCTGGCCGCGCGCATGAATGGGCGGACGTGGGCCTCTACACTCATGGGGGACATCTCTCTGAAGGACACCAAGACGGGCAAGGTGCTGGACCGCCAAAAGGTGCGTCTTGCCGACCTCCCCCGGGTGACCAAGCGTCGCAGCTTCATCATCGACGGCAAGGAGTACCAGGTCGAGAACCAGTGGCAGTTGAAGCCGGGCATCTACTCCCGGCGCAACGTCGCTGGGCAGATTGAGGCGCACTTCAATGTTCCAAACAAACGGGAGTTCGACATCACATTCGACCCGGACTCCAAGCAGTTCATGATGGCCCGAGGGGGCTCCAAGGCCATTCCCGTGTACCCGCTCATGAAGACTATGGGCATCGATGACGATACCCTGGAACGTGACTGGGGGCCGGAGATCCTGCAGGCCAACAAGCAAGCCAAGGGACTTACAGGTGCGCTGGCCAAGTTCTTTCGTGTGGACCGCCGGCGCCAGCCCAAGACGGATGAGGAAGCAGAAACCTACTTCCGCACCACAATGGAAGAATCTCTGCTTCGGCCGGAGGCTACAGCACTGACTACCGGGAAGCCTTATACCAATGTCACTAATGGCGCTTTGCGTGACGCCTCCAAGCGCTTGTTGGAGATTCAGGGAGGAGCGCCGGAGGACGATCGGGACTCCATCATCTTCAAGGACCTGCGCACTACTGGTGACTATGCTTACGAAAAGTTGACTTCCAGGGACGTGAAGAACTCGGTGCGCAAGAGAGTAACTAGAAAGCTATTCAAGGCGCAGGGAGTACGGGATCTCATCAAATCCGACATGTTCAACGATCCCATCCGCAAGACTTTCACGAAGAACTCCCTGTCGAACCACGCGACACAGATCAATCCCATCGCCATGCTGGCGGGCGCGCAGCAGACGACCATCATGGGCCCGGGTGGCATCCAGAGCCAGGACGCAGTCGACAACATGGTGGACGCGAAGTTCATCAATCCGTCACATCTGGGGTATCTGGACCCAGTACGCACGCCCGAGAGTGAGAAGTCGGGTGTGGTGCTCAGGCTTCCGATGGGCCTGCGCAAGAAGGGCAGTGAGCCGGTAGTCTGGTTGTACAACACGAAGAAGAGCAAGGTGGAGCTCGTACCTCCTAACCAGTTCTTCAGCTCCACCGTGGTGCTGCCCGACCAGGTACGTTGGGAAGGAAAGAAGCCAGTACCGATAGGTGCAAAGGTAAAGGCGTCAGGTCCCCGAAATCAGTTGACGGAAGTCCGCATGTCTGACGCCGACTACGTGATGCGACATCCTTCTCAAGTTTTTAGCCTCACTACTAATCTTATCCCGTTTTTGGGTAATAACTCCGGCAACCGTGCCACTTACGCAACGCAGCACCTGGAGCAGGCAATCTCATTGAAGGATCGGGAAGTGCCCTACGTGCAGGTGGCGACCGGCCACGAGCAGGAGGGTCTCCGAACTTTCGAGGAACTGGTCGGCCGAGCAGCGTCACACCCATCGCCGGTTTCAGGGGTGGTCACGCGCGTGAAGAAGAACGGCATTGTGATCAAGGGGCCGCAGGGACTGGAGACGGTGCAGCTCTACGAGAACTTCCCTCTCAACGATCCCAAGGCCGTCATGCACTCGGAGCCCATAGTCAAGCCTGGGCAGACTGTGCAGCGCAGGCAAAGCATCGCTGACAGTAACTTCACACGAGATGGCGTCTTGTCGCTGGGAGTCAATCTGCGGACAGCCTACGCACCCTACAAGGGTTACAACTTCGAGGATGGCGTTGTGATCGGCCAGGGTGCAGCAAGGAAACTCACCAGCGAGCACATGCACAAGCCTGAGCTACGGCTGGAGAAGAATACCGTCACCGATCCCAGGAAGTTCAAGATTCAGCATATCGATGCCTACGGCAAAGAGCAGTACGGCAAGCTGGACGATGTTGGCGTGATCCGGGTGGGAGAGGAAGTACAGCCTGGGGATCCGCTGGTGTTGGCCATGCGCCCCTATCAGGTGAAGGACCAGTTGAGCCTACAGCAAATAGGCAAGGCGCTGGCGGGTAAGCAGGTCGATACGAGCCTGCGGTGGACTTCTGATTACCCAGGCAAGGTAGTGGGTGTGCACAAAGCCAGAGACAAAATGATCGTGCATGTGCGCACCGAGGAGCCCATGCAAGTGGGTGACAAGATCACTGGCAGGCACGGCAACAAGGGCATCGTCACCAAAATACTCCCGGACGAAGAGATGCCACACACGCCTGACGGACGGCCGGTGGATGTCCTGCTCAATCCACTCGGGGTCGTGGGGCGCATGAACGTCGGTCAGGTGCTGGAGACCGCCGCGGGCAAGATAACCGAGAAGACCGGCAAGACTTACGTGGTGGACAACTTCGCGAACGTGGATCAGCTGGCGAAGGTGAAGGCGGAGCTGCAGAGACATAAAATACCTGACAAGGAAGATCTCATAGACCCTACGTCGGGTAAGTCCTTGGGCGCGGCGCTCGTGGGCCCGCAGTACACGCTGAAGCTGACGCATCAGATAGATAAGAAAAACTCTGCGCGGTCCGGGATGGCGCTGCCTGGTGGTGAGGAAGATCCGGAACTCTATGACCGGAACTTACTGCCTGCCGGTGGTGGAAAGACGGGTGGTCAATCCATCGGGGCGCTGGATCTGTATACACTGCTCGCCCATGGCGCCAAGGCCAATATACGGGAGATGCAGACCTGGAAGAGTGAGGGGCCGGATGTACGGCACCCTGATCCAGCCAAGCAGTGGCCGACGCAGCATGATGATGTCTGGGAAGCCATGCAGTTGGGGCATCCACTTCCGACGCCGAAACCCACGTTTTCCTATCGCAAGTTCGAGGACATGCTCCGCGCGACCGGAGTCAACGTGGAAAAGAGAGGTCACCACCTGCAGCTTCTGCCCATGACGGACAGGCAGATACTCAACATGTCCTCGGGCGAGATCAGGAAGCCCGGCGAGGTCGTCTATCCCAGCTTGGACAAAAGCGGAGAGCCGAAGCCAATCAAAGGTGGCTTGTTCGATCCCGTGGCCACAGGTGGGCATGGCGGCAAGCGGTGGTCTCACGTCTCGCTGGCAGAGCCTGTACCTAACCCCATGTTCGAGAAGGCGATTCAAAGAGTCACAGGCTTGAAAGAAAAGGATTATCTCGCCGTGACCCGCGGTGAGAAGGCGGTGGACCGCGAGGGTAATATAGTGGAGCTGGGGACGACCGGCGCTGACACCGGCGGCGCTGCGATCGCCAAGATGCTGAAGAAGATCGACGTGTCTTCCAGCCTGAAGAAAGCGGAAGATGAACTGACGCAGATGACGCTGCCTTCCACTGCTGCACACAGGCCAACGCCAGCCAAGGTGGATAAACTGGTCAAGCAGGTCAAGACCCTGCGCGCATTAGAGCAGGCCAATCTTTCTCCGGACGAGGCCTACATCCTTCGGAACCTGCCGATAATCCCGCCCACCATGCGCGCGCCGTCCATTTTGCCCAACGGCAACATCAAGGCAGGGGACCTCAACCAGCTCTACAAGGACTTCGGGCACGTCAACACGACGATGAAAGACCCGGAGTTGATGCCCTATCTCGACGACGAGGGCAAGAAAAGACTGCGAGGCAGTTTGTACGATGGCGTGCGAGCCCTGATGGGCATCGGCGTACCCTACGCTGACCAAAGGCACAAGGGCATCCTACATCAGATAGCAGGCGCACCAGCCAAAGAGGGCTACTTCCAGAATGTCTTGATGTCCCGCCGGCAGAATATGTCTTTGCGATCCACCATCGTGCCGGAGCCCGCACTGGATTTGGACGAGGTGGGATTGCCCAAAGAGAAAGCCCTCACGCTGTACAAACCGTTTGTAGTCAACAAGCTTATGGAACAAGGAGCCGCGCGCAATGTCCTGGAGGCGCGGGGGATGGTAACGGCTCAGGACAATGCTGTCTGGCGCGCTCTGGACGCTGTCGCACAGGAACGCCCCATTCTACTGAAGCGCGACCCCGTCCTGCACAAGCATGGCGTTCAGGCGTTTCGGCCCAAGCTGGTGGGAGGCAAGGCGATCCAGATCCACCCACTGGTGACAAGCGGCTATAACGCGGACTTCGATGGCGACCAGATGAGTGCGTATGTGCCTATCAGCCGGGAAGCTGTAGAGGAAGCCAGGCGGATGATGCCGTCGCGCAACCTGTTCAACGAAGCGTCGGGCAGGGTCGCCTATCCAACGAAGCACGAAATGTCTATGGGGCTGTTCAGCCTCAGCCGAGTTGTTGGGTCGAACAATCAAAGGTACACCAGCCCGGCGGCGGCAATCAAAGCTGTGGGTGATGGCAAGTTGAAACTGAACGAGTTGACGAACATCGGCGGTACCAAAACTACCGCTGGCCGTGTCTTGATTGCTTCCGCTCTGCCGGAGCCGATGCGCGATTCTGTGCTCAAGGATCACAGAAAAGTTCTGGACGACGCTGGCGTCGAGACGTTGCTGGATACGGCAGCTAGGTCATACACGAATGAATACGGAGACATTGCGAACAGGCTGAAGGACATAGGCAACGGAGCCGCATCCGGCGCTATCCCAATCCCTCATGGTGCGTTGGGATTGGATGCCATCAATATAGCGGAGGGTAAGCAGCAATATCTTTCCGTTCCCATGCAGTCCTTCGGTCTCGATGACTTCGAGCCTGACCGTGCGGTTCGCGATCCCATCTTCCGTGCCGCGAAGGTACAGGCGGACGCCATAATGGCCAGTAAGACTATCCCCGCAGGTGACAAGGAACGGCGGGTAGCGGATTTATGGACGCGTGCCTCCGAAAAAATGATGGGCGCGCACCTGGCCAAAGCCGCCCGGAAGCCCAACGACCTGGATCTCATGCTGGCATCGGGTGCCAGACTCAAGCAGGATCAGTACAAGCAGATGATCATCTCTCCGGTTTTGATGGAGGATGCTGCAGGCAAACCGATCTTGCAGCCCATCGAGAAATCCTACTCTGAGGGCCTCGACCTTGCTGGTTACTGGACTCAGCAACAGGGCGCGCGTCGTGGGACGGTCATGAAGGTGCAGGAGGTGCGCGACCCGGGCACGTTTTCCAAGCGCATGATTCAGACCACTATGAACTTGGTTGTGACTGGAGACGACTGTGGCACGGATCAGGGCATTGCCATGAATGTCGGCGACAGCAATATCTACGATCGTACACTGGCCAAGGACTTCAATGCCAAGAACACCCACTTCAGCGCCGGCACCCTACTTACTCCCGATGTGGTCAGCAAGATACGGGCTGCGGATAAAGCGGCCAACGTCATAATCCGAAGTCCACTAAAATGCGAGCACGGGACGGGCCTCTGCCAGAAGTGTGCTGGCCTGAAAGCCGATGGCAAGGAGTATGACCTGGGTACAAACGTGGGGATTCTTGCTTCGCAATCAATGGGGGAGCGTTCGACGCAGTTGACCATGAAGCAGTTCCACACTGGAGGTGTGCGTACAACAGGCGGGGCGCGTGCAGTCAATGACTTCGAGCGCGTAGAGCAGCTGACCTACTTGAAGAAGAGTATTCCCGATGAGGCAGTGCTGGCCAAGAAGTCTGGGAGGGTCGAGAAGATTGAAGCTGACCCGACCGGCGTCAAAGTCTGGGTTGGGGGCGAGTCTCACCATGTAGGTAAGGACAAGGCAGGTATGCCGCTGCACGTCAACTTGCCGGGCGCGAGTAAGTACACTGGGTACAAAGGCTGGAAGCCACCGAAGGTGGGAACCAAGGTGAGCGCCGGCGATGTACTGTCCGATCCCAATCGGACGGTCATCAACCCCAGAACTTTATACGAAGCCACCAACAACATGGAGAAGGTACAGAACTTTCTCGTGGATGAGCTGTCCGGTATCTATGGCAAGGATGTTCGGCGGCAGCATGTGGAGGCGGCCGTCAAGGCCATGGGCAATCTGACGAAGATCCGTGATCCTGGTGATGCCGAGGGTATTCTGAAGGGAGAGTTCCAGCCCGCTTCCGAGATCCGGGCCCTGAATCGGCGGCTGCTCAAGGAAGGCAAGCAGCCAGTGGAGCACTCTCCCGTACTGAAGGGCATCGATCAGATGCCGCTGGCAGTGCAGGAAGACTGGATGGCCAAGCTACAGCACCAGGAGCTGCGTGGGACTCTACTCGAGTCAGCGGCTATCGGCGCGCGCGCCAACCTGCACGGTATCCATCCGGTGCCTGGGGCGGCTTATGGTGCCGAGTTCGGCTTGACTTCTGAGCATGCCAACAAGCCGGGCCTGTCCCATCTGAAAGACGTTCCGAGGTACGCGTACTGATGACGTCTGGAAGAGATACACTCGGGCGCCTCAACCGAGACACGCAGATCTCCCCCGATCAGCAGACGAAGAACATCAGCTTCTTTCAGCCGGAAGGGGTCATAGGTGCCATCATCATCGAGGGGCAGGTCGCAGATCTAAATATGGCGCTCTGGACCGTGGATGTCGTCTCGAAGTTCGACCACAAGTTCTATCCCAACATCCAGGTCTCATCTCCGTACCAAGACCCAGTCAGTGGCGCTGGCATCTACGTGATGCCTGACATTGGAACGAAGTGTCACATCTGCATTCCTAGTGATGGTCCACCACCCTTCCTACTGGATTTCATCATGCCTTCTGAGCAGAACTTCGCGGAGGAGGAAGAGGAGGACGGAGATCCAGCAGTAGACAACTATCCGGATAAGACTTTTAGTGGCGGTCGTCCCAAGCCCAAGCCTGGAGACATCTACATTCGGGGGCGGGATGGAAACTTTGCGATACTGCATCGCGGGGGTGTGCTGCAGATAGGCTGCTCCGAGCTCGCGCAGAGGATCTACATACCGCTCGAGAACCTGATCACGGACATCAGCCAGAACTACAGGCACTACAACACCGGCGGCGCCATCAACTGGTTCCTCGCCCCGGGCGAATCGAAGACTAACCCACACACGGTCAAGAAGGAGACCTACCGCATACGCGCGGCCGACAAGGAAGCCACGATCCGCGTGGCCATCGGTGAGCTACGCGACCCGGTACCCGAAACCATCAGCGAGGTCAGCTCGGACATGGGCCAGAACCAGATGGCGACGAAGGACAGTCCCATCTACTGTGAGGTGACGTTGGCACCAGAGGGGTTCAAGGCCGACACCGGAGCGTCCGAGGAGAATGTAGGGGACTTGACTACCCTGCGCTACTTCTTCGACAAGGCTGGCAACGTACTTCTGCGCACGCAGGGAAGCGTCGTCATGCACGCCGAGAGAAACCTCACGCTGCGTGCGAAGGAGATTATGAAGCTCGAGTCCGAGCAGCTGGTAGTCAATACCAAAGGCGCGACGATACAGGCGGAGGATTACCTTCAGATCTCAACCAAGGGCATGCGGGTAAACGCTGGGCAGAACCCAGCCGCGCACGTGGGCTCAGTGGTAGAAGTAGTACTCGGTCCCACAACTCCTCTACTGCTGGCGTTGCCTGTAGCTGGTGCCGCTGCTCCGCCCAACTGCACAATACCTCCGGGGACGCCGATCACAGTTCAGCCGACAATCCTTAGAGGCACTGTTACTACCGGCCAGACCAAGGTCCTCATCTGATGGGCACCACGGTAGACACCATCTACACTGGGTCACTGGGCTCCATCAACCTGGCAGTCGCGGACCTGTCGAGCATCATCAACCCGCTTGCCGCGCAGCTCGATGCCGCGATCTCTCTTGGGCTGGGCCCGTTACAGACGGATCTGGCCGCATCTCTGGACGCCAGTCTGGCGTTGCAGGCCAGTCTTAGTCTATCGGTGGCTGACCCGACTGCGTCCATTCGTGCGGCGTTGGCAGCCATCATTGACTTGCAGGCAGCACTGTCCGCGGCGTTGGCACTTCCTCCGCTGCAGCTGCCGCAGGTAGACGCCGATATCAGCGCGGCCGCGGCATTGTCGGCGACGTTGTCTGCGCGGCTCGGCGCCATCCAGCTTCTCATCGACGCAATGCTGTCCGTCAAGATTCCGGCGTTGCAGCTCGCAGACGTTCCATTAGGGGCTGGGCCGATTGTTCTGTTAGTATTTGATGGGATAGGCGCGCTAGGGAGTCCGGGAACCATGACGCTGCAGGAGGCAGGAAACAAGATCAAGGCGGCGTTCGATGCTGGGGTGGGAGACTCTGGCAACCCTGACCCTGACTATTTCATTCAGCCTACCGAGTTCGCTTCGGGTATCATTATGGTGACTTCGGTGAGCTCTGCCATAGTGGCCCTGTCGGAAATCATCAAGACGATATAGGAGACGCGCATGGACCTGTTTCTTACTCCCAGACTCACGTTCGAGAAGATCGCGGCGGGCACGACTCTCTCCGAGGACCCCAATCAGTGGCCACAGGAAGTGCTGCAGGAACTGTTCAAGCAGGTCCCCTACATCACAGACTTCTCGCCTCACGTCTCGATGCAGAAAGTCGACGGCGAGCGGGGGTACGGCCTCGGGTTCGTGCAGGTCTCCAACCAGTCCGAGATGCAGGCCACGTCCCCTCCCGGGGACCAGCGCGCGGCTGGCATCCGCCAGGTGCGCATTCCCGTCATCATCCGGGACGGGCAGCTCATGCCGTTCGACCTGCTGATCACCGACAGCGCGCAGATCCTGCCGTTGACCGAGTCCCGGTTGCGCGCGGCCCTGTTCCGCCCGCAGGCTTTCGACGTCACCAGCAAAACCCCGGGCGACCAGTCCATGATCGGCCAGCTCTACCCGCCCTACCGGCAGAACTACGGCATGGCCGGCGTCATCATGCCCAGCGGGGACATGGCCAAGGCGAGCTCGGCGCTGGAGGACTATCTGACGGAGGAGGAGCGAGAAAAAGCTGCAGGAGTCAAGCGTGTGCTGCGCATAGCGCGTTCCTGGGGAAAGAAGGTACGGGCCGGAGAGTCCCCAGGCTCCCTCGATGTAGCTGGTAGACGAGCCGGGGCGAAAGTGGAACGCCGTCTCAAGCAACTTGGTGTGCGAGGGACGTCCGGATACCAGACCTACATGGCACAGCACATGGGCAAGTTCAGTTCCGTCCTTCAGTCCATTCTCCCCACCATCAACGCGAGCGATCTGGACGCTTTCGTGGACGCGCTTCAGGACCAGGACGTGCGCATGGCCTACGAGAAGAACGCCGCGGCGACGGTGAACGCTGTACAAACTTTGCTCAACGCGCCCCGCACGAAGCTCGCTAGCCCACTCGAGCTTGTCGAGCCCACGGTGCTGCAGCTGGTGCGGACCGACGACGGGTACCGGCTCAAGATGGCCAGCCACAAGGCCTGGGAGCCCAGAATCATTCACCTCGACCGTGGGCAGGCCCTGCAGAAGCTCGGGGCGAAGATCGTCATGGCAGCCGACGAGACGGGCGCTGTGACCCTCGCCGACGGTGCCGAAGCCGGAGAGCCGCCGGAGGCGCCGGCCGAGGCCGCCGCGGCGCAGGTGACCCTCCCCGGGGTCTACAAGGTTCAGAAGGACGATGGCGAGGAGCTGATCGGCGTCGTGCTGCCCTCCCTGATCGACATCGACGGCTCGGAGGTCCCCGTCGCCCTGTTCAGCAACGGCTCCCAGGCGGCGGTGCAGACGGACATCCTGGGCACGCCGGTGTCAGGCGAGATGGATCTGCCAGCCGGGGACGTGCCGCAGGGCTACGGCGTGTTCTTCACCAACGAGGGAGGGATGCTGAAGGCGACCATCCCGCTGGATATCCAGGGATCCGTGTCGGGGCCCGAACAGGGAGAGCCCCCGGTGTTCGCCGCCGAGACCTACGACGGCAACCCGGTGCAGGTCTCAGTGCAGCCGGCCATCCAGGCCGTGACGGGCTCCCCGGACGGACGGATGCTGGTCCCTGCACATTGGCAGTGGTCTCCGCTGGCGCGCGCCGGCAGCGTGTCCCTCGCCAGCGCCGAGCCCGAGGTGAACAAGCAGGCGTCGGCCATGCGCAGGTTCGCCTCCGTGGAAATCCGTTCAGGTGGGAGCAGCTTCTCGATTTCCGGCCCGGCGGTCGAAAAGTTGGCCAGTGCGGAGCGGGAGTTCATCGGCCTCAACGATGCCATGTTCCTGCTGGCCGGACTGGGTGTGGAAGCTCAGTACGGCATCCGCAAGCTCGGCGAGGCGTCAGCGGCCAGCGCGCCGGTGCAGGTGCGGATCGGCCGCTTCATCAAGACCGCCGCGGAACAGGAGCACGCCGCGCGCAAGACTGCGGAGGCTCGGCTGTCCCGGTTGCCGGTGCTGCGCCGGCAGCTCTTCAAGGAGGCGGCCGTCATCAGCGATCCCGACGCGGTCGACACCGTTCTATCTCTGGGCTTCATCAACCCGGAGAACCTCGTGGCGTTCATAGGCTACATCCCTCATCTGAACGAGACGCAGGGCAAGCTCTGCGAACTCTTGATGGCTTCTCGTCTCGGACTGAACGATGTACCGGAAGGTGCTCTGGAAAGGGCCGTGCGCGCCACGGAGGAAGTCATCGAAGGCTTGAAGACTGTCGCCTTCCAAGAGCCAGCCGAATACAACTGACTCTTGACAGTCGTGTAGGAATCCTACACTTTCAGTAAGTGCCCAAGCGTTCTCCGTGTGAGTACTACCTCAAGTATCTGGTAGTGCATCCGGACCGTCTGACCGACGATGACATCGGCAAGCTGGTCCGGGCGCAGCAGTTGGACTACATCGGGCCCACCTACTTGGGACAGCTGCGAGCGCGTTGCAAGCCGCCCAATCCCTTCTATCCGGAGAAGAAGTCCCACCGCCAGTCCACCCGCTTCCTGCTGAAAGAGAAGCTCGACACTATCTTCAGGCCAGACCAGGACATGTTCCGCGCGATGCGCTTCCTGGACGAGGCTCGAGCGAAGGAGCTCATCGAAGCAATGGCATTGGCTGGCTCCACCACCCAGTGGATCCACGTCAGCCTGAAGCGCATGGGTTTCGATTCCACGGGGCAGGCGGTGGAATACTACTTGTTCTACTACTTCAATCTGGGTCTTGTGGATAGAGAAGAACTGCAGGCCTTCATGATGAATCGGGCGTACCAGCCGGTCAGCATGGATCCTGGTGAGCAGCGCCTGAATGAGTGCTACGCTCGCGCGGTATCGCGCGGCGAGCGGTTGCAGGCGGCGAACATGCCTGTGACTCCCTACGCCGGACTGCTCAGCTTGCTGCGTCGAGGCATCATGCCCTCCAACGTACAGATCTCTCGCATCGTCAGTGCAACGAGGCTCACGGCAACCATCAAAGCTGATGAGGCATTGCTGGAAGGTAAATCGGGTATGAGCAGAGACTACGCTATTGTGGCCAAGGCCATGAGCGAGATCCTGCAAGAGACCGGAGAAGTGGAAGAGGGATTGCAGGAAGGACTCAGCAGGCTAGTGCTGAAAACGGATGAGCGGCGCCTGCCTAATGTAAAGCAACTATCCGGGGGACATCACACGTTGGATTTGCAACCACCAATCGAAACGGAAGGAGAACCAGTTCATGGAAAACCAGTCGGAGCAGCAGCCCCACGAAAAGACGATAGTTCTGAATGAGGTCTCCAACGAGGAGGCCGGCGCGCTGATGAAAGAAGCGCCCGAAGCAATCAAGGACATCAGGAAGGGGATCCCGCAGTTCAAGAAGGTGGATGGCTTCACCACGTTCAGGGCCGAATATGCGTTGGTGCACGCGGCCAGCTCGGACGATCTGGTCATACACTTCTTCGAAACGCCCGAGCACCCGTTTACTGACGATCCCAATCACAAGTGGTACTGGTTGGTGTACTTCCCGAACTGTCTGGAAGAGGTCGGTCAGTCATACTTCCATGCGACGCGACCGAGGCTGACCGCGAAGTACACGGAGGAGATGAAGTCCTGGTTTTTCAGGGCGCGTGGGTACAGTCACCTTCCCGAGTTCGACACCTTCGTGATGCGCTTCTTCGAAAAACTGGACAAGGTATTGGAGGAGGCACAGAAGCGGAAGTCAGAGTAGGGGAGCGGCAGTTACTTCGATAGCGAACTTCTTGTGCGTTATTTTTTGTACCTGCCACCCATGTGCCTTGGCGAAACCTCGGATGTAGGCCGTAATATGTGCCTTCGTCCCTGTTGGGAGTTGATGCCACAACCGATATACAAAGACGTTACTTCCGCCGTCCGGACTATTCCAGTGGAGGGTTTCTTTGCTTTCGGCGATGTGATCCCCCGCACGCAGTAACGAGGCCCGCAGTTCTTCTACCCAATCCATGGCTGCAGAAGAAATATATCAGGAACCAGAGGAGTTAGAAGAGGAGCTGACCGACGAGGAAATCTACGCGGCGGAGATGGGCAGGCCCATCTGGACACCTGAACCCGATCTCGTAGAGGACCCGATAGTTCTGCAGGAGGCTCAGCGGCACCTACCGAAGATCCCGCACGTACTCCCATCTCAGTTCACTCAGTACGCTTTCAGAATGCCAGACGACGAGGGGGAGTACAAGCCCTTCTCGTTCGAGGGCAGGCGGCACATGGAGCGCATCTACGACACGCCAGCGCGCCGCGTGCTCTTGGTTTGCGGTCGGCAGGTAGAGAAGTCGACGCTGCTCGGCAACATCGCGCTCTGCTACATCTGCATGGTGCCTGCTTTCCAGGTACTGTACGTCTCCCCATCAGCGACGCAGACGACGACGTTCTCCAATGACAGAATCAAGGAGCCGATCGAGACCAGCCCGGTACTGAAGAACTTTACCACCAGGATGCTCTCGCAGAACATCCTGGTGAAGCAGTTCGTCAACCGCTCCAAGA
>Ga0209536_100003966_pt1 | contig 23539 bp, 23 predicted proteins | sample DeeMarSeWOR28_12_FD_187461 | JGI IMG/M metagenome (GOLD analysis project Ga0209536, IMG submission 187461) | Marine sediment microbial communities from White Oak River estuary, North Carolina - WOR-2-8_12 (SPAdes) (version 2) | ecosystem: Environmental > Aquatic > Marine > Intertidal zone >...
GCGGCGGGGGCAGTGCGACCGCCTCAGAGGTCATCAGCCGAGAGATCGAACTGACCCGCCAGGCCGGCAAACCGGTTTTCGTATCCATGGGATCCATTGCTGCATCCGGCGGCTATTGGATTGCTGCACCTGCAGATCAAATCTGGGCGACACCCACAACGATTACCGGTTCGATCGGTATTTTCGGGGCCTTCCCGACTTTTGAAAAGAGCCTGAAATCCCTGGGCATCACCAGTGATGGTGTCGGTACCACCAAACTTTCAGATGCTTTTGATCCCAGCCGTCCCTTAAATGACCTGGTGGCTCAATCGATGAATCAGGTGATTGAGCAGGGCTATCGGCGGTTCGTCCAGCGGGTTGCTGAAGGCCGCAATATGCCGCCGGAGGCGGTTGAAAAAATCGCACAGGGCCGTGTCTGGGCCGGAATTACGGCTAAAGATCTGGGACTGGTCGATAAAATCGGCAGCCTGCAGGATGCGGTTGATGCGATCGCTGAAACGGCGGATTTAACCGATTATGAAATCACTTACATCACGCAACCCTTAACCACGCGGGAACTACTGATTAAACGGCTCAATCGATTCATTGTCGGCATCTTAACCGCCCTGGGTCCGACCGATCATCCGGCAAAAAGATTATATGATACCGTTATCGATACTGAAATCGATCATGTTTTGCGAGCCGATGATCCGGCCGGATCATACGCCTACTGCCTGAACTGCAATATCCAGTAGGAGCGGATTTAGCTTATTAAGAATAACGGTAGTTTCATTCATCAATAATGAGGCAAAAGAAAAGGCGATTTAGGATCATTCCTAAACCGCCGTTGTTTATCATTTCTGAACTTGCCGCTTTGACAAGGTTATACGGCTAAGCTAAATCGTTGAACAGCGCATCTTCGAGCATTTTGCCGGCTATTTTTTCTTCATCTATTTCATAGGTTTTGTTTTCGATCTGTTCTTTGAGCTGGGCGACTTTGTCCTCCCGAACATCCGGTATCGCTTTTAATTGTTTTTGCGCCTCCTGAACTTTTTTAGCCGTATCTGAAAGCACAACCGTATCTGCTTTGGTTTGCTGCTTTTCCGGCTGCTCAGAGGTGGCGTCAACTTTATCTTTATCCTGAACCTGATTCACATAGGCTTCAATATTAACTGAATCTTTTGGGGTAATTTCCATTTTTCAGCAAGCTCCTCTAAATTTTCCTGTTTTACAATCGTTTTAATCGCTTATCAGTCATTATTTACAATAATTCTAATCTACTGGCTTCTGCGTGTCAAATTAATTACGATTTAATTATATTATCGGTAAAAACGTTACATACTTTAGTCTTATTTTGCAAATTTCCGCATTTGTTTGCATCTCGAGAAAAAATTCAACATATTAATAAAACTATAAATAATGATTAAAGCTTAGATCTGCTTTGCAAAAGGCCTAATTTCAGCCAAAAGCCTTTCTTGAATGTGATCCACTAATATGCCATTATCATGCCAAACACAAAGCTTTCTATAAATTCCATCCCCTAAATACCCTTTGCTTTACAGACGGTGAAGCAGTCCTATCTTTACAGATAATTGCGAAAATGAACAATTAAATCTAAAAAAATATAATGCCTGGACCGCAGCATACGGACTCACCCGTTTTCACCGACACTCGCCTGCCCGCCATTGACGCCATGCGCGGCATCGTCATGGTGCTCATGGCAATGGACCATGCCTCCCATGTGTTCAATGCCGGCCGGTATGCCAGAGATTCATTTATCTGGTACCCAGCAGGCTCTGAGATTCCGGCCGCCCAGTTCCTCACCCGCTGGGTGACCCATCTTTGTGCGCCCACATTTTTGTTTCTGGCCGGTTTGGTCCTGGCATTGAGCGTGGCCAAACGGCAGGCCCGGGGCGATGCGGAGCGCACCATTGACGCAGATATTATCAAACGCGGCATTTTCATTTTGCTGCTGGAGCCCCTGTGGATGAGTTTTGTTTTTGGGGAAGGGACTGTCCTTCAGGTGCTTTATGCGATCGGCCTCAGTTTATGCGGTATGGTGCTGCTTCGCAGGCTTGGTATGCGCAGTCTGTTTTTTATGGGCTTGGGCCTTCTTTTTTTCAGTGAAGCACTCGTGGGATTGGCGCTGTGGGCCGGTGACGGTCAAAGATCCGGACTGCTGGGTACATTTCTCATCACAGGAGGAGCGGTTGCAAAAGGGGTATATGTTCTTTATCCGGTGATTCCCTGGCTGGCTTATATGATCCTGGGTTGGGTATGCGGCAGGCATATGCTGCGCAATGATGTATTCAAACCGGTTCGATTCTTTTCATTGGCCGGAGCCGTTTCATTGAGCGTGTTTTTCATTGCCCGCGGTTTTAACAAATACGGCAATATGCTGCTGTACCGCTATGACCATTCCCTTCTGCAATGGCTGCATGTGAGTAAATACCCGCCAAGTCTCACTTTTTCGGCTCTCGAATTGGGCCTCATGTTTCTGATTTTGGCTATTCTGTTTGCCTGGTATCGGAACCGAAACACTTCAGCTGCCAATCCGCTGCAGGTTTTCGGCCGTGCGCCGCTTTTCTTTTATATCATTCATGTACATTTGCTGGCAGCAGCTGCCTGGGTGCTCAATCTGCAGCGTTCCGGCAGCCTGATCATGTCTTATCTAGCTGCTGTCGTTGTTTTGCTGCTGCTATATCCACTGTGTCGCTGGTATGGCCGTATTAAGCGAGGCCGCCCGAAAAGCCTTCTGCGATATCTATGATTGAACCCCGGCAAAGGCGGTTCGATAGAAATTCATTTTTTTCAGCGGGATTTATTGACATGCTACGCTGTGGCATATATATTTAAATTTGATGACATATATTTTCATACATGAAATTGAAACTAAAAATGGTGATTGAGAGAAGAAAAAACCCGCGGTATTGTGTCCGGGACACGCTTTTGCGGTTTTTGGACCCGAACCTGTAAAGTTGGTTCCCATCGTCGATATCAGCCTGGGAGGCCTGGGAATCGGTATCAATGGAATCAAACTGAGCGCTGCCGGGTTCAACGGCGCTGCAAAATTAGAGATCGTAATAGATGATGGTTGTTTCTATATGGACAATTTGCGTTACGAACTCCTTCCGCAATACCGAAAGGCAATCGGAGGATCAGATTGCCATAAGCTTTTCACCGGATCTCAACCTTGCGATGGGTCTTTTGCCGTTGTTATATAATACCCCCTTTTACTCATTTTTTGAATAACTTCGATGTTCCTTTTTTTTAACAATTGATTTTCCAAACCGATGCTGGGCCAAATTTGGTCATAAAATACAACCAGTTTGCAAATGGGAAGCGTTTCGATTGCCTCGTAGGCGCTCTCAAACCATTTACTGGAATATCGGTAAAACCAATCCGTACCCCGGTGGCGGTCCCCCAATTCCCAGATCGCAAAGGGTTTGGTATCATATAGCATCGTCATTTCGGCGTAGTCATCCCCCAACAAAGTCAAAAAGGGCGCGCTCCGCTTGAAGGTTTGGTTCCAGATTGAAATACCGACCCAGTTAACCTGTTCGGGCGGGACCCGAAAATATTCTCTCTTCCTCATAAAACCCGATGATTTGCTGGCTAAATGCAGTCCCCAAACAAGATGTGTGTTTGCACCCTGCTGCTCGAAGATATTATACATGCGTTCCCAGGCCGGCATGAAGTATTCAGGATCCCAATCTTTCCAGGGATGGTCTCCGGCATAATGCCCGGCCCCGGGAAAGGGTGTAAACATGGCGGGCATCGCCGCCTTTTTGACTTCCTGTGAAAACCGTTTAAAGTCATGATCGTTATCTCCTTTGCTGATACGCTTCCAGTCTGTGCGCGGAACATATCGAATCATCGGATAGACGCCCATCTTGATGGCTGCTTTGAGAACGCCTCCGGGGTAATAACTGCCGCCTAGGAAATCGTTTGCGATGCTGTGCACCGCGGGTAATGTGCCTATTTTGTTTTTATAAATGCTTAAAATCTGTTCCTCTGCCGGAGCACTTTTTTCTTTCAGCCAGTAATCAGAGTCGCCCGAAAAGCGGTAGCCAATGTCATGGTGCCAGCCCAGATAACACCGGCCCGGGGGGGTAGGGATTGCCGGATGAGATTCGAGTTTTTTAGCCCTTGGTTTGGAGGCTTCAGGGACCGCGCGATTTTGGGTACACCCCTTTATGAGCGGGCTCAGACTGAATCCGGAGAACGCTGCCAGGCTTAATTTTACGAAAGCTCTACGATTTAAGTGGATGCTCATTATTTGATTTCAAACAGGTTGCCATCATCATCCCGAATAAACGTCAAGGTCCTGTCCCCCTTGGGGACATGAATAACCTCAATTTCCAGACGGTGGCATTCATTCAAAAACGCATTCAGATCTTCAACCTCCAAGCAGACATGCACAATCTGTCCAACGGTGCGCTTTGAATTTTCAGTAATAAAAATTTCAAAATGGGCATCTTTACCCAGGTAGTGGATCATCAACAATTCGCTGTCGAAGTTGAAAATGGCTTTAGATAGGGACCTCGGTAAGATTTTCGGTTCTGACTTTTCCAGACCCAGCAGGTCTTTGTAAAACCGATCTGATTTCTTTTCAGAGCTGCAGGTCAGTGCCACATGGCGCAATATCATGGAGCCCTCTCTTTGTAATCCAAATTTTTCCTGTACCCTTTCAAATTGCCAAATCCGCAATCCGCAACCTAAAATCCAAAATCATTGGTGGGGTTTGATAATGATTTTCAGGGATTCTTTGCCCGCCATTACCATCCGGAATCCTTTGGCGATATCCTGCAACGCAAGCCGCCCGGTAATCATATCGTCTACTTTTATGGTTTTGCTTTCAATCAGGTTTATGGCGGCCTCAATATCCGGAGGACCGCAATAATAGGAAGTCATTATCTTCGTCTCCCGGGTCCAGAAATCATTTAGCGGTATGGTGATTTTTACATCGGGGTGCGGTACCGCGAAAAAAATGATAACACCGCCTTTATCCACGCACTGCCATGCCTGATCAACTGCAGCAATTGCTGAAGTGCACAGGATGACGACGTCGGCTAATCCAATATTTTCAGCCACTAATCGCTCCGCAACATTTTCAGCGGCGTCCATTGTCAAATCCGCACCCATCTTTTGGGCAAATTCCAGCTTTCTTCTATTAATGTCTGTGGCAATCACCCGGCAATGTTTGGTTTTGGAAAGCTTCACATGCAGCAACCCGGACATGCCGCTTCCCATCACCATGACCTTCTGGTTCCTGCGCACACCGGCTAGCTGTTGAGCTCTGACAACACATGCCAGCGGTTCGATAAAGGTACTTTGATCATATGTGATATTATCCGGCAGAAGATACGTTCCGTTTTCGACCAGCGTTTCCGGAACCAGGACATACTCTGAAAAGCCGCCCGGCAGCCTTTCTTTGACGTTAGAACACACCGGAAAGTGGCCGCTTTTACAGTAGGTACATTTCATACACGGCACCTTGGGGGCCACAAAAACGCGGTCTCCGGGCCGGTATTTCGTTACCGCTTTCCCGATCTCAACGACTTCGGCCCCAATTTCATGCCCCTGCACCAGGGGGGCCCTGGGCAGACGATACCATTCAACAATATCACTGCCGCAGATGCCGCATGAGAGAACTTTAATCAGGATCTCTTTGTGACCGGGCTTGGGCCTCGGCACGTCTTTGATCCGGATATCTTCGTTGTGGTACCAGACGGAAACTTTCATGATTGATTCTTTAACGTCTGGTAAAGGTCCAAGGCCTTTTGCGGCGTCTCGTTGTCGTGAACCACGGCCCGGACCGCCTGCAGCATTGCAATCGGAGAATCGGATTGAAAGATATTGCGCCCCATGTCCACACCGCTGGCACCTTGCTGCACGGCGTTGTAGGCCATGGTCAGCGCATCCAGTTCCGGTATTTTCGTGCCGCCGGCCATTACAATGGGCACCGGGCAGGAGGCGCATACGGTTTCAAAGTCTTTTTCGACATAGTAGGTCTTAATGTAATGGGCGCCCAGTTCCGCACAAATCCGGGTTGCCAGCCTGAAGTACCGGGCATCCCGGGCCATATCTTTGCCCACCGCCGTGACGGCAAGCGTCGGGATTCCATATCGGGTGCCGATATCCACCATCTTTGTCATGTTAATAATCGATTGCCTTTCGTATTCACCGCCGATGAAAACCTGGACGGCCATGGCACAGACATTCAGACGGATCGATTCTTCGATGTCCACGGCAATCTCTTCGTTGGAAAGCTCCGTGAGGATGCTGGTACCGCCCGACACGCGCAGAACAATTGGTTTTCGGGTGGAAGGCGGGACCATGCTTCTGAGGATGCCCCGGGTGAGCATTAGCGTGTCGGCGTAGGGCACGATGGGAAGAATATTGACGTCAATCCGTTCGAGCCCCGTTGTCGGTCCCTGAAAATATCCGTGATCGATGGCCAGCATAACCGTGCGGCCCGATTGCGGGTTGAAGATTCTGGCCAGTCTGTTTTTCATTCCCCAGTCCAGAGCGTTGGAGCCTTTCAGGAAAAAACCCTCGGTCTCCTGAGGGATATCGGTATAATACTGCTTTGCTTCTTTCAAATCGTCCGTGTCGGGCATATTTTTTCTCCTTTCCAAACTGATTTTAAAACCCACATTTTAACGCATTATCGCAGGTTCAATATTCGGGTCAAGAAAAACCATTTATTGCAAAACAAAGTCTGTGGTATAAGTGCTATCAGTCCGATCTGGTATTGGCGATGGTTCTATTTTAAAATTTGAAACGCTCAAATTCGGTTCTTATTAACAATTTGCAAACTGGAGGAAGCGGATGGGTGAATGGGATCAGGAAAAAAAAGACGTTTTGGTCTGTGCCCAATGGATGTCCGAGCATGGTTACTTTGGCGGTTATCGAGGCAGCGGTGGAAATATCTCGGTCAGGATCAAAAACCAGCCGATACTTGCGGTAACCCCTTCCGGTCGATCCTACGGGGATATGACCGCTGATGATATTTGCGTGGTGGATTTTGATTTAAAACCGCTTGAAGGACAATTCGTCCCCTCCAAAGAAGCGGCGATGCATGTCGGCATCTACCAGCACCGTAGCGAAGTCAACGCCATTGTGCATACGCATCAGACCTATGCCAGCATATTAGGGGTGATTGACGAGTCGATTCCACCCTTGTTTGATGAAGAAACCAAGGAGTTCGGGCCGGTGGTTGAAACCATTGCATATGCGATTTCAGGCAGCGAGGACCTGGTTCAAAAGGTTATTAAAAAATTAGGCAATAATTGTCATTGTTATATTCTTCAAAACCACGGCGCCCTGAATTTAGGCCGCGATATTGACCACGCATGGAAGAATACAGAACTTTTAGAAAAAGTTTCAAAGATTTATTATGCTGCCCTGATTACCGGCAAAAAAATCACCACTTTGCCCAAGGACACAATTGATTATTTTAACAAAATGCGTGAATCGAGTTGAAAACCAGATAAAGTTAATTAGATTTTTGTTTAACCATAGAGAGCACAGAGAACACAGAGAATAATAATTGATTTTCTAGAACGCTTTCAAATTAAAATGTCTGTGTCTGTCTGTGTGGGTCTGTGGCTAATTCACAGAAAAGTCAGGCGATGCTGACCGCTGAGGAAAAAGCCTATATTTTAGATCAAGCCTATGTGCCGGAGCATTGCATTCGTCTGATGACCCATGTATCCGGCGGCGAACCGTTTTTAATCGATGATTTTTTTATATGCCGTAAAGAAAACTGGATCATCCTGATCGGCTACCCGCTGAAAGATAATTTTACCCCCGATCAGTTGGAAGCCGTTTTTGCCAAAATTAAGAAAAAATTCCGCCCAGCGTTTGTTTCGCTGGTGGCACCACAAATGCCATCTTCCCTGGCCGCGACCTGCCAGGAAACCGAAAGCGATGCCTACTTCACCTTGCAGGTTCAAAAGCCGGTTATCCGCAGCCCGGTAAAACGCAATCTAAAAAAGGCACGCCAAAATTTGAGGGTGGAATTTTCCTCCGGTATGCAGGATGCTCATGGGGAGCTGATGCATGAATTTGTTGGCCGGACCCCGTTGTCTGAACGCGTTCAACGGCTGCTATTCAAAATGCCGGAATTTGTGGCCGGTTCTGATACGGCCCTTGTTTTAAATACCTGGGATCAAGCAAATAAACTGGCCGCTTTTTATGTTGTCGATCTTGAAGCCAAACGGTTTTCCAATTACATTATGGGTTGCCATTCCAAAAAAAACTATGTGCGCGGGGCTTCGGATCTTTTATTATTTGAGCTGATAAATTTAAGCCTGGAACATGAAAAGTCCTATATCCATCTTGGGCTCGGGGTAAATGCGGGTATCCGCCGTTTTAAGGTAAAATGGGGCGCAGTGCCAACCCGCCGATATGAAATGGGCGAACTGGTGTTAAAGAAACCGTCTATTTGGGATACCTTTCGGGCGCTCGAAAAATCACGTTAAGACGGCTTCTGGTTTTAATGGGATCGTATGTTTTCTATTGGATCAAAACAAAAAAAGCTAAAAATGATCTGGCAGGCGCAGAAAAACGGCAGGATCTCACATCTTGTCGGCACCGCCCATTTTTTTCCCTATAGCTTTAAAAATTGCCTCCAGCGGTATGTGGAAAGCGCCCGCGTGGTGATGTTTGAGGGCCCGCTGGATGATGACAACATGGCGCGGGTACGGGAGGCGGGAATCGATAAAGAAAATTCCTATCATATTTTCAACGAGCTGGACGATAAAACCATTGCCAGCATCACCGATGCGTTGGTCCCGGTTTGCCGGGCTCGGCATTCATCGTATCTGGTAACTTTCAGCAAATTTGGCCTGAAAGATACCGTCTATGAAATGGTAAAGGATATGAGGCCCTGGCTGGCATTTTTCACCCTGTGGTCCGGTTACCTCAAACGCCTTGGCTGGAAGTACTCAGTTGATCTGGAGGGCTATCAGATTGCCATGGAATTGGGAAAGAAGATCGTCTTTCTCGAAACCATTGAAGAGCAGATCGCGGTTTTGCAAAACATTGCGCATGATAACATTATCTTCTTCCTGAACCAGGTTGATCGCTGGAAGGACTTTGCCCGGGAATATGTTGAATGCTATCTGGACGGCGATTTAGAGAAACTGAAATTCACCCGGGTGCGCTTTCCCAGTCGGCATCATTCGGTCATCAATGAACGTGATAAAATCTTTCATCAGCGGATGCGTGCTGAACTTGAAAAGGGACAGGTAGTGGCCTTCCTCGGGGCACCGCACCTGAGGGGAATGAGCCGCTTGCTCTTAGAAGACGGCTATCAGGTGAAGGGTCCGTGGCTACCGCAATGATGACAGAGGCCAGATGAAAGAAGACAGAAAACACCATTTTTCGACTCCTGCCAAAACATCCCTCCAACAAGCGATGAATACGGCGGTTCGGATTCTCGCCAATCGCGACCATTCAAAATTTGAATTGAAACAGAAGCTGCAGCAGCGGGGGTTTGGGAACACCGTTATCAACACGGCGATAGCAGAGTGTGAACGCTTAGATTACATCAATGACCTTAGAACCGCCCATGTATATATCTTACAGCTTAAACGAAAGTGCTTCGGCAAACGGTATGTTCGGATGGCACTGAAAAAGAAACGGTTGAGCGGCACCGCGATCGAAAAGATCTTATTTGAGAATTACCCCGGAGTTGATGAATATGGCCATGCTGGCCGATTGTTGGAAAAGAAAGTGAAGACCTTTGAGCGGGAGGCAGATCTGAAAAAAAGAAGAGAAAAAATATATCGGTTCTTATACGCGAGGGGATTCAGCGCAGCGGTGATTCGGGACTTAGTTAAATAGTCAAATAGTCGATTCGTTAAATGGTTAGAATCCTCTGACCAACAGACGATTTATCCAATTTTCGAATTAACGAAACAGGCTAGCTGGCGATTTCCAGAACTTCTTCGGTTTTTTCGCAAAAAGATTTTAATATCTGCGTCTGGTCTTTGGTTAAATGATGAAATTTTACCCCAATTCCCCTGGGGGCGGCCCAAACAATTTCTCCTATTAAATCTAGGGGCTTACGGGATTCGGGCGACGAAAAATGAAGCAGCATTTTCAAGCCGTTGGCAAACGGCTCGCTGGTTTCGATAAAGGCGCCGGAGTTGCTGATGTCGAGAATATAACTGCTGAATTTTTGCCCCCGGATTTTAAAATTGACGTTAATCAGACAATCTTTGCGGTTATGTTCTCTTCTGTCCTTTTTACCGATTTCAGGCTGCATTTCTTCGAGGTGCTTCATAAATATAAACCGCTGTTCGTTTGACATATCAATTGCCGTTTTCAACAAAAAGTTGGCTGTACTGCCGTTGAGAAATTGCCTTAAAAGATCATTTTGCTGTTTTTCAGGCAGGTTGTTTATTAAATAATACAAACGCGCGACGACCTCATAATCATTCATTTTCAGAGGAGAGGCGGGGGAAGTGGTATATTCTTTTTTTAATTTAAATGACCGTTGAAGCGTTGTTATCATATATTGCTCGCTTTCTTTCGCAAAACCCTGATCCATATTCCATTATCCCGCTTGACACATTTATTGCGGGCCCAAGAAAGATGCAGATATCGCTATAAATCCTTGATCGACAGGTGAATTGAAGCTGCCGCGTAATCCGTTCAGCCGGTTTGCGTATCGGATTAGCCCTTGGATCTGCAAAAAGCATGCAAAAAGCCGGAAATCTTATGATTCTATAAAATTTCAGACACTTAACTAAAATGAAGGGCCTTGAAATTTAAAAGATCTTATGAAATGAATGAATGAAAATTAGGTAATCGATTTCATAACCAAAGGGAGATGAGGCTGTGTCCAAACTGACGCTTATTCGGCTTAAAAATCAGATGTTCTTTTTTAACCTGGTTGCCATTTCCATTGGTGTCCTGGCCCTTTTTATTTTAAGCTATCGGTCTATTTCGCCGCCGACACCTGAAATCGAAAGGCTCACTTTTCGCATCGCACTTTTTTTTGAGCCCTTATGTTTCATTTTCGTTTTGGTCGCGACCCTGCTATTCGAACGACCGATTCGGCGCGCCCTGGATCTCATGTATCGCCGAGCACCCATCCCCCCGGAAATTGCCGGCAAAGCCCGACAAAGACTGCTGAACGAACCCTTTTTTCTGATCGCCGTTGATCTGCTGTTATGGCTGGCGGCAGCGGCGGTCTATCCCATCTCTTTTTACACATACAAAGCCGGGGAGATGATTATCGGTCGCGCCCTTTTTCAGAACCTGTTAATCGGGCTGTGCACCATGACCGCCGCATTTTTTATCCTGGAATATGTTCTGCAAAAGATGATGGTACCCTACTTTTTTCCAAATGGCGGGCTTTATGTTACGCCAAAAACATTGCGCATGCGTATTCGCACCCGACTGGCGGCCCTTATTTTTGCCTGTAACCTGATTCCTTTTTTAGCCCTTATCGCCATTGTACGCGGCACCTATCGCACCCCGTTAGATTCGGTCCAGCTTCTGGAATTATTGAGACCGGCGCTTCTGACCAACGCCATTTTTGGGATCAGTCTCGGAATTGGATTGGCCGCCCTGGTCAGCGGGAATATCACGCGGCCCTTAAAAGAGATCATTCGGGTTTTAAAAAGCGTCCGTGATGGAGATTTCGCTCAAAAAGTTAAGGTCACTTCCAATGATGAAATCGGCTATACCGGGGATGTGATCAATGAAATGACCGATGGCTTGATTGAGCGAGATACAATGCGCCAATCACTTGAACTGGCAAAAGAGGTTCAGCAAAATTTTTTACCGAAAGCGGATCCTGAAATTGCCGGCTTGGATATCGCCGGTCAAAGCATTTATTGTGAGCGCACCGGTGGTGATTACTATGATTATTTTGAACTGGGCGATGATCAACAGGGCAAAATCGGGATCGCAGTGGGGGATGTTTCCGGGCATGGAATTTCCTCGGCCCTGCTGATGGCATCTGCGCGATCTTTGCTACGGCAACGCGCCCTGCTATCCGGCAGTATCGCCCAAATTATATCGGATGTGAATCGGCAACTGACAAAAGACGTCGAAGAATCCGGCAGATTCATGACCCTGTTTTGCAGCGAGATCGATACCCGTGCCCGGCGGATTCGCTGGGTAAGGGCCGGCCATGAGCCGGCCATATTCTATGATCCGGCCACAAACACCTTTGAGGAACTAAAAGGGCCGGGGATGGCCCTGGGTGTGGATGAAAGCTGTCAATACGAGGAACAACAAAAGCCGGGATTAACCCGGGGGCAAATTATTGTCTTTGGTACCGACGGCATCTGGGAGGCCCATAACGCCAGCGGCAAAATATTTGGCAAAGCGGCGCTATTTGAAATTATCCGTCAATATGCCGCCAAAAGTGCAAAGGAGATGGTTGCCGCCATAATTGATTCGTTGGACCGTTTCCGCCAGGACGTTATTCCTGAGGATGATGTGACGCTGGTTGTGGTCAAGGTTGTCGCCTAAATACTTAAAAGACGATTATCGAGGACGAGGAGCAGTAAAAGGACGAGGTTAGGTAATTTATCTATCGTAATCGTCCTCGTCGTCGTCCTCGTTTTTGTAAAACAGAAAGCTGACGTCAGAATTAAAATATGAAAAATAGCAAGAATCGGGTGGCAAAGTCCCCATTTTTATCTTATTTTTTATTAAATTCAGACAGGGGGATCATCATATGAAAGGCGAGACCTTTACGCAGGCTGCCCTTGATTATGAGCGCATCGAAAAAGCCATCCAATTTCTGACGGACAACTTTCACTCGCAGCCGAATCTAAAGGAAATTGCCGGCAAGATTCACGTGAGCGAATATCATTTCCAGCGCCTCTTCAGCCGCTGGGTCGGTATCAGTCCCAAACGGTTTCTGCAATTTTTAACCAAAGAGTATGCCAAGACCCTGCTTGAAAAATCGATCAATCTTTTAGATGTTACCTACGAATCGGGCCTGACCAGCCCCGGGCGTCTGCACGATTTATTTGTTTCCTGTGAAGCGGTGACGCCGGGGGAATACAAAGCCAAGGGCGAAGGCCTTGAAATTGTGTACGGCTATCATGCCACCCCGTTCGGCGAATGTTTGCTGGCAAAAACCGACCGGGGCATCTGCGGGTTGAATTTTGTTCAAAATAATGAACGGCGGCCCGTTTTTGCGAGCCTGGAAGATCGGTGGCAAAAGGCAACATTAATCCAAGACGCGGATGTCACGCGACCCTTGGTCAAACGAATTTTCAATCCATCGCAGGGGCAAAAAGCGGCTCCCCTTCATCTGGTTTTAAGCGGCACCAATTTTCAAATCAAAGTATGGGAGGCCCTGATCAAAATTCCCATGGGTGCCGTGGTTTCTTATGAGGACATTGCGGCCCACATCGGGATGCCCAAAGCCTCCCGCGCCGTTGGCAATGCGGTTGGCAGCAATCCGGTCTCGTTTGTTATTCCTTGTCACCGGGTCATCAAAAAAACCGCCGAATTCGGAAATTACGGGGCAGGAGTTGCGCGCAAACTGGCGATACTTGGCTGGGAAGCCGTTCAGATGAACTGACCTGCCTATTTTCTTTGATAAAATTCTCTGGGATTCAACTCTGCCATCCCGCCAAAATCATTTTGTACAAAAAAAACTCGAATTTCTGTGCACAGGTCGCACTTGTTGATGTAATTTTCTTTTGCGGGGGTATAGTTAAATTTCTCCTGTGCCATTTTAAAAATACCGCGAATTCCTTCATGAAATAATGTGGTTAAAAGTGGGTATTTCTCTGCGGGCAGAAAATTGCCCAAATCTTTCCTTGCAATGGAAAGCCCGGCGCAAAGCCCCGGGATGTAGTTTCCGAAAAGATCCAGATGAAAATGCCCGGTGCTTAAGAGCTCAGTTCCACAACTGCCGGAATTTTTATCGATAATCTGTTGGGCGGATTTGTCTGCGAGATAGGGTCGAAAGGTCTCCAATGCCCGGCCGCCCATATGGATCCAGTAGCGTTGAGGCAGGCGCCGCAAGTAATCCCGGCCGAACCGGGTTTCAAATTCGGTTAAGGAATGGGTACCGTCGGCATCCAGCGCGGCTAGATCGGCAATAAACTCTGAAACCCAGGGGAAAATACCGATGCCGTTTTGGCGAGCGGCCTCGATAACCCCTTTTACTTTTGAAAACGGAATGTATTCATTGTGAAAGGGACTGATGGATACCAGTAAGGTCTGCAGGCCCTTTCTGCGCAACTTCAAAAGCGCGGCCGTAGCAGAATGGCTATCTTTGAACCACGCGGAATTGGTTTCCACGTACTCGACCGCCACGCCGGCTTTGGCGGCGATTTCCAGTATATCACCGAGCGCGTCCGGTCTTAACAGCGGCTCTCCACCGCCGATGTGCACCGATGAACACCCCAGCTTGCGGATGGTCCGCAGGTTTTCCTCGGCTGTCCGGGGGTCAATATAATTTTTTTTCCAATTCGGGCTGCAATTATAAAGACAGTGTCGGCAGCGAGACGCACAAAAATAGTTGGTGATCAACCCACCGGAAACCAGCCGCTTTATTTTAAACGCATCCAAAAGCGCATCCTTTATAGATCTATTTTCATTCCCTGACATCATACCCCCCCAAGTTTGTCAAGCCCGAGCGATCTGGTGCCGGTAGAAATCAGTCCATAAAAGCCCCGGTATTGTGCCAACGGCTGATACCCAATATCCAATACCAACGCTGTCATATTTGACTATTGGCGCAAAGCGCTGGTAGACCAACGTTGGTGGTAAATGAAATGAAAACAGGATCAATGATATGAACAATCCGTTGATCCAATCCAACCGGGCCTATATAACGGCATGCTTTTTATCGTGAGAGCCCTTCAATCCAGTTGCTTTTAAGACTTCGTGCCTTGCATGTTTTCATTTTATGATTAGGTTAAAATACAAAGGTGTTTTATTCAGATGATGCCGGGCGGCCCGGCCGAATGCATGTTTCAGCTTCGCCCACCGCCTTTCAAATATGGAATATCCTTCCACCAAAACGGGGCGCTGGTAGCCATTAACCATTGCGGAGAAAGTCGCCTGCCCTCAGGAGGCAACACCCCGCCGACTTTTGTGATCATTAAATCCAGCAAAATATTTGCCCCAAAGCCGAAGAAGCAGATCTTTTATTTTTCGATGAAAACAACGGCGATGTGTGATCAGATTGCACGCAATGCTGATTGATCGGCTCTATACGGGGTGCCATGATGAATTCTCCCATAATAGAATTTAAAAATGTTACCAAGCGATTTGGTAAGCGGACGATTCTGGATCGAATCAATTTGCAGATTTATGAAGGTGATGTCACCACCATCATCGGTAAAAGCGGCGAAGGCAAAAGCGTTTTACTCAAGCACATTATCGGTCTGCTGAGACCCGACGAAGGCAGCGTTTTATTTCGGGGCCGACCGATCGAAAAAATGAGCCGTAGAGAATGGAATACCTACCTCGCACAGATTAGCTACATGTTTCAAAATAATGCCCTTTTTGACTCGAAGACAGTTTATCAAAATGTGGCCATGCCCCTGAGAAAATTCAACCAACTCCGCAAATCACAGGTTCGAGAAAAGGTAATGGCACGCCTGGAGCAAACCGAGTTGACGGAGGTGGCTCACCAATATCCGTCCGAGCTCTCCGGCGGAATGCAAAAGCGAGCGGCGTTGGCCCGGGCGCTGGTTACCGATCCGAAAATCGTTCTGTTTGACGAATTGACCACCGGTCAGGACCCCATTCGCCGAAATGCCATCCTGGGAATGATTGCCGAATATAAAACGAAATTCGGCTTTACGGCCGTTTTGATCAGTCATGACATTCCGGATGTGTTTTTTATCTCCAACCGCATTCTGGCGCTTTACGATAAAAAAATTGTTTTTCAGGGGACACCGGAGGCATTCGAAGAATTTGATCATCCCTTTTACGATGAAATCATCGCCAGTCTCGAAGATTTGCAGCATGAGCTGACCGGTCTGCATTCCCGGCGCCAGTTCAAGGTACGCTATCAAACCGATCTGGCCCGCAAAAATGGAAACCGCAACTTTGCGGTTGTCATATTCTCCCTTGACAATCTGGATCGCCTTGTTGAAGAACTGGGGCACACCGCGGCCCAGAGCGGCATTCGAAACATGGGGGATTACATCAATAAACACTTCGGCATGGTCGGGGGATTTTCAATGCGGCGCAGTATTGACCAATTCAGCACCGTACTGCCGTTTTCGGATCTGGATGAAGCCCGGCGCATTTTAGAAGATTTTACCAGAGATTTTCGGCAAAACGGGCTGGTCGGCATTGAGAATGCCGCCCGAGAGGTCAATCCGGCGGTGCGCTGCTTTGAATTTTCAATCAGTGCCGGATTGGCCAGGGGAAATCCCAATGTCGAGCTGGATTCCATTATGGCGTTTGCCGACTTTCAGCGGGAACCGATTGCTCAATTTCAATGCAACATTGCAAACTAGGCCGATAATGCGAATTCGCTTAATTGCATTAATTTTCTGCAAGATTTAAACACTAAATTCAGCAGCCCTCTTATAACCCGCCTCAAGCGCTTCGGTTATGATGGCCTTAAACGCTTTTTTTTCCAGTGTAAACGTAATTTCAGTGGAAATGCCCCCAGGCGTACTGGCTTCGCTGATTAAATCATAAGGCGACACTTGGCGGGTGTTCCACAGTTCCATTGAACCGGTAATCGTATGATAGGCAATCGTTGTTGATGTCTCCCGATCGATACCCAATCTCACTGCTGTATCAATGATCGCTTGGAAAAACAGATGAGTTGTCACCGGGCTGCTCAGAGCGGTAACCGCATTGATCTTATCTTCCTGCAAAATGACATATTTTCCCAGACAGGAAAAAAGCTCAATAACATCAGTTTTTTGTGTTTCGCTGACGTAAGGGTTAAAGGCCAGCGCCGCAATGCCTTTGCCGATCTGGCTGGGGGGATTGGGCAGGGCTCTGACCACCGGGATATGGTCTCCTAAAACCGCATAGGTTCTCATGGGAATGCCGGCAGCCAGGCTGATGATCACTTTGTCTTTTGGAAATTTCTGTTCTCTTAATTCATTTAAAACCGGGCCCACAACCTGGGGCAGCACATTGAAAAATATGAAATCGGCAGCGCCGATTGCCTGTTGATTGTTTTCCGCTGTTTGAGCAGCAAATTTTTTTTGAAGCGACTCCCGTTGTTGCAGATCGGGGTCACTGACAACCAGTTGGCTTCCGGTTGTTTTGCCGGATCGGGTCAGATTCTCAAGAATAATGCGGGTGATGTGCCCTCCGCCGATAAAAGCAATGGTGCGCTGCGTTAATGCCATTTATTCTTCTCCTTTGATCCGTTTGTTCCTATGTTTGACGCCAGCATTTTTTTAAAGCGCCCCTCCAGTCTGGCGCACGGATAAAAACCCAATTCCTTCAAATTGCCGGTAACATCAACCGGCAGCGATTGGCTTTCGACTTTTTGATTCAGGATACCGCCAATTAAAACGGGGAGCCTTATTTTTTGCCGTTCCAGTGCCTCTCTCAATTGTTTTGCATATTCAAGCGCCATCCCATTATGGGTGCTGACCAATATCGCCTCGGCGTTTTGGGCATTTGCTTCTGAAACAATCTCGGCCGGATTTACCTCAGCGCCCATATATATCATTTCAGCGCCGGCTTCAGAAAGAAGCTGGCTGATAACCGTTACGGCATGCTCATGCACATCGGTTGATGCGATCAGCAAACGGCGCCCGCCTAAAAGGGTTTTCATTTTTTGAGTGACAAACATCTGCCGATATTCATTGAAATATTTATTTGACATTTCGAAAACATCCGTCGGTTCGACAGGGACTCTTCCTCTGATAAAATCTTCCTGGACCTCACCGGCACCGAACATTTCTTCGAAAACGGCCGGCCCGAGATTTTTTAGCACAAACAGCATTTGGACAGGGTCTGTAATGTCGATACCGGCCGCCTTCAGGCCGTCTAAGGCGTTATCAAATACAGATTTTCCTGCACCGAGGATGGTATCGGAGAATTGATAGGCTTCGCGGAAATCAAAATGGCAAAAGAGTTTTCGAGCCGTCTTTTCGATTTGACGGCCGAATTTTTGAGCTTCGGCGATTTCTTCAGCAGAAGGGATCCTTAATGCTTCCGTAACCGGCAGCGGCAGAACGGCATGACCGGTGGGACATGCAAGCTGAGCCATAATATCCCAGAGCAAATATTCTGCGACCACCCCCTGGTTCAGGGTGAAGTCCGGTGTAAAAGAAAGGGTATCCCCGTAAAACATGGATCCCACACCATCGGGTGCATGAATTTTATGCAGCGCAAATACCCAACCGGCTCTTTTTATGGGATCGGTTGTCAAACCGCCAATACAATGCGCGAGTTTGGCGCCCAGAAGGTTTTCAACAATATAGTTTTCCAGATACGCCCATCCGGCCACGGTGGCACAATCGTGAAAAAGGGCGCCGAAACCATCTTCGAGGTAGGAGTGCACCATTGTCCCCCTATGTCTCAGGGCTCCCATAATTGCGATGGCTTTCACTGTTTCAGCAGCCGTTAAGGCTTTATCTTTCCACAGCGGAACTTCATGAGCAAAAAACTGGGATAGATTCCCAATGGTGGTCACCCCGGCTTTCAGTGCCAGGATCGTGTTGTCCGTCGATGCCGGAAATCCGATCATAAAATCGCCCATGTGCGGCTGGATGGCCGCCGTTTGTCCAACCTGTTTCCAGTCTTTTATGGAATCCAACATGGGGCCGGTTTCAGCCGGTATGTTTTTTCGGTGTGCTTTCGGCAATCCCATGCGACGATCCAGGCAAATTCCAGCGCGATCCACGACAAACCCGTTTTCTTCAGCGGTTTTCGCAAGCAGCGCCAACGCTGCCGCCGTCGAATGCCACGTATTCATTCCAATGTGCGCATGGAACATGATGGTGTTTTCCTGCATGCACCTTTTTTTATATTCCAATTCAGATGCAACGCCCATCTTACGCATGAAAGCGGTGCGGCCGATGCGAATATCCTTGGCCATCGCCTGTCCCGTGTTAATCATTGCCCGGCTTGAAGGTAAATCTGTCCTTAAAATCTCCTGAACGGTTTGATGGAATTTTGAAAATCTCATTGGATTGTTTTTTTATCTTAAACGGGATTTGATTTTAGGTTTTTCTTCAGATAAGACTGCCGGGAACGGATGGTTTTGTAAAGAAATATTTAGAACTCATCTCAAAAATGCGTCTAAGTGTCCAGAGCGGCGTTGCAGGTCGGCTCAAAATGCTCACATACTATCGTGTCTGCTCCGCTTTTTCACCGCCCTGCGCCTTGCTCTGAACACTGATCCACCTTTTTGAGATACGTTCAAGATACCGCTTTGCGAAGGATATAAAAATCATGAAAATTTTCCATACGGATTCATTTCCGATTACGCTGCCGGAAGACCATCGGTTTCCGATAACGAAATATGCCCTTCTCAGAAAACGCATCACCGATTCGAACCGGTTCAAGCCGCAAGATTTAATCATCTCCCGTGCGGCAAGCGCAGCGGAGATCACGCGTGTGCACGATCCGGATTATCTGCGTCGTGTGCAAAACGGGGAATTAACCGCCCGGGAAATCAGGCGCATCGGGCTGCCCTGGTCTCCGGGACTCGTTGAGCGTGCCAGGCGTTCTGCCGGAGCCACGGTTGAAGCCTGTTTTGCAGCCCTTGATGATGGCGTTGCCGTTCACCTGGGCGGTGGTACCCATCATGCATTCAAAGATCAGGGGCAGGGATACTGTGTATTCAATGATAGCGTCATTGCTGCGCGCGCCCTGCAGGCTGAAACGTATATCCGCCATGTGTTCATCCTGGACTGCGATGTTCATCAGGGAAACGGCACGGCAGCCATATCGCGAAACGACCCCGCCATCTTTACGTTTTCGATCCACGGCAAGAATAATTTTCCTTACCACAAAGAAAAAAGTGACCTGGATATCGCCCTTGACGATGGCGCCGGCAATCAGATTTACCTGGACGCACTGCACACAGGCCTTACAGAATCTCTAAGACAGGCTAAAGCCGAACTCGTCATCTATTTGGCCGGTGCCGACCCGTATGCCGACGATCGTTTCGGTCGGCTGGCTCTAAGCAAAGAAGGGCTTGCCGAAAGGGATAGAGTGGTTTTTCAATACTGCCATGAAGCCGGGCTTCCGGTGGCAGTGACCATGGCCGGCGGTTATGCTCCCAACATTGAAGATACCGTCGATATTCACTTCCAGACAGTGCTTATCGCCTCCCAATTTCAAAATAGGAGTTAGCCACGGACCCCTCTTCGCTCTAACAAGCTGCGACGCGGCAGGCCCACACGGACACTGACACCTGAAACCTTTTTGTTGAGAAGTAACTCCGGCCTCAGGTAAAAGATGAGGATTAAAAAGTGGTCACAAAGGCAGGAAGGTTGCCGTGAAATGCCTTAGAATAGGCGGTTCATAGACGATACGCATCCCTTTAAGCGCTTCCCGTTTGCGGAAAACGGCTTCAACACACTCCACCACATAATCTATATGGCTCTTGGTATAAACCCGTCGAGGGACAGCCAGCCGTACCATTTCTAGCGGGGCCGGTTCAAACTCACCGCTCTTCGGATCGGTTTTGCCGAACATCACACTGCCAATTTCACAGGCGCGGATGCCGCCGCATTGGTAGAGCTCGCAGGCCAATGCCTGCCCCGGATATTCATGCGGAGGGATGTGTGGCAGAAATGCCTTTGCATCGATATAAATTGCATGACCGCCAGGGGGTTGAAAAATGGGCGCACCGAGCTGGTCGATATGTTCGCCCAGATATGCAACCGATCGGATGCGGTATTTTAAGTAGTCTTCTTCCAACACCTCGTCCAGCCCACGGGCAAAGGCTTCCAGATCGTGACCGGCCAGCCCACCATAAGTCGGAAATCCCTCCGTGACAATCAGAATATTACGTGCCTGGCTGGCCAGTTCATCATCATTGACCGCCAGAAACCCCCCCATATTAACCAAACCGTCTTTTTTACCGCTCATGGTGCAGCCGTCCGCATAGGAAAACATCTCGCGGGCAATTTCTATGACGGTTTTCTTCTCGTAGCCGGGTTCCCTGATTTTGATAAAGTAGGCATTTTCGGCAAAGCGGCAGGCGTCTAAAAAAAACGGAATACCATGGGCCCGACAGAGTTCGGCTGTTTTGCGAATGTTGTCCATTGAAACCGGTTGGCCGGCATTGGCGTTGTTGGTGACGGTCAGCATCACCAGTGGGATCCGCTTCGGGCCTTCTTTGCGCAGCATGGATTCAAGAGCATCGAGGTCCATATTACCTTTAAAATCGGCTTTGAGGTTCGGATTGAGCCCATCGGGGATGGGCAGATCAACGGCTTCAGCTCCGCTAATTTCAACATTGGCGCGGGTGGTGTCAAAATGGGTGTTGTTGGGCACTTTTTTGCCCTGTCCACCGACAATGTTGAACAAAATTTTTTCCGCCGCCCGGCCCTGGTGGGTGGGAACAATATGACGAAATCCGGTCAGGTCCTTGACCGTTTGTTCGAGCCGATAAAAGCTTTTGGAGCCGGCGTAGGCTTCATCGCCTTCAATCATCCCACCCCATTGGCGTGCGCTCATAGCCGATGTACCACTGTCGGTTAGCAGATCAATGAGCACATTATCAGCATGGATGTTGAAAAGATTATATCCGGCTGTTTTAAGAATGGCCTCGCGCTCCTTGCGGCTCGTAAAGCGCAGCGGTTCGACGGATTTAATTTTAAACGGTTCGATAATCGTTTTCATTAGCTGCTCCCTCGTTCAAATTCATACATTTAAAGGTCCAGATTGAAGAATAAAGCGACGATGTTGATGTGTCAAGAAACCATATCGGGTTGCAAAAGCTTCGAAAAAAAAAGCAGGAATTTTAAAATAAAACGAAACAAGATTTACGTATTTCTCTTTTTGCGGGTTTTTGCTACATGCTTATATCAGAAAATGAATCCTTTACACCAAGGCATCAAATGGCAGCAGGAGGCACGCTCAATATCTGACCGGCTCTGGGATGTGGTCATCGTCGGTGCCGGTCCGGCCGGTGCCATTGCGGCCGCCCACCTTGCAGCAAGCCATCAACGGGTTTTACTATTGGATCGCAAAAAGTTTCCGCGTGAAAAAGTATGCGGTGATGGCCTGCTGCCGGATGCGTTGCGCTGTCTGGACGCTATTGGTGTCGGCGCAATCGTTCGAGCCGCCGGTCACAAAATCAGCACCAGCGTTTTAGTTAGCCCTTCCCGAAACGAAGTCGAAATACCTGGCGAGTATCTGACCATAAAACGTCTTCTTTTGGATATGATCGTTGCTCAAAAGGCCGTTGAAATGGGCGCTGTCTTTGCGTGCGGTGAAGTGAAACAGCTGGCTGTTGAACCGGATGGCCGGGTGTCTTTCACGATCCAGGAAAGTGAAAAGAAATTTCGAGCGCGAATCGGGATCGTGGCAACCGGTGTGAATATTCGTTTGTTATGCAAACTGAACCGGGCCGCCAGAAAAAAGCCCAGTGGCGTTGGCCTGCGATGCTATGTCCGCTCTTCGTTCGTTCTCGACCGATTGGTCCTGGCGGCTATTCGTGACAACAGACATACGGTCCCCGGCTATGGGTGGATTTTTCCAATGCGAGATCATGAATACAACGTCGGTTGCGGCATCTTAACTCCGGATCGAGTTCGCAAATCCAGCATCAATCTTAAAAAAAAATTTGAAGAATTTATCGATTCTTTCCCCCTGGCACGAGAACTGATGCAGCAGAGCGATAGAACCATCGCCTTGCGAGCGGCCGCTTTGCGGTCTAATTTTGAAGGATGTTATCCTTTTGTCAACGGCCCCATTGTCGCAGTGGGGGAAACCATTGGAACGACATTGCCGTTTTTGGGCGAAGGCATCGGCAAAGCCATGGAATCCGGACAGCGGGCGGCCGAGGCCGTCAGCGCTGCATTGGATTCCGACGATCTCCGTAAGCTCATCCCGTATGGGCAGTATATGGAATCCGAGTTAAAGCCGCGTTATAAAGGCTATCGAATGGCTGAAAAATGGTTGGCCAGGCCCTGGTTGAATGATTTCCTGTTAGCTAGATTCGGCAAAAACAAATTTGCAAAAGATATCCTGGCCGGTATCGTTGCCGAAACCCGGAATCCACTGGAACTGTTTTCCTTGAAAGGCATTTTAAAAACATTCTGGAATTAAATGACCGGGTGTTGTTCAGGTTTTTAACAACCGGGGCTGTTTTCAATGAATGCGAAGATATCGAACACCGGTTGCCGGAACGCTCCAAAAGTAATTGAACTCGAATTGGACGGCGAAAACTGTAGCTGTGAGATGTTATCTTTGCTTGACATATGACGCTGAAGTTGTTATAATATATTGAAAAGTTTAGAAATAATTGATTTATTAACCGTTGTATAGAAACGAAACTCTTCCGTTTGAAATTTTGCCTTGATATAATCAGCTTCGAAGGTTATCCATCCTGGAGCTTGACTCCTGCTCTTAAATGAAAGTAAACTTTTCCCAGGCGGTTTCATTTTGC